>Ga0209033_1001404_pt1 | contig 13940 bp, 14 predicted proteins | sample LauGreFa1BDMLBDN_2_FD_188218 | JGI IMG/M metagenome (GOLD analysis project Ga0209033, IMG submission 188218) | Freshwater lake microbial communities from Lake Michigan, USA - Fa13.BD.MLB.DN (SPAdes) (version 2) | ecosystem: Environmental > Aquatic > Freshwater > Lake | place: Lake Michigan, USA...
GGCTGGGTGCTGATGTACTGGGCCAACTCTTTCAGTTCGGCATTCGTGAACTGCTTGGCGATACCACCCATCACGCCGTTGTTGCGGCCCCAGGTGGCTTGGCCTTCGGTCTTGTAAGACTTTAGGGCCACGAACAAATAGTCTTTGTGCTGACCGGCAATTTTGGGATAGCTGGGATCAATCGGCTTGTTCAGGTTGGGACCATGGCAGGACACACAAGCACCTTTGGCCAACAGTTCAGCGGCTTTGCCTTTGGCTTCAGCGGCTTTGTCAGGCACGGCAACAGCGGTGCCATGCTGCTCGTAGTAGGCGGAAATATCGGCAATGTCCTGGTCGGTCAACGATTGGGCAATGCCGCGCATGGTTGGATGCTTGCGCTCACCGGTTTTGTAAGCATTCAAAGAAGCAGCAATGTACTTGGCACCTTGACCAGAGATCATGGGCACTTTGTAAACCTCAGGAAAACTGGCTTGGTAGCCCTTGATGCCATGGCAACCAATGCACATGGCGATTTTTGTAGACCCGGCTTGGGCATCGCCCTTGAGCTCTTGGGCCACAGTGGCGGTGGTCACACAAGCGGCAGCAAAGGCCAGCACAAAAGACAGTTTGGCGTTCATTTTTGAAAAGACAATCAAGAGAGTCGATATGAATGCGGACGATTATATCGACCCCCTTTGTAAGCTGGGCGTATGCATGCAAACGCCGCCGCTTCAAACCATCATGGGTAAGCGCGCTTCATGCGCACGATCCAGTCCTGGAAAGCCACCATCTGCTCTTGCAAGATCTTCAAGGTCGCTTCGTCGGTCAATTTACCGGTCGCATCAAATTTGGTGTGCGCGTTGTTGATGAAGATTTCTGGTTTGACCAGATCCAACACCCCCAGGCCTGACAGACTGCGGCGCAGGTCGTACTGAACTCGAGCGCCGCCCAAAGGACCCATGGTGGCCGACAAAATGGCGACCGGCTTTTGGAAAAAAGGCTGCTGACCGGCGGGAAAGCGCGACACCCAATCAATCATGTTTTTCAGGGGAGCGGAGATGGTCCAGTTGAACTCAGGGGCCGAAATGAACAAGCCGTCAGCGCTGGCCATGTGATCACGCAACTTTTGCACGCTCTCAGGCATGCCTTTTTCTTGCAGGTCGGCGTTGTACATGGGCAGGTCGTGCAAGGGCGCAATTTCCAGGCTCATGCCCTCAGGCATCAGGTTACCGGCAGCATGCAAAGCCGACAAGTTAAACGACTTGGCGCGCAAACTGCCACAAATACCCACAATTTTCAGCTTGGTCATGATCGATTCTTTCAAAAATAAAACATTGGGTTGGCATTTTCAGCGCCCTCCAACAAAGTGAACGATTATAGGTGGCACACTGGGTGGCGGACCTCATGCGAACGGCATCAACCAAAGACCGTCCTAGTCCCTGGTCAACCCGAACACACCTTTGAAAAGCTCCGGGTAAGCTTGCATGCCGATCATTGCGAAGACAATCGTCCCAACCAAACCTTGCCAACTGACTTATAAACTAGCTGTTTTACAAACACCTCATTTTTCGAAACAAGAAATCATGAAATTCCAAGGCTCCGACAAATACGTCGCCACCCAAGACCTCAAATTGGCGGTCAACGCCGCCATCACCCTGAAACGCCCGTTGCTGGTCAAGGGCGAACCTGGCACGGGAAAAACCATGCTGGCCGAAGAGGTGGCCGAGGCTTTGGGCGTGGAGTTGCTGCAATGGCACATCAAATCCACCACCAAAGCCCAGCAAGGTTTGTACGAGTACGACGCGGTCAGCCGTTTGCGCGACAGCCAATTGGGCGATGAGCGGGTCAAAGACATCCACAACTACATCATCAAAGGCGTTTTGTGGCAGGCATTCACCGCCGAAAAACCCGTGGCCTTGCTGATCGATGAAATCGACAAAGCGGACATCGAGTTTCCCAACGACTTGCTGCGTGAACTCGACCGCATGGAGTTTTATTGCTACGAGACACGCGAGTTGGTGCGCGCCCAAACGCGTCCGTTGGTGTTCATCACCTCGAACAATGAAAAAGAATTGCCCGACGCTTTTTTGCGCCGCTGCTTTTTCCACTACATCAAGTTCCCAGAACCCGACACCATGAAGCAAATTGTCGCGGTGCACTTCCCCACCTTGAAGCAAGACTTGCTGGCCGTGGCGATGAAAACCTTTTACGACGTGCGCAACCTGCCCGGCTTGAAAAAGAAGCCCAGCACCAGCGAGTTGCTGGACTGGCTCAAGCTGTTGGTGGCCGAGGACATTCCCCTGGAAGCCCTGCAAACCCAAGACAACAAAGTGGCTGTGCCGCCTTTGGTTGGGGCCTTGCTGAAAAACGAACAAGACGTGACCTTGTTCGAAAAACTGGTTTTCATGCAAAGCCGCAACCGCTGATCGACCCCCATGAAGCATTTGCTGGCACAAGGTCTGGGAGACGCCGTCGGGTTTGTGGTGGGTGCATTGCTGGGCTTTTTTGCCGGCCAGTTGTTGGGTTGCGATGTGTTTGAGGCGGGCTACAGCGCCCGCAGCATGGTGGGCATCGCGCTGGTCGGTTTGGGGGGTGGCATGGGACTGCAAGCCGCTCGCCGCTGGCTGCACCCTGGGCCCGATGAGACGGACGCCCCATGAACCTGCAAGCGGTGACCATGCAGGGGCAATATGCCCGTTTGGAGCCCTTGCGCTTGGACCATGCAGCGGCTCTGAGCGAAGCGGTGCAAGATGGCGAGTTGTGGCGACTTTGGTATACCGCCATCCCCACGCCGGCTGCCATGGCCAGCGAGGTGCAGCGGCGACTCGACCTGCAAGCCAGCGGCAGCATGCTGCCCTTTGCCGTCATTCATTTGCCGGATGAACGCATGGCGGGCATGACCACCTACATGCACATCGACCGCGCCAACCGCCGCTTAGAAATAGGCTCCACTTGGTACCGCCAAAGTTTGCAGCGCACCGCCCTCAACACCGAGTGCAAGCGCATGTTGCTGGGTCATGCCTTTGAGGTGCTCGATGGCATCGCCGTTGAATTTCGCACCCACTGGCACAACACAGCCAGTCGGCGTGCGATTGAACGCCTGGGCGCCAAGCTCGATGGTGTGTTGAGAAACCACCAAATCGCCGCCAACGGGAGCTTGCGCGACACCTGTGTGTACAGCATTGTGGCCAGCGAGTGGCCAGCGGTGAAGGCCCACCTGGATCACGCCTTGCACGCACGCCGCACGCCATGAACCCACTTACACCATCGAATGCTTGTTTGCCCATTGAAAGGGGCTTGCCATGCTGATTGATTTTTTCTACACCTTGCGCGCCGCCAAACTTCCGGTCTCGGTCAAGGAATACCTGAGTTTGCTCGAAGCCTTGCAAGCCCATGTGGTGGGGCCAGACAGCGATGCGTGCAGCATGGATGATTTCTACTATCTGAGCCGCACCGCCTTGGTCAAAGACGAAAAGCACTTTGACAAATTCGACCGGGCTTTTGGCGCGTATTTCAAGGGCGTCGAAATGATCGCCGACTTCACCAAAGAAGTGCCCTTGGAGTGGTTGCAAAAAATCTTGGAACGCGAACTCACCCCCGAGCAAAAAGCCGCCATCGAAAAAATGGGCTGGGACGAGTTGATGGAAACCCTCAAAAAACGCCTCGAAGAGCAGAAAGAACGCCACGAAGGCGGCAGCAAATGGATTGGCACCGGCGGCACCTCGCCCTTTGGCAACGGCGGCTACAACCCCCAAGGCATTCGCATCGGTGGCAAAGGCGGCAACAAAAGTGCCGTCAAGGTGTGGGACCAACGCGCTTACCAAGACTACGACGACAGCCAAGAGCTGGGCACCCGCAACATCAAAGTGGCACTGCGCCGTTTGCGCAAATTTGCCCGTGAAGGATCGGCCGACGAACTCGACTTGGACGACACCATCCGCAGCACCGCAGCCAACGCGGGGTGGCTCGACATCAAAATGGTCCCTGAGCGACACAACAACGTGAAGGTTCTGCTGCTGATGGACGTGGGCGGCACCATGGACGAACACGTGGCCCGGGTGGAAGAAATGTTCTCAGCTGCCAAAGCCGAATTCAAACACATGGAGTTTTATTACTTCCACAACTGCGTGTACGACTTCATGTGGAAGAACAACCGCCGCCGCTTTGCCGAAAAATTCGACACCTGGGACATCATCCGCAAGTACAACAAAGACTACAAGCTCATCTTCATTGGCGACGCCACCATGAGCCCGTATGAAATTTTGCAACCCGGGGGCAGCGTTGAGTACAACAACGAAGAAGCCGGCGCCGAATGGTTACAACGCCTGACCCACGCCTTTCCCAAATTCGCTTGGATCAACCCCGAACCCCTGGGCGTGTGGCAATACCGCCAAAGCATCAGCGTCATCCAGCAACTGATGTCCAACCGCATGTACCCCTTGACCCTCAAAGGCCTGGAAGAAGCCATGCGGGCCATGTCCAAGTGAACATCCATGGTGGGTTCAATGCCTTGGTTTTAAAACCAAGTCATCCACTGGCCCCCTAGAATCGATCCCCACGCCGCCGTAGTTCAATGGATAGAACGGGGACCTCCTAAGTCTCAGATACAGGTTCGATTCCTGTCGGGGGCGCCAGGCTTGCGTGGCTTCAGTCCAGGGCTTGGTGGCGGTACAGCTGGGTCCAGCGTTGCAGGTTGGCGTCGCTGAGCGAAACCACCACCGCATCGGCCGAGGCTTGGTGCGATATGCGCTGCCAAGCGGGCATGGCGATGGTGTCGCCAAACTCCCAATCAAAGCGGTGTTCACCCACTTGGGTTTGTCCATGGCCTTGCAGCACCACGTGCAAGGAGTTGGCAGTGTGTCGGTAAGGCCGCCCTGCCCAAGCCTTGGCCCAGCGGTGCACCTGGATGGTGATGGTGGGCATGCCCACCGCTTCCAACGCGATGTGCGGGCCCCAGTGCGGGTTGTCGGTGGCGTTTTTCAATTTGTCTTGTGTGCTGGCCCAGCTGTAGCGGTAAGGTGACTCCGGCGCGGTTTGGGTGATCGGCTCAAAGCCCAGCGGGTGCTCTTCAAAAAACACGGTTTCCAATCGGCGCGTCAAGGGCAGGTCCAGGCAATCAAACCAATGGGCTTGCGCGTTGCCCTCGTGGCCGTGTCCATGCCAACTGCCGCCAGGGGTGAGCACGATGTCGCCGGTTTCCATCGGGTGCTTGTGGCCATTGACCACTGAGTAGGCACCACGCGCATCCAAGATGACGCGCATGGCGTGGGTGGCATGGCGGTGCGAGCGTGCCTTTTCACCGGGCAGGATGGATTGGTAGGCGCAGATCAAGGTGTTCAAGGTTTCCACATCGTGGCCCGCGCGGGGGTTGACCATGATGGTGTTGCGCCGCTCGGCCAACTCGGTGTCGATCAAACGCCCCGCCGACAGCATGGCCGCATGCACTTGGGCATAGCGCCAGTGGCCGGGGTCGTACTCGGAACGCATCTCTGGGATGAACAAGGGTCGCGATTGCTTTTCCCAACCGGGCACCAGGTGGCGGGCTTTGAGTTCGCTGCGCAGGTCGTCGAGGCTTTGAAGTTGGTCCAGGGCTTGCATGGTTTGTGTCCTTTGAATGGTGAACCGGCCCAGGGGGTCAGTCTTCGGGACTTGCTTTGCCACTGCGCAAGGCCTTGACGCTGCCGCGCAGGCGCTTGGTGTTGAGCCTTTGCTGCTGCGAACTGCGGGTGGGTCGGGTGGCACGGCGCGCTTTGGGCACGTGGCTGGCTTGCTCCAACAACTCGTGCAAGCGGCTGAAGGCCTCCATGCGGTTCAGGTCTTGGCTGCGGTGGTTTTGCGCCTTGATGACCACCACACCGTGGCGGGTGATGCGGGCGTCGGCCAAGGCCAGCATGCGCTCTTTCACATCGTCGGGCAATGAGGATGCTGCAATGTCAAAGCGCAAATGGATGGCGCTCGATACCTTGTTGACGTTTTGCCCACCCGCACCTTGGGCCCGCACCGCGGTGACGGTGACTTCGGATTCGTCGATGGACAAGAGCATGGTTTGTGGCAAATGTGGATGGCTGCCCCCCATCTTAAGGGCGCATGCCCAACCCAGCGCCATCACTGCCCGCCGATGACGCCGGTGATGATGTTGAGCCGGTTGGTGCCTTCGCGGATGCCCACCGAGCCTTCATAGCCCAGCTTGTCGTCGTAATACGGCGCCATCCAGCCCCATTTGTTGACCTCGCTGATCGGGCTGAAAAACAAGTCCACCCGGTTGGAGGGTCGCGTCCACAGCAATATAGAGCCGCCCGATTTGATCCAGCAAGTGCCAATGGGCAATTGACGGCCATTGGGGCTGGTGCCGCCCATGCGCAAGCTGATGGGAAAGTTTTTGTCGCCCGGCTGGTGGTTTTGCCACCCCTCTCCGGCCACCTTGGGGTAGTAGCCGTCGTCGCCGGTGTTCATGATGCCGTCGCGCCCAGCCGTGCCCGTGTATTGCAAGCTGGCTTCGTTGCCAATGAAGCTGAAAAACACCGTGGGCGCTTGTTGCGGGCCAAATACCAACTCCAAATAAGACCCCGGCAGTCCCACGTAGTGCAAGTAGATGGCGTTACCTACAAACCCAGGCATGGATTTGCTCTCGGCGGGCGACTTGCGGGCGGCAATGCGCAGGCTCACGCCTTCATGTTGTCGGTGCCGCAACCAAAGGTCGGCTTTGGGTGAGTAACTTTCGTCCCAATACTCACTCAAACTGGCAGCGATGTATTCGGGCTGACCCGCAGAGGTTTTGGACAAGGCAAAGTCACCCAAGGGCGATCCGCCCCGGTTGGCAAAGGTGCTGTCGTAAAACCAGCCGAATTTGTTGTTGGGCTTGGCGTACACATCGGCCCACAAGTTGCCGGGCAGCGAAGTGCGCGAGCCGGTCATGGTGGCGGTTTGGGACGCGCAAGTGGTGGAGGGCTTGGTATCAGAATCAAATGAACCGAGCTTGGTGACGGTCTTGTCCATCTCGGCCAACAGGTTTTTGGCCAGGTCTTCGACCGCGGCCTCTGGGGTGATGGCCACCTCCACACCGGTGAGCTTTTGGTTGGCCAAGAGGAATTTTTTGACCATCGGGTCGGCCACAAAATCCCCCGTCTCTTGGTTGAAATTGATGGTGGCATCGCTCAATTGAATGACTTGTTCCACGCCATTGGCGTCGGTGTAGACCACGTCAGCAGGTGTGACGTCGATCCACTTTTGCTCGATGGGGTCATATTGTTTGCCCAGCAAGCGTTTGTCGATCAGCAGGCCATTGGCGGTGTTGCCATCCACATCCAAGGACTGTAAAAAATACGCCATGTTGGCCACTTTGGGGTCGCTGAGATCGGCACCGGCCAAGGTCAGCGGGGTGACCAACGCCGATGCGGGCACCGTGGGAAACACCACTTTGCCAATGCTAAAGGTGACACTCTCGCCTTCAACGTAGGAGAACTCACCGCTCATGCCAGTGAAGCCTTTGTGGGTGGCGGTTTCGTAGTAAACGCCGATCACTGCGCTGTCAATGAAGCGGCCTTGCTTGACCACGGCCGCAGCGGGCAAGTTGGCGCTGCTGGTGGTAAACCCCGGCGCAGGTGGGCTGCCGCCCCCACCCCCGCCCCCACAAGCGGTCAGGCACAGGGCCGCTAAGGCGGGGAGCCAAGGCTTGTACCAGCGTTGCAAAGGGTTGCGCAAAAAAGTCCACATGTGGGCTTGGGGTCCGGTATTGGGTTCGCGTTGTCAGGCCCTGCGCGCCAGATGAGCGCACAGGAAGTCTGACACATGATCGGCCCGAGCCGGGCAAACTTGACCGACGCATGGCTGATGCTTCTCGGCCGGATCAGCACTTCGTTCACCGTTTTTGACAACCCCAGTTACCACGGGCTTCACAGCAGCCCTGCGATTCAGGGGTGGGGTGCTCAAAACGCCTCTTTTTCCGCTTCCAAGTAGGCCAGGCTGATGTACTTGCCAATGTTGTTGGCAAAGCCTTGCATGGTGGCGGCGCGCTCGGCCACGCGCGGGTCGGCGAGCACGCGCGCGCGGGCTTGGGCCTCGGTTTGGTTGTCTTTGACGGCTTGCAAACACGGCTCCCAAATGCCCGCCAAAAAACGCGTGTAGCGCGCCAGCAGGTCGCGCGCGGGTTGGCCGTGGCCAGGCAGCCACAGCTGATCGCCCGCTTGCGCGGCCAAGGCTTTGCAATAGGCGAAGGTGCCCATGTAGGTGCCATCGTCCATGTTGGCGATGCGGTTGCCCATCACCACATCGCCCACCGCCGTGACGCCCTCTTCCATCACTTGCACCGACAAATCTGCCGGTGTGTGGGCCGGCCCGTGGTGGTGCATTTTGAAATGCACGTCGCCAATGGCGATGACTTGGCCGGGCGTGACGCTGCGGTTGGGCGGCACGATTTGCGTGCCAGCGGTGGACTGGTTGGTCCAGCGCTCCAGCAAGGCGCGCCAGGCATTGCCCTCGACACCCTTGATGGCTTCTATGGTTTTGGGCAGGGCGTAAATGGGTAATTCAGGCCCTTGCGCCAAGGCAAACGCATGGTTGCCCAGCCAATGGTCGCCATGAAAGTGGCTGTTGAATACCGCCACCACCGGCAAGGGGGTGACGCTGCGGATCACGCGCAAAGCCATTTGGCCAATTTGCAAAGAGCTGCCCGAGTCCAAGATCACCACCCCGGCTGAGGTGACGACAAAGCAGACGTTGGACATCATGCCGCGGTTTTCTGGGGTGGGAAAGCCATCGGGCGCGTAAATCATCCACACCCGGGGCGAGACGCGTTGGGGCGCGATATCGGGCACCGGTGCACCGGTGATGAAGTCTTGCGCTTGTTGCGCCAGCACATGCACATCGGGCCACAAACCAGCCACGGGCAGCGCCAAGGCCGCGGCACCCAGCCACTGTCGGCGCGATATCCGTTGGGGGAAGTGACTTTTGTTGGCCATGGTGATGCCCCGAAATTGGCGCTATGGCGGTGCTTGATCCGTGCTTTGGGTTCAGGCGTGACCGGGGTTGGGCAAGCCGCTGGTGAGGGTGGGCGTGTTGATCTGGCGCGGTTTGACGCGCCCGCCTTGGGCCTTGAGCCACTGCTCAACCACCGTCCACACCTGCGGGTTGCCTTGGCTGCGCGCCTCTTCGGCCACCGGGGCCCAGCCCGCCACCTTGTAGTTTTTGTCGGCCTGCAAGGGCTGGCCTTTGAGCCGCATGTCACCAATGCGCGAACCCATTTTGGCCAATGGGTCCAGGCTGAACTGCATGCCGCCCACGCGCACCATGTCGCCGCCTTGCTGGTAGTAGGGGTCGGGGTTGAACAAGTTGTCGGCCACGTCTTCCAAAATGGTTTTGATGGTCGCGCCGCTCATCTGGCTGACGGTGGCAAACGAATAGGTGGTGGCAGTCATGTCCATCAACCATTCGCGGGTGATGGGCTGGCCGGGCAACAAGCTGGTGCCCCAGCGAAAGCCGGGGGAAAACGCGATCTCTGCGCCTTGCACATCCATCAGCGCATCGACCAACAATTGGTCGCCGCTGCCGTTGAAGTTGCCGCGCCGGTACAAGCTGCCTTCGGTCACCGCCAAGGTTTCGCTCAGTTGCTGGGCATAGGGGGCACGCACCCGGTCGATCAAAGCCTGCATGGGCTTGTCGGCGGGCAGCATATTGGCAAACACCGGCATCAATTTGTAGCGGTAGTCGGCCACACGCTGTTGGCGAATGTCCAAGTCCAGCACCGCCAAAAACTTGCCGTTCGATCCGGCGTTGGTGACGATGGTTTTGCCGCCCGGGTTGGACACCAGGCTGGCCACCGGCATGCCGTCGTGGGTGTGCCCGCCCATGATGGCGTCGATGCCGCGTACCCGCGAGGCCATCTTCAAGTCCACGTCCATGCCGTTGTGGCTGAGCACCAGCACCACTTGGGCGCCTTTGGCCCGCACCTCGTCGACCATGCTTTGCATGCGTGTGTCTTGGATGCCAAAGGCCCAGTCGGCCACCATATAGCGCGGGTTGGCAATCGGGGTGTAGGGAAAGGCTTGGCCAATGATGGCGCAGGGCACGCCGTTGATTTCGCGCATCACATAGGGCTTGAACACCGGGTCGCCAAAGTCTTGGGTTTGGATGTTTTGGGCGATGAACTCAATTTGCCCGGCAAAGTCTTTGTCGACAATTTCTTTCACCCGCTCCATGCCCAGGGTGAACTCCCAATGCCCGGTCATCACGTCCACACCGAGCAATTTACACGCGTCCACCATGTCTTGGCCGCGCGTCCACAGCGCCGTGCCCGAGCCCTGCCAGGTGTCGCCGCCGTCGAGCAGCAAGGCACCAGGTCGGCTGGCCTTGAGGCGCTTGACCAAGGTGGCCAGGTGGGCAAAGCCACCCACTTTGCCGTAGCGGCGCGCGGCCTTGTCAAAGTCCAAGTAGGTCAGGGCATGGGCCTGTGCCGTACCGGGGCGCAAGCCCGCCGCCTTGAGCAGGTGCTCACCCACCAAATGTGGCAACTGCCCGCGCATGCTGCCCACGCCCAGGTTGATGCTGGGTTCGCGAAAGTGGATGGGCAACAACTGCGCATGGCAATCGGTCATGTGCAAAAAAGACACCTGACCAAACCGGGGCGCGTCGTACAAGCCCTCACTGGCGGTGGCGGCGTCGGCCTCGGCATAGCGGCCCATGGCCATGCCCGCCACCGCACCCGCCCCCAGGACCTGCATGAATTCGCGCTTGTGGAGGTTCATGGTTAAGCCATCACTGATATAAAGGATTTAAAAAAACCGGGCCAAAGCCCGGTGGGGTCACTGGTTGACCGGTGACTTGGGATCGAGCAACAGGCCGACGATGTCGCGCACCTGGGCTTCGGTCAAGATGCCCATGTGCCCAGCGCGGGGCATGTTGGAGCAGGCGTTGTAGGCCTTGGCGTTCCAAATCTTGCCCCAGGTGTATTCCACGATGGGTTTGGATGCTGCACTGCTGGGGTCGCTCACGCCACGGATCTTGCCGTAGTTGTACAGGCTGGGACCAATCGTGCCGTAGGAGATTTCGGCCTTGTCCATCTGATGGCAGTTGTAGCAATTGCCACCGTTGGCCATCTTGGGGTCGTCTGTCCAAGTCAGTCCGCGCCCACTTTGGGCAATGGTCTCGCCGCGTTTCCAGTCGCCAATGAACTGACCATTGCTGGGCCAGCGGATGGCTTTGAGGTTGGTCTCTTCAATCGCTTTGGCCACTTTTTCGTCCAGCGGCTGGCCACTGGCATCGGCCTCGCTGCACAAACGGTTGGTGTCGTCGGTTTGGGTCAAGCGCTCCACATTCACATGGGCTTGGGTGCGGAACGAGGCTTTGACCATTTGGTCGGTGATTTGGTTCAGCTCAGCCACGCTGGGCAAGTTGGCACAGCCAACCAATGCCAGGGCAGCCACGGCCAAACCGGTCAGGCGGGTTTTGGTGTTCATGGTGTCTTTCAATTCAGCGCTTGATGGCCGGGGCAATGGAGGCGGCACCTTGGGCATTGACACCCAAATAGACGCTCAAGGCCACAGTGGCATCGCTGGCAAAGCCGGGAAATGGGAAGCGCTGTTGGCGATAGCAATCGTTCAAACGCTGCTGCATACCCCACATCTGCCCATTGGAGACGCGGTAGGCCGGCCAAGCGGCAAAACCGATGCCGTCACCCGGGTTCTTGGTCAGCAAGGGCAGGTCTTGCAAGCGGATGCGCTTGCCTTCTTCGCCGTGGCAGGAGGCACAAGAAAAGTCGTGTGTGCCACCGCGCATGAAGAACAGGCGCTTGCCCACTTCGTACATCACCCGTTCTTGGGCGTGCGACTGAGACAAATTGAACTTCATGCCCTTGGACTCGGCCGCAACCCAGGTGGCCATGGCAGTCACATTGGCCATTTCGCCGCTGCCAAAGCTGGTTTTGGCGATGGCCTGGGGGTCAAAGCCTTGCAGGGTTTGCATGCAGGTGAGCAAGCGCGACTCCAGGTCTTGCACCTTGCCAGTGTCGGCAAAGTATTTGGGCAAGCTGACAAACACGCCCTTGATGACGCCGGGGCCTTGGCCCAAATCGCAGGCCTCGAGGCTGGCGTTTTTGGGGCCGCGTTTTTGCTTCCACAGGTCCTCGCCCTTGGCCTCGAACAAATCGGCCGGGTTGCCGTCTTGCAACATGGCCCGGTATTCGTCAATGCCTTGGCTGGCAGTTTTTTGGGCCAGCACCGGTGATGCCCCCAAAACCATGGCCAAGGCCACGGGAATCAATGCTTGTCTCATGCGCACCTCTAGTTGGAAAATCAGCTGATGGTGGCTTCGTCGGTGCGGGTGGCGCCACGGTTATCCACCCATTTGATGGACACCTTGTCGCCGGCCTTGGCACCCTTGACGCTGAACTGCAAAAAAGGGTTTTTGGACACCGCAGGGCCCCACTCGGAGGTCATGACCACCTTGCCGTTGTGGCTGGCGGTGATTTCTTGGATGAACCAAGCGGGGACGATTTTGCCGGCCGCGTCTTTGCGCTGACCGGACTCCATTTCGTGGCTCATGAGGACGCGGACGGTGGCTTTGTCGCCGCTGGCTTGGGCGCGGATGCGCATGGGATCTGCCATGATTTCTCTCCTATATATATGTGTGTGGTGACGGTCTCAGTGGCGGGGCTTTAGCCGCCGCAGCCACCCAAGGTGACCTTGACTTCTTTTTTGGCGAACAAGGCGCGACCGTCGTTCATGATGGCCACCGCGTACACGTCCGAGGACTGACCCATTTTGGAGCGGGTGGCGAAGTTGGCGTCGACCGCGTCGGAGACGTTGAACACAGCCACCAACACCGAGGGGTTTTTCTCGACCAAGATCAACAGGTGTTTCACACCGCTCATGGCCGTGCTCACGCCCAAGGGCACCACTGCACCGTTTTCGGCGATGTCGGGCGCGGTCAGGGTGACGTCTTTGCTCTCGCTGATGTTGGCACCGCCCGAAGCCTTGACGGCTTCTTGCACGGTTTTGGCCTCAAACGCAGCCTTGTTGGGTGCGGCTTGGGCCGCTGTGGGCAGCCAGCCGGCGGCGCTCAGCAAGCTGGCCACGACCGCTGAATGTTGGATCGCTTGGCGACGATTTTGCATGGTCAATCTCCTAAACATAAATGCCCTCTATTAGAACCTCAATTGGTCTGCCCCAGAGAGTGAGGGGTTTCAACGCGGGGCCCCCCGCGCCAGCCAAGCGGCAATGGCTTGGGCGTCCGCGTCAGGCAGGTTTTGCGCCGGCATGGGGATGGGCCCCCAAACGCCCGCGCCGCCGTTTTTGATTTTTTGCGCCAGCACATCGGTCTGACCAGGGTATTTTTTCGCCACATCGGTCATTGCGGGGCCCACGATCTTGCGCTCCACGCCATGGCAAGCGGTGCAATTGTGTTTGCCCAGCAAGGCCAGCACGGCCTTGATATTGCCCGGGGCGGCGGCAGGGGTGCTGCCTGCACCGGCTCCTGCGCTGGCGGCGCTGGCGGAGCTGGTCGGCGCGCTGGTCGCAGCGCTGGCATCGGCGACCAAGGTGTTGGCCCCGCGCTGGGGCCCGACCAAACGGTTTTGGTCCCGCAAATTGCCGTGGGCATTGCGCGCAAAGTCAGGCAACAAAGAGGCCACACGCGGGTCGGTGGCGCAGTTTTTCATGCAAGCGGTGTTGGCGGTGTCGGCACGGGTGGTTTTGGAGCCCCATTCACGCCCGGGCCACAGCGCATGGTCGGTGTTCATGCCCATCCGGTTGGGCATGCGCTGCTGGACCTGGGCGATGTTTTGGTCCGACAGCACAAAGGTGTCGGGCACCACCTCAGACAGGTTGAGCATGAAGGCCACCACCGCATACACCTCATCTGTTTTGAGCGACTTGGGTGTGTTCCAGGGCATGGCGCGGTTGATGTAGTCCCACAGCGTGGACAAAGTGGCCAGCTTCATCATGGTGGTGCGGCTGGGGTAGTCGTCACGC
>Ga0209033_1001417_pt1 | contig 13901 bp, 12 predicted proteins | sample LauGreFa1BDMLBDN_2_FD_188218 | JGI IMG/M metagenome (GOLD analysis project Ga0209033, IMG submission 188218) | Freshwater lake microbial communities from Lake Michigan, USA - Fa13.BD.MLB.DN (SPAdes) (version 2) | ecosystem: Environmental > Aquatic > Freshwater > Lake | place: Lake Michigan, USA...
TCACAGCACTGATCAATGCGCCCAGTTTTGCATCCCATCCAGTCAGTACATTCAATCCCAATCCGGCACCTGCAAGATTTCCGCAATTGAATGCCAGTCCACCAACTGCCACCAGTATGGTCAAGACATGACCTGCTCCGGGGATGACTTCATTGGCAATGTCCTGTGCCCTTTTCCCACTTGCACAAAGTATTCGCCAAATATTCAATTGTGCACCGATATCCAATAGAATTGAAATAAGAATCACAAATCCAAAGCTTGCCAACAACCTGTTGGTGAATACAGCGGTTTGAGTGAGAAATCCTGGACCAATAGCAGAGGTTGCCATCAGGAAGGCAGCAGCAATCAGTGGTGATGTAAATTTTTTATTGTTCAAACCGATGTATTAATAAGTGATTACTATGTTATTTATTTTAAAAGCCTGGTTCAACGCTTTTGCAAATTCAACAGCATGTTCACCATCTCCATGGATGCAGATTGTTTTCACTGGCATAGAGATCAAAGTACCTGATGTAGTTTTAATCATTCCGTTCTCAACCAAATTCATTGCCTGCTCAATAGAGACATTTTTTTCTGTAATCAATGCATTGGGCATGGTTCTTGGTGTGAGCGATCCATCGTTGCAGTAAGTCCGGTCTGCAAATCCTTCCCCTATAAATTCCAAATTCATTTCCTTGCAAACTGTTTCGAATATACTATTGGGAAGGCCATATACTTTTAAAGCGGGATCAATATCATGAATGGCTTTCGCGATCGTTTCCGCGACTTGTCTGTTCCTTGCTGCTGTATTGTACAAAGCACCATGGGGTTTTACATGGTGCAGCGATGCATGTTCTGCTGCTGCAATTTTTTTGATCAGTTGAATTTGCTGGAATACTTGTTTATACAATTCATCATGGGGGATATTCATCTCCACTCTCCCAAAATTTGTCGAATCCGGATACGAAGGGTGTGCACCTATGGCAACTTTGTATTTTTTTGCGGTATGAATCGTTGCCTGCATGCTTCTTTCATCACCTGCATGTCCTCCGCACGCAATATTGGCGGAGCTGATCCATGGCATGATCAGTGCATCTGTCTTCATCCCCTCTCCCATATCGCAGTTCAAATCGATCTTCATACCCAAATGTATTGATAATCCGCCCAAAATATTTTATATTCAACATATGAAAAACAGAAGAACATTTATTCAATCAGCTGCACTTGCAACAGCAGGATTGATGGCCAGTAAATCTTTCGCTTTTAATATACAGCACAAGGATATCCAGGAAGATCTTGTCATTGGACATAATGGGATGAGATACAAAGTTGACAAGGCATGGGCGAAAATCAATTCATCTGCAAATCCTTTGATCAATTGTCATGAGATGGTGCAGGACAGCAAGGGTCGTTTGTTCATGGTGGGCGATGATGTACATAATAATATATTGGTATTTGATAAATCAGGGAAGCTCTTGGATGCATGGGGGCATGCATTTCCAGCTGGACATGGACTCACCATCAGCAAGGAAAACGATGAAGATTTTTTATTGATTGTTGACAATGGATTTTACAGCGATGCATCCGGAAAAGGAAAATCACAGCACGGCAATGTTGTCAAGACCGACCTGAAAGGCAGGATTATTTTTTCATTGGCGCAGCCGCATACCATTGGGGTTTATAAAGATGAGGATAGATATTTTCCGACTGAAACTGCTGTTGCTCCCAATGGAGATATCTACGTTGCAGATGGGTATGGTTCAGATTATATTCTGCAGTTTGACAGCCGCGGCAGGTTTATCAGAAAGTTTGGCGGGCATAACAATGAAAATCCTGATCACAACCTGAAAAATGCACATGGAGTTGTAGTAGATACACGCGATAAAAACAATCCAGTCCTTATCTGTACTTCAAGAGAAGAGTGCTGCTTTAAAATTTTTACATTAGATGGGAAGTATATAAGAAAAATCGATCTACCAGGTATGTATGTTTGTCGCCCAGTTATTCACGGTACTCATTTGTATGCAGGAGTTTGCTGGTCGAAGGACAAAGAAGGCAAGCGCAATGCCAATACTGGATTTCTAACCATCCTCGATTCCAACAATAAGGTGGTATCCAGTCCAGGTGGCAATGCCCCTTTATACCAAAATGGAATTTTGCAACCTACGCTCCAAGATGCTTCACGTGTGTTCATGCATGGTCATGATGTTTGCGTGGATGATGATGAGAACTTGTATGTATGTCAGTGGAATGCAAATCAAACACCACCTATCAAGTTGACGCGCGTTTAGATTGGCATGTTAGATCGCTTCTAATAGCAGGTTCCCATCGATCCCAAGTTTTTCGTGAATCGCTTTTAAAAAGTAAACATCCGGTTCTTGCTTTCCTGAAAGTATTTTTGAAATTTTTGATCCTGTTGTGTTCAGTAGTTTTGCAAGTGTGGTTTGATTTATTTTCATTTCATCCAGTCTATGTTGAACAATTCCATTCAACGATAGATGTAGCGAAGATTGTCTAATTAGTTTTTTTTCAAAATCATTTGCCAACAATGTCAGTCGGTGCAATTCTTTTTCATCATGTTTATCAAGTGAATGAAACCCACCTGCTTTGGTTGCTTTTTGAATATATTTTTCAATCATTTTCATGATCGCTTCATATTGTTCCTGATTTCTAATTTTATCCAGCATAATCATATCGTTGAGCAGTCAATTTTATTATAAGCATTGTGGGTACCGATGAATCTTACATAAACTGTTCTTCTGTCAAAATGTATCATGGCAACCAATCTGTAGTCGTTCCCTTTTATATTAAAAACATACCTGTCATTGCCTACTGAATCCACATAACCAATATCCGCAAACATTTGGTGTGCAGTACTCCAATCAGCCACCCCCACCAATTTATACCACCTCAGCAATGATTCACACGATGTTGGGTGCAGCTTACAATAGCTGGAAATTTTTTTCCATGCAATAATAATCATCGAAATTAATTAAATTCTTTAAAAGAAAAATATTTCTAAATAAGAAAATAGTAAATCCAAATTATTGCAGGTAGAAAATCTGGCAAAAGCAGATCGGCATGATTTTTAGGTTTTAAAACAATATGTTTTGTTGTTTTAACCAGCGTTAGAATCTTTTTTAAAAAAATTCTGAATTAAATCGACACGAGTTGAATCTTCATCCCTGGTCTGCATTGTGCAAGCAGATGGATATCGTCATTGAAAATCCTGCCAATTCTTGGGTATCCCCCAATGGTTTGTGCATCTGCCATTAGAATGATGGGAGTTCCCTGATGGGTGACTTGTACGATTCCTTTTGTTACAGCACTGGAAATCATTTCTTTGTTTTCTTTCTTTGTCAACCTGGTTCCCTCAAGTTGGAATCCCATTCTGTTGGCATGTTGACCAATGGTAAAGGGAGTATTAAATAATGCATGTTTGGATGCATCATCGAAAAGATTCCATTCTGGGCCTTCGTAACATTTGATTCTTACCAGATCGTTTACATGAGGCAGTTCAGGAGCTATTGCTTTCCAATTGCTGCTGCCGAATCCAGCTGCTGAGATAGTGATGTTTTCCATTTTTTGTTTGGGTGCAATTTTTTTTAATTCAATCAAATCACCTGATTCCAGATTACTTCCATTGCACCCCCCAATATCTGCAGCTATATATGTTGAGCAGCTTCCTAATTCCCTGTTCACTTTCAATCCTCCTGCGAAAGCAATATAGGTTCTGCAGCCAAATGGACTGGGATGAAGTTTTATGGTAGAACCACCAACAGCTTTGATTTGCTTGTTGAAAGTTACAGGCTGACCATTTACTGTTGCGATAGCACCACCACCTGTGAAGGAAAATATTGCAGTTTCATTTAATTGAATCTCAGTACCATGTAAAGTACATTCCAACAAAGCTTCGCCATCTTCGTTTCCACAAATTCTGTTTGCCATCATTGCAGCATTCACATCCATTGCACCACTTAACGGAATGCCAAACTCCTGGTAACCCCATCTTCCAAGGTCTTGCACACTGCATGCCCATCCAGGTTTAATTAGTGTGATGCTCATTTGTACTGATTGAATTCTTTGGTGCTGATGGAATTGAATTGAACAACATCTCCTGGTTGCAGAAAACAGGAAGGCTCTCTTTTTTTATCAAACATTTTTATGGGTGTCCTCCCAATAATATGCCACCCACCAGGTGATGCAGTTGGATAAATGCCTGTTTGGTTTCCGGCAATGGCAACACTGCCTGGAGCTATATGCAATGCAGGTGTTTGCTTTCTGGGTAGATGCAAGCCTGCAGGCAATGTGCCCATGTAAGGGAATCCAGGTGTGAAACCAATTGTGTATACCCTGAATGTTTGATTGCAGTGCAGTGCGATGATTTTTTCTTTTGTGATATTCAGTTGTTTGGCTACTGATGAAAGATCTTCTCCAAGATCGTAGCAGACGGGGATGATTTTTGTAGAGGATGACTGTTCGCTGTTATCTGTTGTGGCTTGTGGGTTATGAGTTTTGAGTTGTTTATTGTACAACTGGATGATATCGACAACTTCATCTTTGTTTATGGTGTCACTGAAATAAACTGTCAGGCTGCTATAGGCGGGAACAGATTCTATGAAACCTTTGAATGGATGTACATCGATATAATTTTTCAATGCAATGACATGTATATTGATTGCCTCGCTGATGATTTCAGCGAATTCAAATGTGACCGCATGATCATGAATGCAATAGATACGGGTGCATTCCATCTACATGTGTATTAGTAGTTGATGACTTGCTCTTCAATGGATGCAGGCAAGGTTCTCCAATCGTATTCCTGGTTTCTCAATTGAGGTTCGAATCCACCTTCTGTGATTGCTTCCTGAATGGTTTTATAGGTGAACCTGTGTGGAGCGCCTGCAGCACTCACTACATTTTCCTCCAACATGATGCTTCCAAAATCATTGGCACCTGCATGCAAACAAATTTGTGCAATCTTTTTACCTACTGTCAGCCAGGAAGCCTGTATGTTTTTGATATTGGGCAACATGATCCTGCTGATGGATATCATGCGGATGTATTCTTCCGGAGTGGTCATGTTTTGTACACCTCTGATTTTTGCAAGCAAGGTGTCAACATCTTGGAAGGTCCATGGAATAAATGCAAGGAATCCTTTTGCATCTGCAGGCTTGCGCGACTGTACCTCTCTGATTTTGATCAGGTGTTCAAATCGTTCTTCCAATGTTTCAACATGTCCGAACATCATTGTTGCGGATGTAGTGATATTCAGTTGGTGGGCAGCAGCCATCACATCCAACCATTCCTGTGCACCGCATTTCCCATTGCTGACCAATCTCCTTACACGATCCACCAAAATTTCAGCACCGGCACCTGGCAATGAATCCATGCCCGCTTCTTTCAATGCTTTGAGTACTTCGGTATGGGTTGATTTTTCGAGTTTGGTGATATGTGCAACTTCAGGTGGACCCAACGCGTGCAATCTGATGTCTGGGAATTCAGCTTTGATGGCTCGAAATGTGTCAACATAATATTTTAATCCCAGCTCTGGGTGATGACCACCCTGTAAGAGCAATTGGTCTCCTCCCCATTTCAAGGTTTCACGGATTTTCTTCCGATAGGTTTCCATATCTGTTATATACGCCTCGGGGTGTCCGGGTATTCTGTAGAAATTACAAAACTTACAATTCGCGATGCAAACATTGGTGGTGTTGACATTGCGGTCAATCTGCCAGGTCACTTTCCCATGGGGTACCTGTTTGATGCGCAGCTGATCTGCTACTTGCATCAGTTCAGTCAGCGGCGCCTCTTTGAATAAATACAATCCCTCTTCGGCTGTCAAAAATTCAAAGTCAAGTGCTTTTTGGTACAAATCTTTCAGATCCCTCATTGTATAGTGTTAAGCGTTTTGCAAAGTTAGTGCATACCCTAAACAATCATGGGATGATTGTTGTAAATTAAGGGTTGACTAACAAATGAGATTGGAATGAGGATTTTGTTGAAGTGTATGTACGCGGTATGTATTTTTTTTGGCACAGGCAACCTTGCTGGCCAAGAACAATTCATTGACCCCCCATCAAAAAAACTTACCAGCTTTCCTTTTCAGTTGCTTTCGGGAGGTGTCATCATTGTAAAAGCCAAATTGAACAATTATCCCGATAGCCTGAATTTCATACTGGACACTGGCAGTGGGGGTATTTCACTCGATTCGATGACGGTTGATAAATACAAGATACCGGTTGTACCCTCAGAAAAAAAGATCAAAGGCATTGGCGGAGTAAAAAAGGTTTCATTTTTAAACGATGCCACGCTTTATTTCCCGGGACTGGTAGTAGACCGATTGAATTTTCATGTCAATGATTATGAAATCCTGACCAATGTATATGGTATCAAAATTGATGGCATCATTGGCTATTCATTCTTCATCCGTTACATCGTGCATATCAATTACGACAATACCATCATTACTGTACATACAACCGGTGAATACAAATATCCGCGGGGCGGCTACATGTTGAATCCTATTTTCACTGCCATTCCTATTCAACAAACCCAGTTCAAAGACAACAGAGAACTGATGCAGCGGTTTTATTTTGATACTGGTGCCGGGTTGAATTTTCTGATTTCAGAAAGTTATGCGCGCGACAGTGCTGTATTGCATCGCAAAAGAAAACCACCCGTTATTACGCAGGCAGAAGGATTGGGAGGAAAGATGGTGATGCGCTATACAGTGGTTAAGTGGGTGAAAGTTGGACCGTATAAGTTTCGCAAAGTGCCGACCCATGTCTTTGAAGATCCTTACAATGTAACCAACTATCCATTGCTGGGAGGTTTGCTGGGGAATGATTTGCTGAGAAGATTCAATACCACCTTTAATTATGTAAAGCAGGAATTGCACATTGTTCCCAACAGTCAGTTCAAAGATTTTTTTGATTATGCATATACAGGATTGGCCATGTATTATGTAGATGGTGAAATATTGATTGATGAAGTAGCACCAGGTTCGCCTGCAGAGAAAGCAGGATTCAAAAAGAATGATTATGTACTTGCGATCAACAATGATTTTTCCAAAAGTATTCAGTCATACAGGGTTAAACTTCAGTCGGTCAGAGAAAAACTAACTTTTCTCATTTTGCGCAATGGAGATATCCTCACATTAAATCTGAGACCGGTCAGCATATTATAGCTAATTTCGCGGGATGATAAAATTCGATCGATTTGTACTGAACAATGGATTAAAAGTATTGGTTCACCAAGACCAAAGTACGCCCATGGCAGTTGTAAATATTTTGTATGATGTAGGTGCACGTGACGAAGATGCATCCAAAACAGGATTCGCACATTTGTTTGAACATTTGATGTTTGGAGGCTCTGTCAACATAGCTGATTACGATGAGCCGCTTCAACTTGCCGGAGGAGAAAACAATGCATACACGACAAATGATCTTACCAATTATTATTGTCAGTTGCCGGCTGAAAATCTTGAAACTGCTTTCTGGCTGGAAAGTGATCGCATGTTGAGTCTGGCATTCAGTAAAAAAAGTTTAGATGTTCAGCGTAAAGTGGTGTGTGAAGAATTCAAAGAGCATTATATCAACAAGCCATATGGGGATGTGTGGCATATGATGCGTGAACTCGCATACAAGGTTCATCCATATAAATGGATGACCATCGGGAAAGAGCTTTCTCATATTGAAACAGCACAATTGGACGATGTAAAACAATTCTTTTTCAAACATTATACTCCTGCAAATGCTATTTTGGCGGTAGCAGGCAACGTTGAAACTGAACATGTAAAAAAATTGGCTGAGAAATGGTTTGGTGAAATTCCCTCAGGAGTCAAATACCATCGTAGCATAGCACAAGAGCCAGTACAACAAGAAGAGCGAAGAATGACCGTGAAGCGCAATGTGCCAATGGATGCCATTTACAAGACTTGGCACATGTCATCGCGTTTTGAACAAGATTACTATGCAACCGATTTGTTGACAGATATTTTAGGCGGTGGTGCCTCATCCCGCCTCTACCAGGCACTTGTAAAGGAAAAGCAATTGTTTGCACAAATCAATTGTTATCATTTTGGAAGCCTGGATAAAGGTTTGTTTACCATTGAGGGACAATTGGTGAAAGGAGTTGAAATGAAACAAGCCGAAGATGCCATCGAGTTTGAGTTGAATAAAGTGAGAAATGAATTGATTGATGAACGTGAATTACAAAAAGTAAAAAATAAAACAGAAAGTGTGATGGCATTTGAGGATATGAGTGTGATGAATAGGGCTGGCAGTCTTGCTTTTTATGAGTTGCTGGGGGATGGGAATTTGATGAATGAGGAATTCAAAAAATACCAGGATGTTACTACTGCAGACTTACAAAGAATTGCAAATGATGTGCTGAAAGATACCAACAGCAATACAATTTGGTATATGGCCAATTAAAATTAGAACAATGTTGAATCGATCCTTAGCGCCTCATATCAAAGATGCAGTTGAATACAGTATCTCATTGAAGCATCCTGATATTTTTAAACTTGACAATGGCATAGATGTCTACAATGTGCAGGCTGGAACAGAAGAAGTTGTACAAATTGAATGGGTTTTCAAGGCAGGAAATTGGTTTGAAGAAAAAAAGCTTGTTGCCTCTGCAACAAATTTTTTAATTAAAAACGGCACCACAAAAAAATCTGCTTACGAGATCAACGAGTTTGTTGATTTTTATGGTGCTTACCTCAACAGAAGCTGTTACAATGAAACAGCTGTTGTTTCTCTGCATTGTTTATCCAAACAGCTGGAGCATATTCTCCCACTGGTTCAGGAAGTATTCATGGATGCCATCCTGCCAGAGGATGAATTGCTCATTTACAAGCAAAACATGAAACAACGTCTGGCTGTCAATCTAAAAAAATGTGATTTTATAGCGGGACGAAAAATTGATGCATTGCTTTTTGGTGATCGTCATCCTTATGGTGTTTACAGCGAAATGGTTGATTATGATGCATTGAATCAGCAAGAGCTGCTTGATTATTACAATGCTTTTTATAAAAATGGTCATTGCACTATTTTCTCTGCAGGTATTCTTCCATCCAATTACCAGCAGTTATTAAATACCTATTTTGGGGCGCTTCCATTCAACAAGGGAGTTGTGAAGGAAATATCTCATCCCATTCTTCCTTCCACTCAAAAAAAATGGAATATCCTCAATGATCCGGATGGTGTTCAGGGCGCAATCCGCATTGCCCGTGCTTGTCCACTGCCAACAGATTCTGAGTTCCCGAAGTTGCAGGTATTGAATGTATTGTTTGGGGGATTTTTTGGATCAAGGCTCATGACCAATATTCGTGAGGACAAAGGGTATACTTATGGTATTTATAGTTATCTCATGAACCATATTCATGCCAGTGCGATTTTGATCAGCACCGAGGCGGGCAGAGATGTTTGTGAGGCAACAGTAAAAGAAGTATACCACGAAATGGAACAGCTCCGTCTGCATGAAGTTGGGAAAGACGAGCTACTCTTGGTAAAGAATTATTTGATTGGTACGTTGTTGGGTGATTTGGATGGGCCATTTCATATTATAGGACGTTGGAAAAACCTGATTTTGCATGGAATGGATGAAAGCCACTTTCGCTATTATGTAGATACGATCAAAACAATTGAAGCGAAAGAGTTAAAAAATTTGGCTGAAAAATACCTGAATCCTGATGAATTCTATGAATTGGTTGTAGTTTAAAGAAAATTTTACGCATGAAAAGCTATTCAGTGCCCTTATTATTTTTCATGCTCAGCTCCTGTATGAACTCAAGCAATATGCAAAAAGGAAGTTTTGGTTATGACTTGGCATTTCTTAAAAAGTATCACAGTGATCTTTTGCTTTTAGAAGACAGCAGTTCAGATGCGAAACTGATTGTGCTGCCTGCTTATCAGGGGAGAATCATGACAAGTACTGCGAATGGAGTGGAGGGCATGAGTTTTGGATGGATCAACCATGAGTTGATTTCAAGCAAAGAAATCACACCTCATATTTATGCAGTTGGCGGGGAAGAGCGCTTTTGGCTGGGTCCAGAAGGAGGCCAATTTTCTATTTATTTCAAAAAAGACAGCGCATTTGATTTTGAACATTGGCAGGTTCCAAAAGAAATAGATACAGAGCCCTTTGAACTTCTCTCCAGCTCTGCATCAGAGGCATCTTTTAAAAAAACGATGCATCTGAAAAATTATACTGGTTCCACATTTGATATTGGAGTAAACAGGAATATTCATTTATTGAATCGCGAACGCATCCAAGAAATCATTGGTGGGATGGATGAAGCTCTACATACTGTCGGATTTTCATCAGATAATACAATCACCAATCTCAGCAACAATCCGTGGGGTGAACAATATGGGATGTTGTCTATCTGGATTTTGAGCATGCTCAATGCCGGGGATCAAACGACGATTGCAATTCCTTTTAAAAAGGGTGATTTAAGTGAGTTGGGTAAAATTGTTACTGATGATTATTTTGGCAAGGTGCCTGCAGATAGATTGAAAGTTGGCAATGAACTCATGCTGATGAAGGCTGATGCAAATTACCGCAGTAAAGTTGGGATTTCTCCACAGAGAGCAAAACCATTTGTAGGTAGTTACGATGCAAAGAACAATGTATTAACCATTGCATTTTTTTCCTTGCAGGAAGGAGTAAATAAATATGTCAATTCATTGTGGAAGATCCAAGAAGATCCTTTTTGCGGAGATGCTGTGAACGCATACAATGATGGGCCGATCAATGGGAAACAAATGGGGAAATTTTATGAAATTGAAAGTTCATCTCCTGCAGCAGATTTGGGTCCTGGCGAATCTCTTACGCATACCCATACTACTATTCACCTGAAAGGTGAAAAAATTCATTTGGATAAAGTTGCCAAACATGTATTTGGCATCTCTCTTGATGAGTTGGTATTTTAATTTATTTCAATGATTTCAAGTAAGAGATGCTTTCAGGCAATTGATTCATTACACGACTGGATTCGTCTTCAATAAAATAATGCTTTACGCCTGCCTTCTTTGCAGCTTTCATTACATCTTTTATGTTTACATCTCCCTTTCCTAGTATCACATTGGTCTCTTCATCTGCATAACCTTTGTTATTACAAATGGTTCCATGTTGCCTGTCTTTCAGGTGTAACATTTTTATACGAGAAGGGTATTTATTGATGATTGTTACAGGGTCTGCACAGCCTTGCTTTGCCCAGTATACATCCAATTCAATATGAACAAATCTTGGATCTGTTTTTGCCATGAGGTCATCGAACAAAGTTCCATTGGTTGATGGCCGAAATTCATATCCATGTACGTGATAGCTGAAATCCAATCCAGCATCTTTAAAAATTTTTCCTGCGTTGTTGAATCTTTTAGCTGCTTCTTCAATATCTGCGGGCCCAAATGCATCTCCGTTGTGACCAATCCAAAAACAAATGATATTCTGGGCGCCCATTTTTTTTGCTTGCTCAATGGTTGGGCTAAGATCTTTTGTCAACGCATCATAATCAACTCCGATCCCCACCATTTTAAATCCCATTTCTTGGATCATGGTTGTATAAGCATCAACACTCATTCCATAGGTTTCACCTCCTTCCAATTCTTTGATGCCCATTGAGCGAATTTTTTGAAGGGTTCCTTTCAGATCAACTTTTACTTCATTTCTGATTGAATACAGCTGTAGCCCAATTTCTTGCGAAAAACAGCTCAATGACAAGATCATGAACAGTGGGGGGAATATATTTTTCATTACCATGGCTTACTATTTTCTTTTACCTGGATTGTATTGTTCTTCCATATTTTTCATGATATCTTCTTTATAAAAAAGAACATCCTTGAATTGTCCGTTGCAATACATTTCAGCCTGGTCCTTGAAATGCTTTGAAGCTGGATCACCACTCTCTCCTCCTGCCAACAGCGATCTTGCTTTGATCTTTTTCCCAAACTCTACAGCACATACAAAACTATTCCCTCCATAACCATATCTTTTTTTTGTGTTATTTAAAGATCTGCTGTTAAACGAAGGCAAACTGCCCCACATGGATGAAGCAAATGGTGAAGGGATGCTCGGTTGTGCATCATCTTGGTAGGAGGTCAATTTGTTTTCAATTCTTTGAAATCGGTTGATATCACCCCAGCTTACTTCCCAAGTTCCAAAATCTGATTTCAATTTTTTCAGTACTTCATACAGGTAATTAATTTTTTCATTGTCGGGCATTTCTTTCAGGAGGCGAGAAAGTTCAAGTGTCAAATCGATATCCCCTTTTTTATCTCTCATCAGATACGGCAATACTCTTTCAGCCCACATGATAGCAAGGGTTGTTGCAACTGAATTGGCGGATGATTTTCTGTCCCATGCATTTAATAGTTGGATTGCTTTCATGATATCAGGTTTGATATTGTCGGCTATCTGTGTTCTTGTAGCAGCAAAAAGCGGGGGGAGTAAAATATCAAATGCAGACAGGTATGTATCGTATCCAACCCGGATGAGTCCATTGATATCCAGTTTCCCACTGTTGCTCAATAATTTCACTGCATTGATGCCTCGAAAATTCTCTCTGTCGGGCGCCATGTAGTTGGGATATTTCTTTTTTGAAATGACTCCTGCGCCCGCAGCGGTAAACGGCGTGGAGTTACAATTTTGTAGCCAACCATTGGAAGGGTTGTACAAATGCACGGTTTCATCAACGGTGTGCAATCCTTTCCAATCTGTTGATGAGGTAGATCCATCCAGTTTGTCACTCCAATCAAACCGAATATCTCTTTTTGGCATAAAATTTCCATGCCAGTATGCGATGTTCCCCTGGTCATCGGCATAGACTGTATTGTTGGATACATTTTCTCTGAGTTCCATCGTGGCCTTGAAATCGGCAAATGTTTTTGATTTGGTTCTGCTCCATGATTGAATCAGTCCGTTCAGTGATCTGTTGTTGGACTGCATGGAGATCCATTTATCTTCTTCTTTTGCCATTATAGGACCATGATGGGTGCTGTAGATATTGAATTTGATTTTATCTGTTCCTGTATTTGTTTTATATCCAATCTCTACAGGTTGAAGATTCACGGGTTTCAGAACGTTGTCATGTTTGTAAAAATAGTCATTCCCTTTTTTTATAATTGTTTCTTCATACAAATCTGCGACGTCCGCTTCACTGGAAGTATGCATCCATCCACAGTGTTCATTGAAACCCTGGTAAACAAAAAACTGTCCCCAGGTTACTGCACCGTATGTATTGAGTCCTTCTTCACTCATCATGTGCACTTCAGGTCTGAAATAAAAAGTGACATGTGGATTGATATAGAGCATTGCATTGCCGGAAATACTTTTAGATGGTGCGATGGCAAAACCATTAGATCCGATCAGCTGCTCATGATCTTTTTGTTTGAGATGCGTGAGATCAGATGATTTGCCTTCGTAAAAGTTTTGAATATCTTTTGCAGTCAGGTTGCTTGTTTGAATGGCTGAAATACTTCCATCGGTATAAGTCAATGGATACCAGGGTTTGAATTGTTTCAGCAATGCAGGTTTTACCTGGGGGTGGGTATATAGAAAATAGTTGACACCATCTGCGAATGCATTGAGTAGTTTTTTTATCCACTCAGGACTCTCAGTATAATCTTTCACGGATGCGGCGGAGTCAATAACCATTTTCACCAGGAGGTCTTCATATATATATTGCTCACCTTTTACTTCACTGGTTCTGCCCAGCATGGTGATATAATTCATTTCCACTCTTTGAAAGTCATCTTCGCATTGTGCATACAGCAATCCGAAAACACAATCTGCATCTGTTTTCCCGAATATGTGTGGGATGCCCCACTTGTCACGAACGATGTTGACTCTTTTAGAGGTCGATTCCCACCTGGCTATATCTTCCTTGGTTTGTGCAAACAGTGGTTGTACAA
>Ga0209033_1001431_pt1 | contig 13818 bp, 16 predicted proteins | sample LauGreFa1BDMLBDN_2_FD_188218 | JGI IMG/M metagenome (GOLD analysis project Ga0209033, IMG submission 188218) | Freshwater lake microbial communities from Lake Michigan, USA - Fa13.BD.MLB.DN (SPAdes) (version 2) | ecosystem: Environmental > Aquatic > Freshwater > Lake | place: Lake Michigan, USA...
GGCCTACCAAGCGGCTTGCGACTTGGTGTTCAAGGGCAAGGCCCAACCCAGTGGCTACACCGAACCGCTGCTGCATGCTTGGCGTTTGCGCGTCAAAGCGCATTGATTTTTCGCCCCCCACCAGGAACCCCTCATGGATTTGTCCCGCTTTCCCCGCCGCCAATACACCCACGCGCCCACGCCCATCGACCACGCACCGCGCTTTTCCAAAGCCCTGGCCGCGAGTTGCCCCGGCGGTGTGGGCCCCGACATTTGGATCAAGCGCGACGATATGCTGGGCCTGTTCCCGGGCGGCAACAAAACCCGCAAGCTGGAGTTTTTGGCGGCTGACGCCTTGGCCCAAGGCGCCGACACCTTGATCACCTGTGGCGCGCCGCAATCCAACCACTGCCGCATCACCTTGGCCGCTGCGGTCAAAGAAGGCCTGCGCTGCCAGTTTGTGATCGAAGAGCGCGTGCCCGGCACCTACAAAACCGATGCCTCGGGCAACAACTTCATGTTCCACCTGCTCGGCGTGGAAAACATCACCTTGGTGCCTGCGGGCAGCAACATGGCCGAGGCCATGGGCAACATCGCCACCACCTTGCAAGCCCAAGGGCGCAAAGGCTACATCATCCCCGGCGGCGGCTCCAACGCGCTGGGCAGCTTGGGCTATGTGGCCTGCGTGCAAGAAATGCAACAACAGTGGTACGACGCGGGCATGGCCTTTGACAAGGTCATCGTCGGCTCAGGCAGCTCGGGCACGCACGGCGGCATGCTGGCGGGCTTTTTGGGCAACCACATCACCATTCCCTTGATCGGCATTGGTGTGAGCCGCGACCCGGCCGACCAAGACCCCTTGGTGCACAAAGACGCGCAAGCGGTGATGGACTTGCTGGGTACCGGCATCCAAGTGCCGCGCGAAGCGGTGGTCACCCACGGCGGCTACTGGCAACCCAAATATTCCATTCCAAACGCCAAGATGGTTGAGGCCGTGCAGCTGCTGGCGCGAACCGAAAGCATCTTGCTCGACCCGGTCTACACTGGCAAAGCCATGGCCGGGCTGATGGGCTTGGCGCGCAAAGGCTATTTCAAAGCGGGTGAAAAAGTGCTGTTCATGCACACCGGCGGCCTGCCCGCGCTGCACATGTATGAAAACGAAGTGCTGGGGCGGGTGGCGGTGGCGGACTAAATTCAGACCAGTACGGCTCGTTTCTATCCCTATTCAGACATCGACTTTTTTCTGCCGAGGTTGTGGGCATTGGCTTGCTGTCGTAAACTTGCCTACATTTGTAGCAAAGGAAATTCCATGGGCATGCCAGTGCGAATTGACGACTTGCTTTACGAGCAAGCGAAGAATGAAGCCAAGTTGGAACACCGCACAATTGCGGGCCAAATTGAGTTTTGGGCGTGTGTTGGTCGCGCCGCCATTGACAACCCCGATCTCCCAGTGGATTTTGTGGTTCAAGCCTTGGCTTCGATGAAAGAGCCACGCAGTGACGCAACCCCGTTTGTGCCCCGTACACGTGCATGACGCACCAAGTCGTGCAGACGCGAAGGTTTTCGCGTCAATATAAAAAATTGCATGACAACATCGCTGCGGATGTGGACTCTGCCATTGGCGCTGTCGCCACGAACCCGGCCATTGGTGACAAGAAAAGAGGCGACTTGGCCTCTTTGTATGTGTACAAGTTCCGCAGTCAAGGGCAGTTGTACCTGCTTGGCTACACCATCGATTCGGGTGTGAAACTGGTTTACCTGGAAGCGGTGGGCCCCCATGAAAACTTTTATCGGGATTTGAAGTAAGAAACACCCAGCCTATATGGTGAACACCTGTGCATCCATTGAAGGTGTCACTCCACGTGTTATCCAGCCTTGATCATTGCGCGGGAAGCGCCTTGTCTCAGTGGAATTCCATCAACTGCCCAAAGCCCGCCTTTTTGTCGTGGATGCCGCAAGCGCGCAAGGCATGCCAGTAGGTGGCGGTGTTGATGGCGATGACGGGCTTGCCCAAAAACAACTCGGCCGCTGCGGCCAAGCGGATCATCGACATATTGGTCCCCACCTGCACAATGGCGTCGACATCGTCGCCGTCGAGTTCCAAGATGGCTTTGCGCATCATGTCGTCGGTGGTGTGGGCAATTTGCACCGGGCTGGGCCGGTGGAAGCAAATGTCGCGCACCACGGTGAAGCCGCAGTCTTGGTAGAAGCGCTTCACTTGTTCGTTGGCCACTTCAAAGTACGGTGACATGAAGGCGATGCGCTTTGCCTTGTAGGTGTTGAGCGCGGCCTCGGTGGCAAACGAGCCACAAGACACGCCCACCCCAGCGCGCTCGGTCATCATCTTCAGGTATTTTTCGGCGCCATCGCGGCCATTCCAAAAGGTGGCTGCCGACATGCCCATCACCAGGTAGTCCATCTCGCACGAGGTCAGCGTGTCCACCGCTTCCACGGTGGCTTTGTTGATGTTGTCGACCAGCTTTAAAAAGCTTTCGTTGTCATTGACCGGGTTGTTGGGGATGGCGATGCGGCTGTAGTGGTTGGTCACCCCCACCGGGCGCAGGTCGTCGAAGTCGGGCTGCACGATGGTGTTGGTGGATGGGCCCAAGGTGCCCAATTTTTTGCGATAACCCAGATGGTCGGCCATGGTGTGGTCTCCTTATTTCAGTTGTGCCAAAAATTCGTCGCGGGTCATGACATCCGCATACTTTTGCTGCATGTCAAACAAGTTGGCGTCGTGCGGCTCGATGGCACGGTCGCCCACACAGTCGCTGATGACGACGGTGCGAAAGTTGTGTTGCATGGAATCGACCACACTGGCGCGCACACAACCGCTGGTGGTGCAGCCCACGATGATGGCGGTGTCCACGCCTTGGAGGTGCAGCCAATCGGCCAAACCGGTGTTGAAAAACGCAGATGCGGTTTGCTTGCGAATCACCCACTCGCCCGACACCGGTTGCAGTTGCGGCACGATTTGCGAACCCTGGGCGGTCTCGGTCAGCTTTTGCAAGGGCTTGACACGCCGGGCAAACACATTGAAGTTAGACCCATCGGCCTCAAACACCACGCGGGTGTGGGCCACCGGCAAGCCTTTGGCGCGAAACGCGGCCAACAAGGGCACAGTGGCGTTGGCCGCAGCCTCAATGTGCGGCCCGCCCAACTGGTCGATGTCGACAAAACCATTGACAAAGTCCACCAAGATCAGCCCGCAGCGCTGACCGATCCCTGAGGTACCGCCCAGGCCTTGGTGTTGGTAAATTTCATCGCGGTTCATGCCCACCCCTTATTCGTTGGCCGCATGGGTTTTGTCAAACGCCGACACCCAATCAAAACCCATCAGTGAAGAGAACTTTTGAAACTCATACAGCGGTGCTTTGACCTGGGTGGTCGAACGGTCTTGTTTCAAGGTGCTGTACACGCTCTCAAAGGCCGCACCGGCGGCCAAAAAGGCCGTGGCCGGGAAGATCGCCAGGCCATAGCCAATGGCCTTGAGTTGTTCAAACGGCAGGACCGGCGTGCGCCCACCCTCGACCATGTTGGCCACCAAGGGCAAATCGAAACTGCGCCCAATGCGCTCCATCTCTTCCACCGACTCGGGGCTTTCCACAAACAACATGTCGGCCCCGGCTTTGGCGTACATCTCGGCGCGGCGCAAGGCCTCGTCCAGGCCATGGGTGGTGCGGGCATCGGTGCGCGCAATGATCATGAAGTTGGGGTCGGTGCGGGTTTGAACGGCCACGCGGATTTTCGCCGCCATGTCCTCGGCGGGCACCACCCGACGGCCCATCATGTGGCCGCATTTTTTGGGGAACTCTTGGTCTTCGAGCTGGATCGCGCAGGCTCCGGCCATCTCATAGCCGCGCACGGTGTGCATGACATTGAGCAGGCCGCCGTAGCCGGTGTCGCCGTCGCAAATCATCGGGGTGGCGGTGATGCTGGCAAATTGCGTCACGCGGTTGACCATGTCGCTGTAGGTGGCGATGCCCGCATCGGGCAAGCCCATGTAGGAGGCCACGGTGCCGTAACCCGTCATGTACAAGGCGTCAAAGCCCATGCGGTCGGCCACCTTGGCCGAGATCATCTCGAACACGCCAGGGGCGATGACCAGCTCGCCCTTTTTGATCTTGGCGCGCAGCTGGGCGCGGCGCTCGGTGCCGCTGATGGTGGATATGCCTTGGTGAAGGGTGCTCATGCGATGGCCTCTGCGCGCTCTAGGGCGTCCAACATGGATGTCTTGCGAATATACGCCTTGGCTGCTTTGGGGTCAGCGGCAATGGCGCGCAGTTCGTCTTGGGTTGTTTTGCGCGCCACCGGGTCGCGCTCTTCGATTTCTTTTTTGTTGCGCGCGGTGCTGGCGTTGATGTATTCAATCGCGATGCTGCGGCGCTGGCGCTCGTATCGGTCTAGCACATCGGTGCTTTGGCCTTGTTGGATCACGCCCAAGAGTTTTTGGCACAGGTTCATGGCGTCGTGCACGCCGCCGTTCATGCCCATGCCGCCCAATGGGTTGTTGATGTGGGCCGAGTCGCCAGCCAACAACACACGGCCATGGCGGAAGTTTTTCGCCACGCGCTGGTGCACCTTGTACAGCGTGCGGTGCACCGTTTGGTAGGGCACGGCCTGGGGCAACAAGCCCTGCAAGCGCCGCTCCACCGATTCGTCGCCCATCACCTCATCATCGGTTTCTTCCACCTTGGTGGGAAACAGCACGCGCCACAAGGTGGGCACGCGCAGCAGCACACACCACTCTTTGGGGTCGGAGCAATAGTTCACATAGCTCAGTTGGGGCAGGTGGTCGGCGTATTCAAACGCGGTGGACACCACCAAAAAACGCTCGGGGTAGGTGAAGCCTTCGAACTCGATGTTTTGGCTTTTGCGCACCGCGCTCCAGGCCCCATCGGCGCCGATCAAATAATCGCTCTTCACCTCATGGGCTTGTCCGTCGGTGCTCAAGCGCGTGGTCACGCCGTCGGCGGTTTGGTCAACGCTTTCGACCTTGGTGTTGAGGTGCACCGTGACATGGGGCATGGTGTCGAGCTGGTCTTTGATCAGCTGGGTCAGCTTCCATTGCTCGCACTGCAAACGGTAAGGGTGGTCGGTGTCACCGCGCAGCAGTTCCATGTCGAACTCGGCGATCAAACCCTCTTGGCGATCGCGCTGCTGGGTGTAGCGCGCAATCAAGCCCTGGGGAATGAGGCCATCGGTCAAACCCAAGGGGGCCAACATGTCCAAGGTGGGCGGGTGGAAGGTGGACGCGCGCAAATCCAAACTCAGGGCGGGGGCCGCTTCGGCCACGGTCACCCGCACGCCTGCGCGGGCCAACACCAATGCGGCCACCAGGCCAACCGGGCCGGCGCCAGAAATCATCACATGTGCTTGACTCAAGGGAAACCTCTTTAAAGGGTGGGCAAGGCCCAAAATGTACACAATTGTTCTGGTCCGTATGCAGTCTTCACCAAATAAACCCCAATCAACCTCCCAAACCTCTCAATAATTAAGTGTTTACCCTTTATTTCCACCAATCCAGTGCCTCGGCATCTATTATTTGTACACAATTGACGACTCAATCCACCCGCCATGACCCGCGCCAGCGACCTCGCCTACCAATCCATCCGCAGCTTGATCCTGACGGGCGAATACCAGCCTGGGCAGCGCATGATCGAAGAAGAATTGGCACAGCGGGTGGGCGTCTCGCGCACCTCGGTGCGTGACAGTTTGCGCCGCTTGGCCTCCGACGGTTTGGTGCGCAGCGAGCCCAGTCGGGGCACCTTTGTGGCCGAGTTGTCAATGGCCGAGATCGATGAAATTTTTCAACTGCGCGCCACCTTGGAAGGCCACGCCAGTGCCTTGGCCGCCCTGCATGCCAAGCCCGAAGACATCGAGGAGTTGGCGCACATCAGCGCCCACATCGAAGACTTGCTGCAAGCCAACTTGGACAACGACGAATTGTTTGCGCAGTTTCAGGCCAGCAACAACCAGTTTCATGGCGTGATGCTGCGCGCCAGTGGCTCGGTGCGTTTGAACGCCTTGGCCAAGCCCTTGATCGAGCTGCCCTTGGTGCAAATGAAAAACCACAACTGGCCCGGCGAGGTGTCGGTGCGCCGCTCCAACCAGCAGCACCTGGAAATCATCGAGGCCTTGCGCGCCCGCGACCCCTTGCTGGCCAAGATGCGCACCCAGACCCACATCATCTCCACCCGCCCCAAAGCCATGGTGGAGAACAGCCAAATCATGTTGGGTTTGCTGTGACCTGCATCAAGCCATCACGTCGCGGATTGATCGGCGCCCGCAAAGCGAAAGTGGTCGCCGTGGCTGACCACACGCCCAGCCACCGGTGTGGGGAAGTGGCCGGTCATGAGCAAGGTGTCGGTGTCGGCAATGCTGTGCACCAAGTTTTTGCGCACCTGGGCCGAGGTCTGCGGGTCGAAGCAAAAGTTCGACGACCAATCGGTGTTGATCAGCTGTGCCGGGGTGTGCAAGATGTCGCCGCTGAAAATTGCACGGCACCCTTGGCTGTGGGCATGGAGGACGCAGTTGCCCGGGGTGTGGCCGTGGGCTGCGCCCAGGTACAGGCCGGGCTCGAATTCAAAATCATCTTGCACCATCAACGCGCGACCCGCCTCCACCACCGGCAACACGCTGTCGGCAAACGAGCCGTGGTTGGGCGAAGGATCGCCCTTGGCCAAAGCCTCGCGGTGGGTTTTCTCCCAGTGGCTGTATTCGGTTTGGGCAAACACATAGCGCGCGTTGGGAAAGGTGGGCACCCATTGCCCGTTTTGCAAGCGCGTGTTCCAGCCCACGTGGTCGGCATGCATGTGGGTGCAACAGACAAAGTCAATGTCCTCGGGCGAGACACCGGCCTGCGCCAGCGATTGCATGAAGGGGAACTGCGCCCGGTGCCAACTCGCACGGTTGGGCCGCTCTTTGTCGTTGCCCACACAGGCGTCGACCAAAATGCGGTGTCGGCCAGTTTGGATCAGGTAGCTGTGAAACGACATGATGGCGCGGTCTTGCGCGTCGACATAGTTGGGCTTGAGCCAATCGGCATGGGCATCGATGTCGGCCTGCGTGATGCTGGGCAAAATGTTTTTCAGCGGAGCAAACGAGCCCTCGTATTCGGTGACCCGATCGATGGTGAATTGCCCCAGTTGTTGCGTCTTCATGTGGATGCCCTTGGTTGTGTGGCGCCAATGCGCCCGCGTTTTCCTCACCCCTTGGCCCGAAAAGGCCAATCTATTCTTGTCCGAGTTTAAAAGGAGTTTTGCATGCACTATCCCTGGTCACCGATGATCAACCGAAAGCCCCTGCGTTGGCCCAATGGCAAAAAGCTGGCGGTGATCATCACGATGAATTGCGAGTACTGGGACTTGACCAAGGACACCACCGATCCCTATTACGCCGGTGGCCCGCCCATGTTGCCCGATTCGCTGCCCGGCAACGTGGCCGACTTCCCCAACTTCACTTGGCGCGAATACGGCCAACGCGTCGGTGTGTGGCGCATGTTCAAGCTGTTTGATGACATGGGTGCGCGCTTTGGCATCACCATCAATGCCAAGACCGCTTTGGAGCGGCCCGAGATCGTGGCCTACGCCAACGCCCGCAACTGGGAAATCGTGGCCCACAACTACGAGCAAGGCGAGTTGCTCACCAAGTACACCTTTGACATCGACAAAGAGCGCCAACTGATTGCCGCCACTTTGGCGGTGTACGAAAAGACGGTGGGGCGCAAGGCCAAGGGCTGGTTGTCGTCATCGCTGCGCAGCACACCCAACACGCCCGACTTGCTGGCCGAGCAAGGCCTGCAGTTTTTCTGCGACTACATGAACGACGAGCAGCCCTACCTGATCAGCACGCCATCCGGCCCCATCGTCAACGTGCCCTACACCATTGAATTGAACGACTTCACCTTCTTCCACCGCCGCGCCATGTCGACCTGGGACGCCGCGCGCATGCTCAAAGACCAGTTTGACGAGCTGTACCGCGAAAGTGCCGAGTCCAGCCGCATCATGAGCATTGGCCTGCACCCCCACGTGTCCGGGCACCCGCACCGCATGCCGTGTTTTCGCGAGTTCTTGGCCCATGCCCAAAGCCACCCCGATGTGTGGTGGACCACCCGCGAGGAAATATCCAGCTGGTACCTGCAAAACCACCAAGACCACATCGGCTGAGTCGCCGGGCGGGTTGGGCGTGGTCAACACCACGCGCCATGAAAACGGGGCCCCATGGGCCCCGTTTGTCGTCTCAGGCGTGCGCGCTGACAGCGCACCTTCATTGCGTGGGTCGCGCATGCGCGACCCAAAGCAGTTTCACATGCAGCGGTCTGGCGCGTGCGAGTCGAGCAAAGTGCGCTGGCCGTTTTTGATGCGGATGATGTAAGCAGCCAACTCCGAATCGCGCTCTTTGCTGAAGCAAACCTTGCCCACCACACCGTCGATGTTGGTGGCCATCAAGCTGTCGCGAATGGCCACCCGTTCGGCCTTGAGTTTGGCTGCGTCGCCGGTGATACCAGCGCGGCGCATGACATCGGCGTAGACATACACGATGTCATAAGCAGATGCATCGACGTGGTGGGCACCAGACTTGTTGACGCCACGTTTTTTGGCTTCGTCCAAAAATTTCTTTTCGAACTGGCGCGTGCGGTCATTGAGGTCCCACCAGTACCAAGACACAAAGGTGGCGTTTTCACCGTCACTGCCCAACACTTTGGCAATGTCCGGATCGGCAAAAATCTGACCCCCAATCAACATGCTGTTGTGGCCTTGGCGGCGCAACTCTTTCATCACTTTGGCCGTGCCTTCTGGCAAGCCCGCAAAGGCAAACACACCGGGCGAGTTGCCTTGCAGCTTGGTGATGTGGGGAGACAAATCGGTGGCATTGGTGGGAAAGCCCTCAGCGGGGATCACCATCTTCCAGCCGCTGGCCTCCAGCAAATTGGGCATCCAGGTGGCCAAAGACTTGCCGACAAATTCGTCGCTGGGGAACATCACCGCAGCGGTTTTGTTGGACACCCCACCTTTGGCGGCCATGGTTTTGAGCAAACGACCAAACTGCTTGCCTTCGTCTTCGGTGACGCGGAAAGCCCATTTGCGGTCCTTGGTCAAGCCAGGGGCCGAAGCGGCATTGGGAATTTGCACAATCTCTAAACGTTCACCCGCGGCGAACGCCACTTGGGCCTCTTGGCTGGAGAAGGGGCCAATGATGCCCAGGGCTTTGGCATCTTCGGCAAATTTTTGGGTCGCTACTTGCGCGTTTTTGGCGTCACTGCCGGTGTCGAATTTTTCAATGCGAATTTTCCTGCCGTTCACACCACCCGCGGCATTGATCTCGGCCACGGCAATGTCCACGGCAATCTCGGTGCCCACGCCCACGCCGGCAAAGCGGCCGGTTTTCGCGTGCGTCAAACCCAGCACCAAGTCTTGGCTCAAGACCGGAAGGGCAAAACCCGCGGCCAAGGCCAAGGTCCACAAACGTTTATTCATTTCAATCTCCTGTGATCAAGCGCCCAAGTATGCAGCAGCCATGCGCGGATCCGCTGCAATGTCTTGGGCATTGCCTTGCAAAACCAGCCGCCCTAGCTCCAACACATAGGCCCTGTGGGCAGTGGCCAGCGCCATGTGTGTGTTTTGCTCCACGAGCAATATTGACAAACCGTCACGGTTCAAATCTTTGAGCAAGCCAAACAAGGCCTGCACCAACATCGGGCTCAGGCCCAAGGAGGGCTCATCGAGCATCATCAGCGTGGGCTTGCTGAGCAAGGCGCGGCCAATGGCCAGCATTTGCTGCTCGCCACCCGACAGCACCGAGGCCAGCATGTCGCGGCGCGCAGCCAAATTGGGAAAGCGCTCGTAAATGGCGTCGATTTCGCGCTGCGGGTCGTCGCGCCGGGTGTAGGCACCCATGAGCAAGTTGTCGTTGACGGTGAGGCTGACAAAAATTTGCCGCCCCTCGGGCACCAAGACCAGGCCTTGGCCCACCCGCCAAGCGGCGCTTTGGCGCAGCACCGATTGGCCCTTGAAATGCAACTCGCCTTGCTGGGGTGTGACCATGCCTTGCAAAGCCCGCAGCAAAGAACTTTTGCCCGCACCATTGGCCCCCAGCACGGTGACGATTTCACCCGCCTTGACCTGCACCGATACATTTTTCACCGCATGGGTGCGGCCGTACACCACATCCAAACCCTGGGCATCAAGCAGCATGGGCACCCCCTGCCGGTGTGGGTGTGCCCAAATAGGCTTCGAGCACGCCCGGGTCGCGGTGCACCGCTTCGGGTGTGCCTTCGAAAATCTTTTTGCCAAAGTTGAGCACCACCACATGGTTGCACAGGGTGCGCACAAAGGGCATGTCGTGCTCGACCACCAACAAGGTGATGCCGCGCTCAGACAAACGCTCGAGCAAACGGCGCAGCTCTTCGGTTTCGACGTGGTTCAGGCCGGCGGCGGGTTCGTCCAGCAACAAAATTTGCGGTTGGGCCATGATGGCGCGCACCACCTCGATGCGCTTTTGGATGCCGTAGGGCAAATCGGCCACGACTTGGCCGGGATAGGTGCCCAGGCCCGCATCGGCCAAGGCAGCGCGGGCACGCTCACTGGCACGGTCGCCACGGGCCAGCGACCAGGGCGATGACAGATGGTGTTCGCCGAGCATCACGTTCTCGACGGTGGACAGATGTGGCATGAGCCGGATGTTTTGAAACGAGCGCGCCAAGCCGTGCGCCACCCGGTGCGCCACCGACATGTGGGTGATGTCTTGGCCCAAGGCGCTGATGCGCCCGCTGTCGATCGGGTACACACCCGAGATCAGATTGAACACCGTGGACTTGCCCGCCCCATTGGGGCCAATCAAGGCGGTGCGGCTGCCTTTGGGCACGGCGAAGCTGACGTCGTCAATCACCTTCAGCCCACCAAACGATTTGCTCACACCAGAGAGTTCCAGCACCGTGCTCATGCGCGCCCCCCGGCAGATTTCTCATTGGGCGCGCGCCGCCCACCCCAACTCGATCGCAGGTTCTCCAGCATGGTGCGGGTGACCACCCCTTGGGGCCGCCACATCATGATCAACACCACGGCCAAACCAAACAAAATGTAGCGCCCGCCTTCCAAAAACTTGAGCGAGGCATCCAACTCAGACATCTTGCGCAAGCCCTCGGGCACCAGGGTGAAAAAGATGGCACCAAACAAAGGGCCCCACACGGTTTGCGTGCCGCCCATCAGCACATACAGCAACACATAAATGCTGAACATGGCGCCGGTGGACTGCACATCAATGAAGTTGAACTGGTGCACCAACAAGCCCCCGCCCAATCCCCCAATGGCGCCGCCAATCGTCAGCGCCACCACCTGGGTCATGCGCAGGTGCACGCCAAACAAATGGGCCACGTTTTCATCGTCGTGCACCGCCCGAACCGACAAACCAAAGCGGGTGGCCATCAACCAAGCCACAAAGCACACCACCAACACCGCCACCGGGGCCACCACGGGCAAACCCGCATAAGCCATGACCGACAAACCTGCCGCACCGCCCAAGGCCGGGATGTTGATCAACACACCGCCCACCACCTCGGCAAAAGCAAAGGTGGCCAGCACCATGTAAATGCCGCGGGTGCGCAAAATCGGAAAAGCGATCAAAAAGGCCACCAGCCCAGCCATCACCGCACCCAAGGGCACTGCCAGCCACAAAGGCACCCCCCACAAAGCCGTCAGCGCCCCAGCGCTGTAGGCACCCACCAGCACAAAACCGGCGGCACCCAAATTGAGCAAACCCGCCGAGGCCGGCACAAACACCGAATAGGCGATGATGGTGTTGATCGCCAGCATGGCCAACAAGCCGCTGATGTAGCCCGACATCAAAACTTCCCCTTGCCGATGTGGGTGTGGCCAAACAAGCCCGAGGGGCGCACAATCAAAATGGCCAACAGCAAACCCCACACAGGGATTTTTTCGATCTCGGCACCAAACACGCTGATGGCCAAAACCTTGACCAAGCCCACCAACAAGCCCCCTGCGATGGCGCCCCAAATATTGCCCAAGCCCCCCAGCACCATGCCAGCGATGGCATCGGTGGCGATGGCGTCACCCATGAACGGCGTGACCGTGCCATAACTGGCCGCATACAAAATACCGGCAAAGGCCGACAGCATGCCTGCAATCACAAACACCAAGGGCACGATGCGCTGCACTTCCACACCCATCAAGGTGCTGGCATCGGGGTTTTCGGCGATCGCGCGCAACGCACGACCGATTTGCGTGCGCGCCAGCACCTGGTGCAGCACCGCAACCAAGGCGATGGCCAGACACAGGCTGATCAAGTGGGGCACGCCCAGAATCAAACCACCCCATTGCAAATTGGTGTTTTTGAACGGTAACTCAAAGCGCTGGGGGTCGCCGCCCCACACGGCCATGGCCAGGTGTTCGAACACAATCAAAAAACCCAAGGAGCTGACCAAGGGCAAGGCGTGTTCAGTGGCATCACCAAAACGCGCCTTCATGTAGCGGTAAGTGAAGCGCTCGATCAACAGCGAGGCCAACACCGCCACACTCACACCCGCCAGCGCCGCCCAGGCCCAGTGCCAGCCCCAACCCAACCAATGCGGGCCGGCGGTGGACAACGCCCAAGTGACCATGCCCGCTAACATGAACAGCGCGGGAATGGTGAAGTTCAAAAAGTTGAGCATGCCAATGGTCAGCGTGAACGCCACGGCCACAAAGGCCAAGACCCCACCGAGCATCAAGCCATTGATGATTTGTTGAAGGAGTTGCAAGGTATTTGATTCAAATGAATAGATCACATCATGCCAGATAAATCATCTTTTAAGCCTCGGAAAAGCCCTTAACATCCACCTTCTATTTGTGCATCTTTGGTGCATGCGCCGTCCGCCCTGGTGCGCGCCGAGCGCTTGACAAACCCTTTGGAGAACAACCATGTCAGATTTCACACCACACGCCTCGCCTGGAATGAAGCCGCAGCGCTTGCTGCTGGTCGGCGGCTGTGGCGGCATTGGTCGTGCCGTGGCTCAGGCTGCCGTGCATGCTGGCGCGCATGTGGCGGTGCTGGATTTGCCCATCTCCATTGAGCGCCACCCCTTGAGCGGCGTGCACCTGCTGCCGATTGACGCGAAAGACCCGGCCAGCGTGGACCAGGCTGTGGCCCTAGCGGCGGCAAAACTCGGCGGCGTGGATGGCTGTGTGAATTTGGTGGGTTATATGTCCGCGCCACTGGCCTTGGCAGACACGCCCACCGAGGTGTGGCACGAGGTCATGCAAGGCAACTTGGACTCGGCGTTTTACATTTCTCGCGCGGTGATGCCCCATTTGCGTGCCAGCGCCAACGGCAGCATGGTGCACATCTCGTCGGGCTTGGGCGCATGGGCCAGGCCCATGTATGGCGCATACGGCCCGGCCAAGGCGGGCTTGCTGTTGCTGATGCGCCAGTTGGCTTTGGAGAACGCGCCCCATGTGCGCGTCAACGCCGTGGCACCGGGCCCCGTGGACACGGCTTTTCTGCGTGGAGGCACCGGGCGCTCTGATGAGCAAGGCGCGCCGCCCGTGCCCACCGAGGTTTTGGCCAAGCTCGCGCCGATGGGCCGCATGGCCACACCCGAGGACATCGTGGGCCCGGTTTTGTTTTTGCTTTCCAACGCTTCGGCCTACATGACGGGCCAAACCCTGTTCGTCAACGGCGGCGCTTACATGCCCTGAGGCACATCACCTTTTTTACGGAGACACACCATGGCCATCACTTTCCATTTCAACCGTCGTCGCTTGGCAGGGGCCTTGGCCCTGGGGGCCAGCTTGTGGGCATCTGGCGCGATTGCCGCCGACGACGCCTTTCCCAACAAACCCA
>Ga0209033_1001435_pt1 | contig 13802 bp, 11 predicted proteins | sample LauGreFa1BDMLBDN_2_FD_188218 | JGI IMG/M metagenome (GOLD analysis project Ga0209033, IMG submission 188218) | Freshwater lake microbial communities from Lake Michigan, USA - Fa13.BD.MLB.DN (SPAdes) (version 2) | ecosystem: Environmental > Aquatic > Freshwater > Lake | place: Lake Michigan, USA...
TCGCTCAAAGGCGCAACTAATATTCCCCCAAGAATACTTGCAATTAACCCCGAATAGAGTGGTAATCCAATGGCAAGCGAAATCCCTAAAAACGGAGGAATGGCGATGAAAAAAATGGCTATTCCCGCTGGAATATCACTCTGTAAATTTTTAAATTCGATCATTCATCATTCCCTACCTAACATAGCTAACTAATTATGTTTTTCACCTATGCCTGAAAAACGTTGATAGCCATCTATCTCAATAAATTCAACACGTATATTGTCGTCTAAAGTGGTAGCTAAAAAATCCTCGATAGTTTCCAAAATATCATGATCCATAAATTCTGCTTTCGTGGTATCAACAGTGACATGGCTATTTTCATCGATACTCAAAATAAATTTACGCAGTACTGCTTTATTTAAAAAAGACACATCTTTATTAAAGGAAAGTAGGTAATGTGAACCTTCTTTAGACAGCGTAATAGCGGCTTGATAATTAGTTTTTATGACAAAAAACAATCCAAATGCCATTCCAATAGCCATCCCCAGCAATAAATCAGTTAGCAATATGGCAGAAATAGTGATAATAAAAGGTAAAAACTGACTCGCCCCTTTTTGATAAAAATGCATAAACACCGCTGGATTCGCTAATTTATAGCCTGTATGTAATAAAATCGCCGATAAACACGCAAGCGGAATAGTATTTAAATATTCAGCGATAAATAAAATACTCAAAAGTAACCAAACACCATGTAGAAAGCTTGATAGACGTGTTCTTCCTCCGGCATTAATATTGGCCGCACTTCGAACGATAACTGCTGTCATGGGGATGCCGCCTAAAAAACCACTGATAATATTGCCAATTCCTTGCGCTTTTAATTCACGATTTGTTGGCGCTAAACGTTTGAGTGGATCTAGCTTATCTGTGGCTTCTAAACTCAACAAAGTTTCAAGACTTGCAATAATGGCAATAGTCACTGCAGAGCTATAAGTATCGAGTCGCGTTAAATAACTAAAATCAGGAAAAACAAAATAATCAAATAGCTCTATTGGATTATTTATTGGAGGAAGATTGACGAGATGCTGCGAACTTACAGCCCATTCTGGTGCAAAGTGAATAGTGTATTGATTGTAAGCAATCCCCCAAACAACCGCTAGAAGCGCTGCGGGAATATGCTTAAAAATTGCGTGTTGTTTAAACCACGATAAATTCCAAACAATCAAAATCAATAATGCCACGCCACTAATCACGATAGAGCCATGTGAAGTATTATGTGAAATCGACTCAATTAACTCTTGAATACTCGACTGCGCACTTTCTTGCATATAGCTTTCGTCACCTTCAAAACTAGTGTGATAGCCAGTTGCATGTGGTGTTTGCTTGATAATTAAAATTAAGCCAATTGCTGCCAGCATTCCCTCAATAACAGCTGACGGAAAAAATGCGCCAATAATACCCGCCCGTAAATACCCCAATATTAACTGAAGGATGCCCGCTAAAATAACGGCTACCAGTAAACCTTGAAAACTGCCCAATTTTTCAATAGCTGAAAATACGATGACCGTTAAACCCGCTGCAGGGCCCGATACGCATAATTGCGAACCACTTAAAAAAGAAACTAATAGCCCTCCCACAAGCCCCGCAATTAATCCTGAAAATAATGGCGCCCCTGATGCTAATGCAATTCCTAAGCAAAGAGGCAATGCAACCAGAAACACCACTAATGAGGCAGATATGTCACCCCTAAAATTTGAAGCGTAAAAAGCAATATGTTTATGAATCATTTGAAACCTCTTATTTTGAAATAAACAATCAATTGATTTCGAATCGATATAATATAAAACCCCACTCAATATCGAATTAAATGCACAAAGGCATTATTTATATTTAATTTTTAACCATCGACAAATACACAATCACACGTAAACCACCAAGTTGGTCTGATTTTTCAAATACCAATTTCCCGTTATAAAATTCGACAATGTCATTCACAATCGCAAGGCCTAAACCATGACCTTCTTTCGTTTCACTGGCACGAAGTCCTCGGGCAATCAATTCACGAATAATTTCAGGTGAACATCCTGGCCCATCATCTTCAATAATAATTTCAAGGCCATCATGACTTTTCATCGTGATATTGACTTGTTGATGTGCCCATTTACAGGCATTGTCAGCAAGATTCCCCATGAGCTCTAAAATATCTTGCCTGTCGTAATTCATCAGCATATCTGGTGCGACAATCGTAATGATTAAAGGTTTATCTCGATAAAGCGTTTTCAGCACTTTACTCAAAGTTTGCAATTCAATTTGTGGATGAAATCCGAGTAAATCTTTACCGCCAGTACCTGCAATTCTGGCGCGTTTTAGTTCCCTCTCTACTAAATTCAAAATATCGCTTGCGTGTTTTTGAAATTGCGCCCTTATATCAGGATGATTATCAAGCTCAGATGAATCGGCCAGTCGATACATAATGGCCAACGGTGTTTTGATGGCATGAGCTAAATTTCCAATGGATGCTCTTGATTGATTGAGTCGACGATCAATGATTTGTAGTAACGATTGAATTTCATTCGTTAACAGCAGAGGATCTCCGTCATTTAAATCAGTGGTTGAATTTGGATCGATTGCCGCCAATGATATCAATCGCCATTTCAGCTTTAAAAACGGACTTAAGGCTTTGTGGATTAAATAAGATTGAATAAGCAACGCAAATAACGTAATCAATACGCTAATGAAAAGCATTACCAAACTTAAGTCGCGCACATCTTGTTTCACTTCCGTTAAATCTTCACTTGTTATCACCGTGACCAAGACATCATTGATGACAACCGATTTTTTAAATGCGATAAGCGATTGCAACTCAGGGCCTTGCAAGTAAAAAATGTCGGAATTAATAGATGTAAATGGCTCAAGCTCAAAAGAGAAGTTTCCAAGCGATGGGGAATTGACTACAGCTCGATACGTAACAATTGAATAGTAATAACCCGAATTGAGTTGCAGATACATAGGCGTGATAACATGTGAATCAATATTGACTTCACCCGTTGGTGAAACAACAAGGTGTTTTAAAACGCCATCAAAATCGTGACTCAACCGCGTGACCATCTGCTTTTCAATAATATAAGGCATGGCCAGTGTGCGTAAAATCCAAAGCAGTGCTAAACCAATGAGCAATACCAGTCCAAGACTGATATTCATTTTTTTTGCTAACCGCTTCACGCATCACCCTTAAATAAATATCCCTGATTACGTCGTGTAATAATTCGATCTTTACCAATTTTTTGACGTAGACGCGAAATGTAAACTTCAAGTACATTACTATCGGGATCTGAATCCAATTCGTACAAACTTTCCAGTAACCGTGATTTGGTAAATAACTTGTCTGGATTTAATAAAAACAGTCGAAGCAACATAAATTCGATGGGCGTTAAGTTATGGACAATATCCTCTTGTGTCACGGTTTTATTGGCTTCATCCAAACATAAACCTAGCGCCTCAATTTTGGTAGACAAATGCCCTTTACTGCGTTTAATAACCGCATTAAGGCGGGCAAGTAATTCCTCAATATGAAACGGTTTTCCTAAATAATCATCCGCGCCAGCTTCAAATCCATCTACGCGGTCATACCAATTATCTCGCGCGGTAAGGACTACTACGGGCGTATCCAATCCATTTTTTCGCCAAGCTTTTAAAACATCAAGCCCTGATAATTTGGGTAAGCCTAAATCCAGTACGATAATGTCATAGTTTTCAGTAGAGCCCATAAATTCACCTTGTTCACCTTCAATTGCCAAGTCAACAGCAAAACCCGATTTGACTAGGTCTTGTTTAATTAATGCCCCCAAATGTTGGTCATCCTCAACAAGTAACAATTTCATCTACACCCCAAAAAAACACATACTTTAAACTAACACAATACAACCATTTTCAAATAGTCAAGATAATCTCTACATTAAACAAAACCAAAACGTACTTTACACAATCGAGTGTTCCATCTGAAAAGCGAAATCAATGATTCTATTTATTTTAGATTATAGGCGTCAAAACTGAATTCAAGCTGAATAAAAAATAGCATCTCTATCAAATATACGCATTTATTAAAATAATTTTTCAGCTTTAATTCATATACTATCCAGTTAATCAGCCGCATTATTTGTATTGTCTTAACCTCCTAGAAGTTTAATCGGAGAAAGTAATGAAAAAAATTCTGCCTATAACCATGTTATCAGTAATCCCATTTTGCTCGACCTATGCGCAAAACGCTACTCCTATTCATGCAGAAACACACAACAGTATTACGATACTGAAGGTTTGGTGATTGAGTAAACGAATGTGAACCTTACATGGATTTTAGTAAATGTGAAATGTCATCAATTACACTACCCCATTCGCCCATTACCGATTGCCTAAACAATGTTGCCGTCGGATACCATGGTGAATCTTCTCTCTCTAGCATCCAGCGGTAATCGGGCACATAAGGCAATAATATCCACGTTTCTTTGCCAAGCGCTCCCGCTAAATGCGCAACAGACGTATCGACCGATATCACCAAATTCATTGCATCAATTAAAGCCGCTGTATCGGAAAAGTCATGTAAAAATTCACTATGTGTGCGAATATTGATTTGCGACTGAATAAACCCTGCATCATCTTCACGAATTTCTTTTTGTAAACAATGAAATTCAACGGGCAAATCAAATAACGATTGCAATGAATGAAGTGAAATACTGCGATTGTGATCGTTTTTGTGGCCGCTATTTCCCGAACACACAAACCCAACGCGTCGTTGTTTTTTCTGACCTAAACGCGCTTGCCACGTTTGCTTCTTCGTTTGATTAACTGAGAAATAAGGCACTTGATTTGGAATGGTGTCAACGGTGGTTTTGAACGCGTGCGGCAGACTCATCACAGGACAGTGATAATCAAAATCCGGCAACGCTTTGCCTTTTTCAATCAAGATAAATTGACCTTGTAACGTTGACACAACAGGCATTAACGGTGCGGGTACTTCTAAAATAACCTTTGCACCTAAGTCTTCAAGTAGTGGCGCATAGCGAATGAATTGAATGTAATCCCCCAAACCTTGCTCGGGATAAATTAGAATGGTTTTATCGACTAATGATGGCTCACCCAGCCATAAAGGTTGAGGAAAATTTTTAATTTGACTCGTAAATTCCTCTTTTGTCCATCGCCATTCATATAATTTCCACCCTTCTAAGTAATCACCTTGTAAAATTTGCAGTAATGATTTATTCCAGTAAGCATTAGCGTAAGTTGGATTAATTTCAATAGCACGTTCATAGCTTTTAAATGCTTCGTCAATTCTTTTTAAATCATGAAGAAGCACACCACGATTATAATAAGCTTCCGCAAAATTGGGGTTGAGCTCAATGGTTTGATTGTAATTAATTAACGCTTCTTCGAAACGTTTTAATTTATAAAAAACAATTCCACAATTGGAATAAGCGTCAGCGTAAGTTGGATTAATTTCAATGGCACGAGAATAACTTGTAAGAGCCTCTTCAAAACGCGTTAATTCGTGTAGGGCAATACCTCGATTAGCATAAGCATTAGCATCATTTGGGTTAATGACTATCGCTTTATCATAGTGATGTAGCGCCTCTTCAAAACGCTTGAGATTATGAAGAAGAACACCTCGAAATGAATAAACTAACCCGTCATCTGGATTAATTTCAATGGCACGACTAAAACTACTCAACGCGTCTTCAAAACGTTTTAATTCTTGAAGAATAATCGCTTGATTAGAATAGGCGTGCGCATTATTTGGATTAATTTCAATGGCGCGATCGTAACTCATCAGCGCATCTTCAAAGCGGTTCAAGTCTTTAAGCACTGTTCCTTGATTAGTATACGCCTCGGCATAATTTGGGTTGATTTCGATAGCACGTTGATAACAAATCAGTGCATCCTCAAAACGTTTTAAACTTCCAAGCGCATTACCCCGATTAAAATATACTTGAGCGTCATTTGGATTAATTGAAATAGCTTGATCATAACTGGCTAATGCTTCATCAAAACGGTTTAATTCATGCAACACAATGCCACGATGAGAATAAGCCTCTGCATAATGTGGATTGCGGGCAATAACCCTATCGTAACCCGCTAATGAATCTTCAAGACAATTTATTTCATAAAAAGCAATAGCTTGATCATAACTTGCTAGCGCCTCTTCGAATCGTTTTAATTCATGAAGAGCGATTCCCCGATTAGAATAGATATTCGCATCATTTGGATTTAACGCAATGGCTTTATCATAACTGCTCAGAGCTTCTTCAAAGCGCTTTAATTTCTTGAGTGTATTGCCGCGATTATAGTATATTTCACCGTCACCAGAACGTATGGCAATAGATTGATCATAACTTGCAAGAGATTCATCAAAACACTTTAACGCATAAAGCACTGTTCCACGATTGGAATAAGCTTCAACATAACTCGGATTGAGTGCAATCGCCTTATCATAACTTGCCAATGCCTCATCGAAACGACCAAAATCGTTAAGAATAATGCCTCGATTGTAATAGGCTGTCGCATAAGTTGGTTTAAGTTGAATGGCCGCGTCATAACTGACTAATGCCTCATCAAAACGGTTTAAATCCTTAAGGATAATACCCCGATTATAGTAAGCATCCGCGTAATTTGGATTAAGCTCGATTGCTTTATCGTAACTCAATAAAGCTTCTTCAAAACGATTTAACGCTTTCAATGCGCTACCACGATTAGAATAAGCACTAGCGTAGTTCGGGTTGAATGCAATGGCTTGATCGTAACTTTTAATTGCCTCATCAAATTTGTTTTGCTGAAGTGCAATGGTCGCAATGTTACCTAAAATAAGGTGAATGGGAAGTACCGATAATAATTCTTTATAAAAAATTTCAGCCTCATTGAGCTGCCCAGCTTGGTGCAATGCGATGGCTTCTTGTAGCTTTTCATTTATTTTTTGTGTAGCGGCGAGCGTTTCTTGGGTTTTCATTATTCAAGCGTACTTAATTAAGACAAGATTTTGACGTATTCTACAAGAAAAAAACGGCTACACCATGTCAAAATAGAGAATCAATCGCTAAGCCAAATAACGCCTTTCACTTTGATTTATATCATTTTTGCGTAATTTTGATACATCAACATTGCTTCTCCAAAATAAGCAATGTCAATCCATCTACTTTAGGCGTCCATAATGCCAAATTGACTGGAAACGCTCGTCGCTGCGTTGTCAGTTTATAACCTCTGCGTTCATAAAAAGCGATGAGTTCATATCGGCAGTGAATAACCGCGAGCACATAACGCTCAACTGACCATTTCTGCGCAGCGTAGCATTCTGCATAATGCAATAATTGCTGACCAATGCCTTGACCTTGATAAAGCGGATCCACGGCAAGCATCCCCATTTCAACTTCGCCATGACTATATTTCACGCAAACCGAGCCGATGAGTTTATTTTGTGTTTTACAGCAAAGAAGAATTGCGTTATTTGAGTAAAGTAAATGTGAAATTTCCTCTAATTCAGTGCGACGCCCATCGAGTAAATCGGCTTCGGTTGTCCAGCCTTGTCGACTCGATTCACCACGATAAGCAGAATTAACCAATTCAACAATAGAGTGCGCATCATCAACACTTGCAACGCAAAAATTGAGCGTTAGCATTACACTACCACGTTGTTTTTTCTCGACAATGTTAAACGTAAATCGTGTCCAACATGCCGAACATTTTGCCAATGAAAATGCGATTTATTTTTCATGGAGGTTAATTCGGGCAACACAAATATCCCACGCCCTTTATCGCCCAAAACACAAGGCGCCATATAAATTAGCCATTCATCGACCAAATTGGCTTCGAGCAAAGCGCCATTCAAACTCGCACCCGCTTCAACAAATACGTTATTGATTTCTTTTTGAGCAAGAAAAGCCATCACCGCATGTAAATCAAGACGTCCTTGATAATCGGGCAAAACGTAGACCTCAAAACCTGCTCGCTCAAGTGTCGCCTTGTTGGCAACATTGTCGCTGCAAGTGAGCACCCAAATCGGGCCATCAATATCGCGCATTTTCGCATTTGGCATGAGTTTTAATTGCGAATCAAGTACAACGCGAACTGGCTGCACTAAGGGAAAATCAACTCGGGCATTGAGTGTTGGGTTATCAATTAACACCGTCCCTATCGCCGTTAAAATAGCACTGCTTTGCGCTCGAAAACGGTGAACATCTTCACGTGAAGGAGCTGAAGTAATCCATTGACTCTCACCATTCGCAAGCGCTGTGCGGCCATCTAAGCTCATCGCAATTTTACTTCGCACAAACGGCCGTTTTCGTGTCATGCGAGAAATAAAGCCTTCATTGAGTACTTGCGCTTGCTCCTTAAGCACATCACAAACCACCTCTATGCCCGCTTCTCTGCAACGCGCTAAACCTTGCCCAGCAACGAGCGGATTAGGGTCGCGCATAGCAACCACTAAACGTGAAATTCCCGCAGCAATTAACGCATCACAACACGGTGGCGTGCGGCCATGATGACTACACGGCTCAAGTGTGACATAGGCGGTTGCGCCCTCAACAGACTGCGTGGCATGATTGAGCGCGTAAACTTCCGCATGCGCCTGCCCTGCTCGCTCATGCCAGCCTTCACCAATAATTTCACCGTTTTTGACAAGCACGCACCCCACGCGAGGATTCGGGTCAGTAGTATAAAGGCCGCGCTCAGCTAGAATTAACGCTCGCGCCATATAATGAAAATCATTTTTTTCGTCATTGCTCATGGCCGCTCTCGCTATGTAAATTTGCAATTACCTCATTAAATTCACTCACATCCTCAAAGCTACGATACACCGACGCAAAACGCACATACGCGACATGATCAATGTTACGTAGCTCCTCCATGACTTTCTCACCCAGTAATTGGCTGGAAATTTCGTTATCTGTTTTTCCCATTAAACTGCGTTTAATCCGATTAACCGCCAACACAATCGTGTCACGATTAACAGGCCGTTTCTCAAGCGCTTTGAGGAAACCTGAATTTAATTTCCGTTCATCAAAAGGTTGGCGTGTCCCGTTGCATTTCACCACATCAGGCATATCGAGTTCGGCCACTTCGTAGGTGGTAAAACGCGATTTACAACCGCAGCACTCTCTGCGTCGGCGTACTTGATCGCCTTCATTGGCGAGGCGTGAATCTAACACACGGGTATCGTTTTCAGCGCAAAAAGGGCAACGCATAACGTATCTATCCTAAAGAAAAAAATAAAATATCAATCGACTACAGCCGAATAATCAATAATCAAGGGCGCGTGATCTGAAAAATTGTCAGCTGTATAAATACTTGTCGCCGTCACTTGATCTTTCAATGATGCGCTAATGATATGATAATCAATACGCCATCCAACATTATTAGCTCTCGCTTGTCCTCGATTCGACCACCAAGTATATTGATCCACTTCTTGATTGGCTAATCTGAACGCATCACACCATTGATTGTCGCTAAAAAGTGCATCCATCCATGCACGTTCTTCTGGCAGAAAACCTGAATTTTTTTGATTACCACGCCAATTTTTTAAATCAATGGGTTTATGTGCAATATTCCAGTCGCCACAAATCACAATGTCACGTCCTGTTTTTTCCAACGTATGCAAATGCGCTCGAAATTTCTCAAGTACACCATATTTGAATGTTTGGCGCAGATCGCCCGATGATCCAGAAGGTAAATAAAGCGATATAACACTCAGATTTCCCAGTCGCGCTTCAATATAGCGACCTTCAAAATCAATCTCCTGATCACCTATGCCGTAAATGACTTCATCGGGTTTTTCTCGGCAATAAAGCGCGACCCCGCTATAGCCCTTTTTTTGCGCATCATGATAAAAACAATGATAAGATTCTGGGTGAAACACACTAGCATCGAGTTGCGCAATTTGCGCTTTTGTTTCTTGAATACAGACAAAGTCCGCATTCTGCCGCGCTAACCATGTAAAAAAACCTTTACGCTCAGCGGAGCGAATACCGTTTGCGTTAAATGTAATAATGCGCATAAAAAATGAATCCATTGCGATTTGTTAGTTAAGCCGGTATCATACCCAGTTTTTTACTTATCAATGCCCGTTTGTGGCAATGCGAAAATACTATGAAACCAGAAATTCATCCTAATTATAAACAAATTACCGTAACTTGTGGTTGCGGTAATACTTTTGTGACCGGTTCTGCGTTGGCTAAGGATTTACAAATTGAGGTTTGTTCATCTTGCCATCCCTTCTATACAGGGAAACAACGCGTTGTTGACACAGCGGGTCGTGTTGATAAATTCAACAAACGATTCGGCAGATAAGATTTTCTTTTTTCTGCTTACAAAAAAGCCGATACGTTTTTTGCGTATCGGCTTTTTTTATGGACGCTACTTTAATTAAACGTCGCTAGGCTCTTTCGCACGACGCGAGGTTGAGCTTAAACGTTTTTTAGCTTTGTCTTTTTTCGCACCATCATCAAATTTTGGAAACTTTTTTCCTTCTGATGGTTTACCTGCGCTACTCCCACCTGCAACACTTGAAATATTTAAAAGTTGACCCGCTACGCGAACTTTACGCAACTCTTGTAATAATTCTTTAGGCATACCTGCAGGCAACTCCACCGTACTGTAATCATCTTCAATACGAATTCGTGCAATATGGTCGCCATCAATGCCTGTTTCGTTGGCAATCGCGCCCACAATATTACCGGGTTTTACGCCGTGTGCATGACCTACTTCAATACGGAAAGTTTCCATTTCGATATTCGCGCCACCAAAGTCACGCTTAGGACGACGCTCAACACGTTCTTCACCACGTCTTGCAGGACGCTCACCACGCACCGCGCCACGCCCTTCTGAGCGAGGATCTTTACGTGCTGGACGCTCATCACGATCACGGTCACGATCTGATACTTTTTTAGGTGGTGACATCAATAATGGCTCATCACCTTGCACTAATTTCGCAAGCGCCGCGGCAATTTCAAGCGCAGTCACGTTATGTTCGCGCTCATATTGCTCAATTAACTGCGTAAAGAAACTGAGTTCTTGCGCGGCAAGGGTATCGGTAATATTTTGTTTAAAGCGGTTAATACGTTTGTTGTTAATGATTTCTGTTGAAGGCAGATCCATTTGCTCAACTTTTTGCTTTGTTGCGCGTTCGATATTCATTAACAATTTGCGCTCACGCGGTGCGATAAATAAAATCGCATCACCAGTACGTCCTGCGCGGCCTGTACGACCAATACGGTGAACGTAAGATTCAGTGTCGTAGGGAATATCGTAGTTTAAAACGTGTGTAATTCTGTCAACATCAAGTCCACGCGCCGCAACGTCTGTGGCAATTAAAATATCGAGTTTGCCATTTTTTAAATGACTAATCGCGCGTTCACGCAAACTTTGCGACATATCGCCGTTAATGGCTGCCGCAGAATAGCCACGCGCTTCCAATTTTTCAGCCAGTTCAATCGTCGCCGTTTTGGTCCGCACGAAAATAATCATGCCTTCAAAGGTTTCGGCTTCCAAAATACGTGTTAACGCATCCAATTTATGCACACCGCTAACTAGCCAGTAACGCTGACGAATATTTTCCGCAGACGCTGTCGTCACTTTAATAGTGACGTGTTCGGGCTCATGCAAATATTCTTGCGCAATTTTGCGAATAGCTGTTGGCATAGTCGCTGAAAATAACGCAATTTGGCGATTTTCAGGTGTTTGATCTAAAATCCATTCCACATCATCAATAAAGCCCATTCGAAGCATTTCATCCGCTTCATCAAGCACTAAAAACTTTAAGTGTTCGAGCTTCAAGGTGCCTTTGCGCATGTGATCCATAACACGCCCAGGTGTTCCAACCACAACTTGTGCACCGCGTTTGAGTTGGCGCAACTGCGTTCCATAATCTTGTCCACCGTAAATTGGCAGAACGTGAAAATCTTTCATGTGTGACGCATAACGCTGAAACGCTTCAGCCACCTGAATAGCTAATTCACGTGTTGGCGCTAAAACTAATACTTGGGGTTCTTTTTGTTTTAAGTCAATACGTGACAAGATAGGCAACGCGAAAGCCGCTGTTTTACCGGTACCAGTTTGAGCTTGCCCCAAAACGTCTTTACCGTCGAGAATATAAGGAATGGTCTGCGCTTGAATGGGAGAGGGCGTTTCGTAACCAATGTCTTTGAGCGCTTTAAAAAGCGGCTCAATAAGACCTAAATCACGAAATGACAATGGAGGGGATGTATCGTTAGACATAATGTACCTGTTGCATAATTTGAATGCGCTGATAGCGCGGGGAGGATAATTGTTTCCAATAGCCAAATTATAGCGCATTTGCAAGCTATTCTGCTAATTTAGCCATTTTTAAGGATTTGCTTGTTATAATATACTTAAGTTAGATCATTTCATTTTCAATCCCTCAAATTAGAGAGCTTTCATGATTCAAGGTAGTATCGTTGCGTTAGTGACCCCCATGGATAACAACGGTGTTATCGATACCGACAGTTTAGCAGCATTGTGTGAATTTCATATTGCACAAGGAACTGACGCACTGGTTGCTGTAGGCACAACTGGCGAGTCGGCAACATTAAGTGAAGAAGAACATTGCGACGTCATTAAATTTATCGTCAAACAAGTGGCTGGACGCATTCCAGTCATTGCTGGCACGGGATCCAATTCCACCACAGAAGCCATTAATTTAACGCGCAAGGCTAAAGAACTTGGCGCCGATGCGTGTTTAATTGTGACGCCTTACTACAACAAACCTACGCAAGAAGGACTGTATTTACACTACAAAGCCATCGCAGAGGCTGTCGATATTGCGCAAATTTTGTACAACGTCCCTGGCAGAACTGCTTGCGATATGCTGCCTGAAACCATTGGACGTCTGTCTAAAATAGCTAATATTGTTGGCGTAAAAGAAGCGACTGGGGATTTATCGCGCGTAAAACAAATTCGCGATTTAACATCGCCTGATTTTGCTATTTACACGGGTGACGATGCCACTAGCCGCGAATTTTGTTTACTCGGTGGCAATGGTAGCATTACGGTAAGCGGAAATGTTGCGCCACGATTAGTCCATGAAATGATTACGGCGGCGATGGCAGGGAATGCGGAAATTGCCGCTGACATTGATACAAAACTAGCCGAGCTACATAAGACTTTATTTATTCAAGCAAACCCCATTCCCGTAAAATGGGCAGTAGCTGAAATGGGTTTAATGCAAAAAGGAATTCGTTTACCTCTAACATGGCTCACAGAAGAGTGTTTTGAGCCTGTTCGTGCAGCGATGCATCAAGCAGGCGCACTGTAAAATGAAAAACTTAACGCCAGTTATTGCATTCTGTGTCGCTAGCGGTTTAAGTGGCTGTTCAACAATACAAAGTTGGTTTCCTGACAAAGAAAAGGATTATCAATTTACGAGCGAACTTGCACCGCTTGTGATACCACCAGACCTCATGCATAAAGCCAAAACGCCTTCTCGCGTTGCCGCACTCCCTATTGCTGTTGAAAAAATGCCCATTGAAAAAACGCCTGAATTACCCGCAAGCGTTGCAAAGCAGCCGATTGACAATCGCCAGCCTGTTAATTCCGATACGATTCCCCTCAATCGTGATGACATTCAGTTAACGCGCAGTGATGATAAAACTTCACAATTTTCCTTAAATGTACCTTATGAGCGAGCTTTCCGTATTGTTGGAAAAGCGATTAGTCGCAGCGGAATTGAAGTTCTTGAGCGCAACGAAGAAGCGAAAACAATCAAAATTCAAGTGACTCAAGCACCCACCGCGCCAATTGAAAAATCGCTTTTAGATGAAACACTG
>Ga0209033_1001436_pt1 | contig 13783 bp, 7 predicted proteins | sample LauGreFa1BDMLBDN_2_FD_188218 | JGI IMG/M metagenome (GOLD analysis project Ga0209033, IMG submission 188218) | Freshwater lake microbial communities from Lake Michigan, USA - Fa13.BD.MLB.DN (SPAdes) (version 2) | ecosystem: Environmental > Aquatic > Freshwater > Lake | place: Lake Michigan, USA...
ACGGAACCGAGAGCGATTAGTACCTCTTCGGGCGTGGCGCTGTAGGTTACGAGGCCTGTTCCCCCCAATTGAAGGCACGCAGCCAAGGCGGCGTTGAGCCGCTGCTTCGTACCAGAGCCGTAATCGCACTCGTCGACGTGGAGCAGGATGCCTCGCCCGCGCGGAATCCCTCGGAGTTCCCCAATCAGAGTGGGGACGACATCCCTCTTGCCCAAATTCACGACCCGGATTCCCACTTCCTGCAGCTCCTTACGCTGAGACTCGTCTGCGCAGCGATTGAACGCGGAAATAAACACGTGCTCATACCCATTCATAACAGCCTTCAGTCGTTTCACCATAAACCGCTTGCCAGACTTGACAGGGGCGTAAATCGACGCGAGCTTGGGAGTTTTCGTATCAGGGTTCGAACTGTACCAATCGGCAACTTCTTGACAGAAGGCATTCAACTCATGGTAGTCGGACATCGGAACAAGAGAGAGTGCGCGCAATGTTCAAGGTCCGACGGCCAATCGGACACATTCGTTTAAATCATTTCAGTGTCTATTGGTCCTGGTATTGGAAAGTAGCCTGATTGTTGAGTACTCACGCATGCACGTTCCTTCGTTGGCGACATGCTTGTCCATGCTTGGCCTTGGTATCGGCGTCCGCCACCTCTTGGTGTGTCGGGTTAACCATGGTCCGTCCAGCGGGCGTTTCCGAAAACTCACCAATGAGTCACCATCCATCCACCTACATTCATGTTGGAAATGTTTGGCGGACGTACGTTCGTATGCGTAAACGAAATAAAAGAAAAGACGAATTGAGCGTAGAGTAAGTAGCATGGGCGCGGTGAGCAACTGCGCACCAATCATCGGACTGTCGATTGTGGCCATGGCGCTCGACGTGCCGTGGCTTTGGCTCCAGGGGCCGGGGTTCAGCGCACTCGTTCGAGCCATTCAGGGCGGACGGCCGATGAGGATGCGATGGTGGGGTGCGATTCCGGTGTACTTGGCACTCGGGTATTTGGCCAGCCAGGTCGACTCAGCGCCGCACGCGTTTCTGGCGGGCATCGCGACCTACGCGGTCTACGACTTTACGCAGTACGCGACGTTCGATAAGTACCCCCTATGGCTGGCGCTCGTGGACTCGCTGTGGGGAGGGGTGCTGATGCTGCTGGTGTGGCTCGTGGGTGCGTGGATGGGGTGGGTGCGCGACGAAACCCAACCGACCGTGTGATTCATTTTGGATATGGATACGACCATGGATACGACAATGGATAGTGCCTTAAAAAGCCACGTGCTCTATTTACGATGCAATCAAAACGCAGACAATTCGACCGGATGTTGGAGGACCATATGAGCTTGTGGGTGAACAATGAGACGAATCGGATGTACATCAAGCAACACGAAACCTGGCAGCGCATCCCGCGCATATACCACCCCGCGCATAACGTGTACTGCGACGACGCGACTGACCCGAGCTGTCTGGTGCTGTCGACCGAGAAGGAGTGGTGGTACGATAATGACACGGGGGTATGGTGGTACGCGTCGACGACCGACGACCTGAGGATTGCCAGTTCGAGCGGCATTCCGGCGAGCACGACGCAGAGCGACACGTGGACCAGCCCCGAGCACGTCCAGTACACGGCCGTGCTCTACAACGTGGTGCGACACTACCGCAGGCACTGTGGCAGCGAGGACGTGCCCGCTTGCATTAAGCTGGAGGTGGTGCGCGAGCCAGGGCCGTCCTTCGAGCACCCGACGTCGCTGACGGAGCACAACGGCGCGTGGGTTCCACACCGCCAAATCTACTTTGGCGTCCCATCGCAAGCCCCACCAAGAGCCGACGAAGAGCCTCACGACCGACGATGCACCAAGTGCTTTTGGTACTTGTCGTCGGTTTCGATCGGCGATTTAGAAGCGTCGTGCAACATCGAGACGCGCCACAAGGACAAGACGCGGAAGGTCGCGTTTGGGCCGCTGCATCTGGACACTATCCTCGGACTACATCACGGATACTGCATCGATGACATATGGATCGCACCGTCCGACCGGGAGACGCCGCCAACTTACCATCAGTTCCAATACAAACTCACCGATTGGACCGGCGTCGACTTTTAGCGACATCAGCATGCTATCATCATCATGTGTGTTCGACCTACACATGACCATTGAAGCAGGGCTGATATGCACGCTCCTTGACACGTCGGATCCATTATGACAGCATCACTGTGTGTCAGTGTGTGAGTTTGACTGACACATCGACATGCTATCATCAAATCTGAATGCTATCATCATCTTGTGACTCTGAAGTTGAGCTCGAACGTCACATCATCATGCTAATCAGTGCAATCATCATGATGTGACTCGTGTGTGTTCGACATGAACATCACCATTGAAGAAGGGCTGGTATGCCTGCTCTTTAACGCTAGTCTTGTAGGTATGTACGTCCAACATGCGCTTCCCAAAATGTTGGGTGGACATTTGTGCGTCTTGGAAGGATATGACTAACACGGCTGAATGCACGTTCTTTAACACGGTGGAACCATAGAGCCTCACTGTGTGATTTCGACTGACACATCGACATGCCATCATCATCGGGTGACTTTTATCGACATGCTATCATCATGATGTGACTCATGTGTGTTCGACATGCACATAACCATTGACGAATGGCTGGCATGCACGCTCTTTCACACGGCTGGCACGCTCTTTCACACGGCTGGCATGCACGCTCTTTAACAGTGCAAATTAACACTGCTGGGCCTAGTGCTGGCATGCACCTCTTCGACATGGCGGACCCATAATGACAGCATGACCATGTGAGTTCGACTAACACATCGACACGCTATCATCATCTTGTGACTCTGAAGTTGAGCTCGACCATCATGATGTGACTCATGTTTGTTCGACATACACATCACCATTGAAGAAGGGCTGGCATGCACGCTCCTTATTACGGCTGGCATCAGTTGAATGCACTCTCTTTAACATGGCCGGCATGCACGCTCTTCGCCATGGCAGACCCATAATGACAGCATGACTAATATATATTGACTATGTGAGTTCGACTAACACATCGACATGCTATCATCATCCGGTGACCCTGAAGTTGAGTTCGACATTCACATCATCATGCCAATCATCACGATGTGGCTCATGTGAGTTCGACATACACATCACCATTGAAGAAGGGCTGGCATGCACGCTCTTTCACACGGCTGGCACGCTCTTTCACACGGCCGGCACGCTCTTTCACACGGCCGGCACGCTCTTTCACACGGCCGGCACGCTCTTTCACACGGCCGGCACGCTCTTTCACACGGCCGGCATGCACCTCTTCGCCATGGCGGACCCATAATGACAGCATGACTATTTCAGTTCGACTAGCATATCGACATGCTAATATGATGCTATATGATGCTATCATCATCTTGTGACTCTGAAGTTGAGCTCGACCTTCACATCATCATGCGAATTATCATGATGTGAGTCATGTGTGTTCTAAATACACATCACCATTGAAGAAGGGCTGGCATGCACGCTCCTTATTACGTCTGGTATCAGTTGAACTTTAATGCACTCTCTTTAACATGGCCGGCATGCACGCTCTTTCACACGGCCTGGCGGCCGGTCAGGCATGCACGCTCTTTCACACGGCCGGCATGCACCTCTTCGCCATGGCGGAACCATAATGACAGCATGACTATGTGAGTTCGACTAGCACATCGACATGCTGTCATCATGAAGTTGAGTTCGACCTTCACATCATTATGCCAATCATCACGATGTGGCTCATGTGTGTTTGACATGCACATCACAATTTATCCCTCCCAAACGAAGATTTGGGAAGGATTGACAAAAGATGAAATCCGGATTTTCGAAGCAGTTTTCAAGTGAGTGAGTACTAGATTTGGGCTACGAACCATTGAAAAGTATATCGAAAATCTGGAGTTCCTCTTTTGTCCATCCTTCCCAAATCTTCGTTTGAGGAGCATACAATTGAAGAAGGGCTGGCATGCACGCTCTTTAACACGGCTGGCATCAGTGGCATGAACGCTCTTTCACACGTTCGACTAACACATCGACATGCTATCATCATCTTGTGACCCTTAAGTTGAGTTCGACCTTCACATCATATGTGTGTTCGACATGCACATCACAATTGAAGAAGGGCTGGCATGCACGCTCTTTAACACGGCTGGCATCAGTGGCATGCACGCTCTTTCACACGTTCGACTAACACATCGACATGCTGTCATCATCATGTGACCCTGAAGTTGAGTTCGACCTTCACATCATATGTGCGTTCGGCATACACATCACCATTGAAGAAGGGCTGGCATGCACGCTATTTAACACGGCTGTCAATGAAGCCTGTCATGCACGCTCCTTAACACGACTGGCATGCGCATCTTCTCTTGACATGGTGGACCAATAATGACAGCATGACTATGTGAGTTCGACTAACACATCGACATGCTGTCATCATCATGTGACCCTGAAGTTGAGTTCGACCTTCACATCTGATGACTCATCCATGTGGGAAACAACATTTCCGCGAAATACCCACGCCGGATTTTTGTAAGGACTTTACGACAATAGCCTCTACTAGATATTATGCTTGGTTCCAGTGTGGCGAGCATAAATTGCGCAATTTCAAGGCCCGCTACTTAACGATGGAACAGACCATACGTGAGTACTCATGTTTGGGCAATTTCGCACAATTAATTTAAATCATTTTGATTTTGTGGAGTTCAAGTGTGCAATTTTCCACAAGTTAGAGTACTCACGTATGGTCGGTTTCATCGTTAAGTAGCGGGCCTTGAAATTGCGCAATTTATGCTCGCCACATGGCTGGCTTGGTTCGTACATTTACTTACAAAATCCGGCGTGGGTATTTCGCGGAAATGTTGTTTCCCACATGGTGACTCATGTGTGTTCGACATACACACAACCATTGAAGCAGGGCTGGCATGCACGCTCTTTCACACGGCCGGAATGCACGCTCTTTCACACGGCCGGAATGCACGCTCTTCGCCATGGCGGACCCATAATGCCAGCATGACTATGTGAGTTCGACTAACACATCGACATGCTATCATCATCATGTGACCCTGAAGTTGATTGAGTTGAAGCAGAGCTGGCATGCACGCTCTTTAACTCGGCGGACCCATAATGACAGCATGACTGTGTGAGTTGAACACTGAGTTCGACCTTCACACAGTCATGCTGTCATCATCTTGTGACAGTGTGAGTTCGACTGACACATCGCCATGCTTTCATCATGTGACTCGTGCATGGTCACCCCGTACTCACCCACCCTGGACTCACCACCCTGTACGAGCCAACTTTCGAGCGCTCACCCAGGCCCGTTTCTTTGGGGGTTGGATTGACTATTTGGAACTACACGTGTAAAGTCGCTACTATGAGTCTATGACTCGCCAGAGACGAACTATGTGTGTGTCATGACACTCTTTAAAAATACAGGTCCGCTTCGGCACTGAATCGCATTACAATTCGGCAGTGCTGAATTATAGCCCCTCCCAAACGACGATTTGGGAAGGAGGAACACAAGATGACATGCGGATTTTAGGAGAATTTCTAAGGTTTGTATCACTCAATTGGGCCACGAACCATTGAAAAGTCAATCTAAAATCCGGATTTCATCTTTTGTTCCGCCCTCCCAAATCTGCGTTTGGGGGAGCATAAAATCCCAGTGAAGATACACACACACACAATCTTCTGTTTCAGGCTCTAGGAAATGCATCGAAACTAGAGTCGAAAGCGCATTCTGCCAACGTTGGTTCGAGACACCGTTCGACCTTCCCAAATCCGCCAGTCGCATTAACATTAAGTAGCGTGTCTAAGACGCTCACTGTCGCTCAGTCTCAGGCGGCGCCAATTCACACAGACGGACGCCTAGCAGTCGCATTAGACTCGCCTACTGCGAGAATGCAGACATTTCGTCCTCCGACCAGCGCCAGTTGTGCGAACTGCACAGTCGGCTCGCAAGTCCACGGGAGGCCGGCGTGATGACCTGCTGCAACTGCACACCGCGTGGTGGCCGCAGGCTCCTTGCAATGTCCAGTAGCTCCAACATGAAGGCCGTGCCGTGGCCGTTTCGCTCGATTGTGGCTGCGATGTTCGATACGATGATGTCGAATTGGCCATCACGTCGCACGAACGAATCTAGCAACGTGGCGCGAACAGTTCCTGTGTCCAGTTGCAGGTATCGCGGACCATCGGCCATCCAGTTCGTGACCAACGACCGCACGATCGAGCCCGTTGGGTCGACCACGGGTCCATCACACCGAGCACCTGCGCAACACATGAGAATTTCGAACGATGCCCAGTGGCCCCAGTCATCACCACCCACCCGGGTGAATTGGGCGGCTCTCACCACCTTCCATCAAAGACAACATCGATGGGAAGCCTAGGGCGTCGGGATGCAGGACGTCGGACAAGATCGAGACGTCGGTCGGATGCACGGCGGTCTTCAGCGTGTAGCACTTCAGAGGGTTTTTTGACTTGGCGAACGGCGGTGAAAGGCTGTCATCGGCCACCTGTCGATTGCACAACCGAGACTCGGTCCGAGAGTCGTTCGAGAGTCGTTCAAGCGTACGGCGCCGACCGTAGCGCTTCGGAAGCGGTCAGGAGTTGCGTGCGTGCTTACATGCGCCCTTTTCGCAAGCCTCGACGAGCGCCTTGGACCTGACGACGGGTTGAACGAACAAAGCGTCCGAAACTCGCATGCGTGATGTGCACGGCAGAACGGCGCTTGCGGACTGGAAAAGTAGCCGTGAAAAGAGTCTTTACATGAATCTCACTAGTAGAAAGTCTCCCAGCATGACCACACGTGAGAAACGCATGTGCGGTCATGAACACGCTCGATCGTGAGCAACGCACGTGAGCAACGCACGTCGCATGAGCATGACCGCACGTGAAATTACACGTTTCTACACGTCTCTCATCACGTGTAATCAGCACCTGAACCCGATGCCATCTGATCCGTGTTGGAGATTTCGTGGATTTTAAAACCCCTGAATTTTAAAAAAGGGTTCAGGTGCAGTAGTACTACGAAATCACAAGATGACCCCGACGTGTCTGTCGAAATCACAAGATGATAGTATGCTAGTTTGTCAGTCGCACTGTCCGACGACGACGATTGTGTACGTAGAAGAAGAGCATCGCATCAGCCGTGTTAAAGTAAAGGGGCGTGCGTTCGACGGGCGAGTCGTTTTAAAGGGCGTGCTTGTGACGGTGTGATTCTTGTTAAAGATGGCCATATGACACACGGGCTGGCATGCACGCTCTTTAGGCTGGCACATAATGACAGCCCGACCATGTGAGTGCTACGGACACATCGGCATGCTATCATCTTGTGAACTCTATACATCTACATGCCATCATCTTGTGAGGTCGATAGACACATCGGCATGCTATCAACCTATCATCCTGTGAGTGCTACAGACACATCGACATGGTATCGCCATCAACCTATCATGCTGTGAGTGCTACAGACACGTCGGCATGCTATTATAATCGGCACGCTCGGCATATGTCAGTGATATTACCATGTGACAAACTGTCACACACAACCGGCATGCTCGGTCTTTAACACTGGCTGACATGATCGGTCTTTAACACTGGCTGGCATGCACGCTCTTTAGGCTTGCACATAATTACAGCCGAAGTTCTTGCCGGACAGTGTGAGTGCTACCGAGTAGTAAAGACACATCGGCATGCTATCATCTTGTGAGAACGACAGACACATCGGAATGCTATCATCAACCTATCATCTTGTGAGTGCTAAAGAAACATGGCCATGTATGACCGTATGAGTTCTACAGACACATCGACATGCTTTCATTACATCGGCATGCTACACATCGGCCTCTTCATCTGAGACCGATGGACACTGCCAGTGATATCACCATGTGAAACACGACTGGCATGCACGCTCTTTAACACGCGGGCGTCGGGCAGCCGACTCGGGCTGGAATGCACGCTCTTTAGGTCAGGTCAGGTGTATTAATCGGCCGAAGTCTAGGACCATGAGAGACACAAGGCAGCTTATGCTACCTCCGAGGAGTCCGAGCACCGTCTCTTGAAATCTAGCTACGCTCGAATAGTGACATAGCACAGCATTTAACTAGCAAACCATAAACACCAGGCCGAGCCCCAGATTCACAACGAATCGCACACTCATCGCGGTTGTCATCTTCAGCGAGTTCCCTCGTCCGGCATGTCCAGTGTCATGAAAAGCATGAACCAACCGTATGCTCCCCAAACGAAGATTTTGGAAAGATGAACAAAAGATGAAATGCGGATTTTCGATTGAGTTTTCAACGATTCGTAGCCCAAATCGAGTTCTCACGACCTTGAAAAGTGCTTCGAAAATACGCACTTCATCTTTTGTTCATCGTTCCAAAAAACTTCGTTTGGGGGAGGGATAAACTGCAGTACCAAATCGAGTTCAAGCGCACCAGATAGACTCTACGTGTCTGTTCAGTGTCAAAGTCGGGTCCACTGCCAGTGCGGCTTTAGGCTGGCACATAATGACAGCCTGACAGTGTGAGTGCGACCGACACATTGGAATGCTATCATCTTGTGAGCTCGACAGACACATCGGCATGTTACCATCATCAACCGATCATCTTGTGAGTGCTAAAGAAACATGGGCATTCTATCATCTTGTGAGTTTCGACCGGCCCATCGGGATGCTATCATCAACCTATCATCCTGTGAGTGCGACCGACGCATCGGCATGCTATCATCTTGTGAGAACTACAGAATCATCGGGATGCTATCATCATTGATTCATCAACTTATCATCCTGTGAGTGCGACCGACGCATCGGCATGCTATCATCTTGTGAGAACTACAGAATCATCGGGATGCTATCATCATTGATTCATCAACCTATCATCCTGTGAGTGCGACCGAGTCGGACCCCTAGCATCGACCAAAATTGCGCAATTTCGTGACCACCCAATGGAGCATGGTTTTGGGCACACAACAAGATGAGTGATATCATTTCGAGGTGTCTGCCATGTGGGAAACAACATTTGCGAGAATTACCCACGCCGGATTGGGCAAGGACTTAACGACGCGTCGTGCATGCTCGGTGGTATGCTATCTTCGTTAGTGGGCTTGCCCAATCCGGCGTGGGAAATTCTCGCAAATGTTGTTTCCCACATGGGGTGTCTGTCGAAATCATAGATGCCTAACGCCTGCCGATGCGTGATATCATCTCGATGTGGTTGTCGAAATCAAAGATGAACATCGCACGCCGATGTGTCTGTAGAACCCACAACTTGGGCCACAAGATGATGATAGCATGCCGATGTGCATGTCTGTCTAAGTTCGTCGGCAACTAGTCCTCTTTTTTGATAGCATAAACCCAAGACATTAGACATTTGGTTCGCCAGTGTCAATCGCCACAAAATGGTCAAGGGTCGTGAATAACTTTCATGGTGACTTTAATGGTAGATAAATAAAACATGGACTTGGACAGTAAAAATGGATTCGTTTCTACGGTGTGGGGTCCTGCGACGTGGCACTATTTGCACACAGTGTCCATAGCATATCCAAATAATCCCACGGAAAGCGAACGACAAACGTACTTCACATTCATACAGTCTCTGTGCCACGTCCTGCCATGCCGCTCGTGTCGCGAGGGGCTGGTCAAAAACTTGGAGCGTGTCCCCCTGCGTCATGGCGACCTGAACGGACGTGTGTCCTTCTCGTACTGGATGTACAGGCTGCACAACGAAGTCAATCGGATGCTGCACAAACCCACGGTCGTAACGTTTGGACAGGTCTGCAGTCGTCATCTCAACGCGGAAAAAGCTGAGCTGTGCATCATCGCACAGCAACCCAACACCGGATGTCGTTCGAGCGGTACTGAGGCGGATGGCGAGGTGCTCCCGTGGACATGCGACGTGCAAATGGCGTCGGATGTGCTCGCCCACAAAGACACGAACCATCGCAAATGGAACGAAGCGTTTTGGTTATTCTTTCACTTTGTATCGTTGAATTTCCCCCTCGAACCGTCCAGTGTGAATCGCTTTCAATATCGACAGTTTGTCGAGTGTCTTGTGATGACATCGCCCCCCGCGTCCAAGTGGAGCAAGTGCCTGCGCTCCATTGTTCTCGACCCGTCTTCCGGGTTGTCCATCAACCAGCGTCGATTGGACAGCCGGCGTGTGTTTGCGACGTGGGTGTACGATGTTCACTGCGAGCACATCCGGAAATGTCGCAACATGCCACCGCTTCCACCGTTCGACGAGTTTTTTCGAGAATGCGAGCAATTTCGCGCCAGCAACTGCACTATACCCCCAAAACTGGAACACGGTGGTTGCGTGCAATCGGCACATGATGCGCCTCGTCGATGTGTAGTTAAATTACAATAGCAACGTTGCATGCATCACGGTCCACAGCGACCCACTGAAAAAATCGAAAAATCCACATTTCGTCTTTTGTCAATCCTTCCCAACTCTTCGTTTGGGCATAGAGTCATATACTCTGTAAAACTTTATGCTCACCAAACGAAGATTTGGGAGGGATAAACTTTATGCTCCCCAAACGAAGATTTTGGAAGGATTGACAAAGGATGACATCCGGATTTTTCGATTGTTAGTAGCCCAAATCTAGTACTCACGCCCTTGAAAAGTGCTTAGAAAAATCAGGATGTCATCCTTTGTCAATCCTTCCAAAATCTTCGTTTGGGAGGGATAAACTTTGGTTGAGAACCGAACATCCACGTGGGTAACAATATTTGCGAGACTTGCCCGATATGGCGAAAAATCATGCGCGATTTCGGACCGACTACTTAACGAGGGATTAACTATGGACACTGCGCATGTGTGAGTACAATTTGACCCATTTCTTTTCAACCAAAGTTTTACATTGGAACTTGGTAGGATGCACGCATGCAATTTCCTTCGTTAAGTAGTGCATGCCGGCCGTGCCACATGCTGATGATACCGACGTGTCAATCGAACTCACATGATGATAGCATGTTGAGCAACATGATAATATGACGACGTGTCCATCGAACTCACATGATGATAGCGTGCTGATGATATCGTGCCGATGTGTCTTTCGGGCTCACACGGTCGTGCTGTCATTATGCGTTCTCTAAACGAGCGTGTATGCCAGCCACCCGTTTTACAGACCGCTTACAGAGCGTGCATGCAGAACGTTCCAAAGACATGGTGATGTTCATGCCGTTTCCATCGAGCTCACAGGATGATAGCATGCTGATGATAACATGACGATGTGTCGGTCGAGCTCACAAGATGATTGATGTTCGCATGCCTATGTGTCCGTCGAAATCACATATTGATGATAGCATGGATGACCGCACGATTGGTGATGATACTGACTTTTCCATCGAACTCACAGGATGATAGCATGCTGATGATAACATGACGATGTGCATGTCGGTCTCACAAGATGATAGTATCATATTAGCATGCTGATGTTTGCATGCCGATGTGTGTGTCGAACTTACGCGGTCCTGCTCTGATTATGTGTTAGCATGGAGAGTGTGCATGCAACATGATGCCAGCCCGTGTTAAAGAGCGCATTCCAGACCGTGTAACGTCGGGCACACGACATTCATACTAATATGACGGTACTATCATCATCTTGTGATTTCGACAGACACATCGTCGTCATGCTATCATCCATCTAGAGATGTCGACTAACACACACGCCCTTTAACACGACCGGCATGCACACCCTTTAACACGACCGGAATGCACGCCCTTTAACACGACTGGCATGCACGCGGCTGCTGCGGCCTGGTCCCGACCCAGGACCGTGTTAAAGAGCGCATGCCAGCCCGTGTTAAAGAGCGCATGCCAGCCCGTGTAACGTCGGGCACACGACATTCATACTAATATGACGATACTATCGTCATCTTGTGATTTCGACAGACACATCGTCGTCATGCTATCATCCATCTAGAGATGTCGACTAACACACACACACGCCCTTTAACACGACTAACACACACGACCTTTAACACGACTGGCATGCACGCTACTGCTGCGGCCTGGTCCCGACCCAGGCCCGTGTTAAAGAGCGCATGCCAGCCCGTGTAACGTCGGGCACACGACATTCATACTAATATGACGGTACTATCATCATCATCGTCGTCATGCTATCATCCATCTAGAGACGCCGACTAACACACACGACCTTTGACACGACTGGCATGCACGCGGATGCTGCGGCCTGGTCCCGACCCAGGACCGTGTTAAAGAGCGCATGCCAGCCCGTGTTAAAGAGCGCATGCCGGTCGCACCACATGGTGATATCAACGACATTGCCATCGAATTCACAAAATATCATTGAAAATGATAGCATGCTGATGATAACATGCCGATGTGTCCATCAAACTTCAAAAGATGATAGCGTGTTGATGATATCATGCCGATGTGTCTGTCGAAATCACAAGATGATACCTGCAATTCCGGTTGTCAGAATGCTAGGCTGCATGTCATCGTCTTTAATGGGCTTGCCTAAACCCGGCGGCGTTTAGTAAACCGTCGTGTGAATCGACGGCCGACCTCCGCGGTCGTGTTCGGCATTGGCGTGTCGATTCAGCCGTCAAAGGGCACGAGATTCGTGACGAATGGCGCCACACTCTTGTTCGCATAGTCGATGCCAGTGTACGACCAGAACTCATCCATCGTGCGCTCGCGCCCCAGACCGTACGTATCGTCGACGATCCGCCCATCGAGTAGCTGAAAGCATCGCTCGGTGCCGTTCTTTCCCTTGTCCCACGTCGGCGTGGCCTCGTTCCATGGTACTTTGTGGGTCTCGTACGTGTACTTGTGGCACACCAGGTTGGCCGATGGAGACAGCACGTGGATGCCGTGCGTGAAGAAACGAGCCGACTGCAGGACCTCCTCCATGTTGAACACGCCATCCAGGTTCGGGTCATAGGGGCACTTGGCGAGCACGGACTTGTGCATGACCAAAAACCCACCGCCGACCGAGATGCTCGTGTAGAATCCGACGTTGGGTGGGTTGAACGCCTTCGACATGAAGGACAGCTGCTGGTTCTCCAAGATTCGACACTCGTTGATCACAGGAACTTGCTGCGCCGTCAGTTCGGCGACGACCGACTCGTCCGAGCAGTCGATGGGGTAGTGCGTCAACACGAAACGGTCCAGGTCGTAGGGCACGCGATTGACCATATCCACCAGGAGCAAATCCCAATCTTGGACGAATGCCGAGTGCGAGTCGACTTGGATGAACAGGTCCTCGTCTTTGTGCAGCGTGGCGCACAAGTACCGGGCGTAACACGGCCCCCTCGCCTCCTTGTACGGAATCGAGATTTGGCGGATCTGCCCGTCCTTCACCGCGCGCACGACGCAACTCTCGTCGTCGTCGTCGTTCTGCTCGCAAATGCCGACGACGACGCGATTCGGGTGGCGCGCGTGCGATAGAATCGACTCGACCGTGTTTTTGCACTCCGTGTCGCGATACGAGGCCACCGACACGAACAGAGTGCTGGTCTCCCGACTGAGCTTGCGCGGGTCGCCGCCTCGGAACAGTACGCCATCCTCGCCGAATGTATACGTCATACCGATGAACACTACCAGCAGCACGCACAGCATGGCGAGCATTTGGGCGTGTGTTCGACACGCGAGCATGCACGCACCTACGATCAGTCCAACACACAGGTAGTGTAGGAGCGTATCTTGCATCATGGTGCACACAATGGTACCGTCTGTCATTTACTATAGAGATATACATAACAAGCAAATGCATTTTCGTGGCGG
>Ga0209033_1001450_pt1 | contig 13712 bp, 11 predicted proteins | sample LauGreFa1BDMLBDN_2_FD_188218 | JGI IMG/M metagenome (GOLD analysis project Ga0209033, IMG submission 188218) | Freshwater lake microbial communities from Lake Michigan, USA - Fa13.BD.MLB.DN (SPAdes) (version 2) | ecosystem: Environmental > Aquatic > Freshwater > Lake | place: Lake Michigan, USA...
ATATTTAATCTTTATTCATAGGTCTTTGGTATCATAGTTTCATTCGATACGCTTTATCTATCGAATATTTATAATAACATTTGGGAGTCAACATGAATAAAATCAACAAAACACCTATAGCTGCTGCTATGGGAGCCGCTTTAATTTCAACATTCACAGTAACCGCAGCCAATGCAGAAGCCAACCCATTTGGTATGACTGAACTTTCCAGTGGTTACATGCAAGTTGCTGAAGCCAGCAAAGCAGCAGAGATGGCTTGTGGCGCCTCCATGAATATGGCTAAACCAAAAACACCTGAAGGCGCCTGTGCGAGCGCTAAAAATCATGGTAGCACTCCAGCAGCAACTAAAACTACCGAAGGCTCATGTGGTGACATGATGAAAGATGGTAAGATGAAACCTGGTATGGAAGCAGCCTGCGGCGCCATGATGAAAGGTAAAGAAGGTGCTTGTGGCGAAATGATGAAAGGCGAATCAATGAAAGGCAAAGAAGGCGCCTGTGGCTCTCAAAAACCAACTAAATAAAAATAATTTTCGTATTAAACAGTATAGTTAGTGCAAGGGAGGGTAAGCCTATTTGCCCTCCAATCCTTCCTCAATAACTCAAAAGGTGTTCTTATGGACACAACCCAATATTTGATTCATGGCGCTGGTTTAGGGCTTAGGAGACCCATTTTAAATCAACTGCTTGAGTCCCCACCAAAAGAAATTGGTTTTTATGAAGTTGCCCCAGAAAATTGGATCACGATTGGCGGTAAATTCGGAAAAGCACTACGAGCAATGACAGAACGTTTTGATTTTGTTTGTCATGGCTTATCTTTGTCAATAGGTAGCACTGATCCACTGGATGAACCATTTATCCGTGAAATCAAAAATTTTATGGCAGAACATCAAATTAAGTTATACAGCGAACACTTGAGTTATTGTAGTCATGGTGGTCATTTATATGATTTGATGCCTATTCCCTTTACCTCGGAAGCAATTACCCATGTCGCTGGACGCATCAAAAAAGTGCAAGATATTTTGGAACAAAAAATAGCTATCGAAAATGTATCCTATTATGCTGCCCCAGGTCAAGAAATGGCAGAGATAGACTTTTTTAATGCTGTTATAGAAGAAGCCGATTGTGACGTATTAATTGATATTAATAATATTTATGTCAACAGCATTAATCACAATTACGATGCTGAACGATTTTTAAGAGCCATACCCTCGCACCGCATTGCCTATGCCCATATTGCAGGCCATTATGTAGAAGCTGAAGATTTTCTAGTCGATACACATGGCGCTGATATTATCGATCCTGTATGGGACTTGTTAACTAAGGCTTATGAGCTTTATGGTGTCTTTCCTACCCTACTTGAGAGGGACTTTAATATTCCAGCCGTACCTGAGTTATTAAAAGAGGTGAATAACATTATAGATATACAAAATTCATGGGGAACGCAAAAAGAAAAACGTTATGCTTAGACCTTCTAGAAATATTAACTTTAAGTCCACACAAGAGGCATTTTCCGCTTATATAAGAGACCCTCAGAACAACCCACCACCTGCCGACACTAGTCTGCAACGCATGTTGATGTATAGAGAGTTGTTTTTTAATAATATCGAAGGGTTTTTATCAGGTAACTTTCCAGTACTTAGAAAGATACTAAGCGATTCTAATTGGTTAGATATGGTTCAGGATTTTTTCTTGAAACATTCATGCAAATCCCCGCATTTCTCAAAAGTGCCTGAAGAATTTCTACATTATTTAAACAACGAACGTGACTGCTCAAAAGATTTTCCTTTCATACTTGAACTTGCTCACTACGAATGGGTAGAAATGGCCTTGTCAATCGCCAAACATGACCCAACAATTTATAACTTAGATAGCTTTAACCTCCTTAATGCAAGCGTTACCTTATCACCACTTGCTTGGCTGCTCGCCTATCAATACCCCGTTCATAAAATAGGCCCAAGCTTTTTACCTGACGAAGCCCCTGATTTACCTACATTTTTGATCGTGTACCGTGACAAAGATGATAATGTTAATTTTATTGAAATCACGCCCATTACCTATCGACTGCTCGAAATAATTCAGGAACAAAATAGACCACTACTGGTGAAAGAATGTTTAAATCAAGTAGCTAAAGAATCAAATCATCCTAACTCGGAAATAGTGGTCTCTGGTGGCTTACAAATCTTAAAAGAATTAGTCGAAAAAACGATCATTAATTTGGTTTAAATCAACAAACCAAAAAGATCTTCTGATACCTTTAAAAAAACTTACTAAAAAACCCTTCTTCCTTAACTGGAGGCGGCTGGAAAGCTTTAAAGCCCTTAACTACTTGTTGCTGTTGTCCACAATGATAAGCGGCAGAGTTATACTTGATTTGCAATGACCGAGGATTTTCGTGCTCAGAAAGAAATTTTTCAACTTCCTCATCCGTTAAGTCTTTCAGCATATAATTTGCTACACATAAGCAAGATTTAGAGAATCTTTCTTTATCTTCTTCTATATTAACTGAGTTCTTCAATTCCCTTGCAACACATTGTTCTGCAAAATCATGTTCAAATTTATGCTTTTGAACATCTGTCACGGGAACATCATGAGTATGATCAAAAGGATTAAAAATGGTTTTAGCAGGTAGCTTTTTTTCTTCATCATCTGAACAACCAACCACAAATAAAGCTGTAATAATGCTGATAAAAACCACTAATAAAGAACGTATTATAACTGTATGTGTTTTCATGATTTACACCGCGAATGTTAAAATATCAAAGGTAAACAAGAAGCTTTGAATATGTCACTAAATAATTTATAACTCTATCACTTTATTAAAACTCATTCTAGTTATCTTCTGATCACTAAAAACAATCAGCCACAATTTAATTAACGTTAACATTATTGTTACCGATATAATATCTTAATGAAGATATTATATGAATTGTGTTTTTAACTGCACCTTTAGAAAAAATATTAAACCATTTATGCGAAACTACGCACCATTCAAATTACCTAGATTGAACGTTTCCCGGTTTAGGAGTCTTACATGAACGCACTGGTTGGCATCATAATGGGCTCAACTTCCGACTGGGAAACCATGCATTTTGCAGCTGAAACACTAGAACGCTTGGGTATACCTCATCAAGTTGAAGTGGTGTCTGCACACAGAACCCCTGACAAGCTTTTTCAATACGCTGAAACTGCAGAATCTAAAGGCTTAGAGGTAATCATTGCAGGTGCCGGTGGTGCAGCACATTTGCCTGGGATGACTGCTGCAAAAACTGTGCTACCTGTGTTAGGCGTACCAGTTCAATCTAAAGCACTTAATGGCATGGACTCCTTACTGTCCATTGTACAAATGCCCGCAGGTATTCCGGTTGGCACACTTGCTATTGGTAAAGCGGGTGCAATTAATGCTGCTTTATTGGCTGCAGCTATCATCAGTAATAAACATAATCAATATCGTAACGCTTTAAATACCTTTAGAAACGAGCAAACTGAATCAGTTCTTGCTCATTCCGATCCGCGCGAGAAAACTTTATGATTGTTGGTGTACTGGGGGCTGGTCAACTTGCAAGAATGATTGCTTTAGCAGGTTATCCTTTAGGTCTTGATTTCATTTTTCTCGATCCCTCTGCTGATGCCTGTGCGAATAGCTTGGGAGAGCATTTGCATGGTGATTATAACGACCCTCGTTTACTCGCTGAGCTTGCAGAACGAGCCGATGTGGTCACTTACGAATTTGAAAATGTACCCTCTGATGTTGCTGAATTTCTGGCATCACATACCCAGGTGCATCCTTCACCCAAAGCGCTAGCTGTGGCACAGGACAGATTAATAGAAAAGGCTTTTTTTCACAGCATTAATATTCCTACTGCTGCTTATGCCCCAATTAACAGTTTTGAAAGCCTAGAACAAGCTATGTCATTTATTGGCTGGCCAGCTATATTAAAAAGCTGTACTTTAGGTTATGACGGAAAAGGCCAATCTTTACTAAAATCAATTGATGATTTAAAACCTGCTTGGGAACAACTAGAGGGTGCTCCAGGGGTTCTAGAAGCCTTTGTTCCTTTTACCCGAGAAATATCTATCATCGCCGCGCGAAATGTTTCTGGCGCCATCGCTTTTTATCCCCTGTCAGAAAACAGTCATCGCGGGGGAATTCTTCGGGTTGCAAAAAGCTGTAACAATGACCCAATGCAAGCACAATCTGAAACATATGTCTCCCGCTTAATGGAAGCACTTGATTATGTTGGGGTCTTGGCACTTGAGTTATTTGAAGTAAATGGACAATTAATTGCTAATGAGTTTGCACCACGCGTACATAATTCCGGACATTGGACGATTGAAGGGGCAGAAACCAGCCAATTTGAAAATCATTTACGAGCCATTCTAGACCTTCCTTTAGGATCAACAACTGCAGTTAGTAAAACAGCAATGATTAATTTTATTGGTGGTCTTCCTATTACCGAAGAATTATTAACCATTCCCAATTCACACCTTCATCTTTATAACAAAACACCTCGCAAAGGTAGAAAGGTGGCACATGCTACCATCCGTAGTGAAAATAATGAGGACTTAACGGCTTTAATTAAACAGCTAACAACACTCGCTGATAAAGTTGACGATTCCTAATTATTTTGCCCAAATCACCTCCCTATTTTTTAATCGTTTAAACAAAAAACTCGCCAATTTAAGATCTTATCAATGCATTTAACACTAAAAATGGCAACAACTATCAAATAAGATTTTAATTAAGATGCAACACGAATCAGAACAAACTCAATCACCTTACCAAACATTAATTCTTTCTCTAGGCGCCCTTGGAGTAGTCTTCGGTGATATTGGCACCAGCCCAATGTATGCACTCGCTGTTTGTTTTAATGCAACTAGCCTACCTGTGATAGGGCCAAACATTCTCGGTGTAGTTTCCCTCATTTTCTGGTCACTGATAATTGTAGTGAGTATCAAATACATGCTTTTCATCACCCGCGCAGACAATGATGGAGAGGGTGGTATTTTTGCTATCTTCCAATTACTTAAGTCTTCCGATCGAATATCAAAAACCTGGATGTTATCAGTGCTTACTGGTATTGCCCTTTGTGCAGCTGCTTTACTTTTTGCCGATGGTCTTATTACACCAGCACTCTCAATCATGTCTGCGTTAGAAGGACTAAAAGTTAGCTTTCATAATATAAACGAATGGATCGTTTTAAGTACCTTACTCATAATTATCGGCTTGTTTTCAATACAGCGCTTTGGCACCTCAATTCTAGGAGGGCTATTTGGGCCAGTTATGTTAGTGTGGTTCTCAGTGATTGCTGCATTGGGGTCCAATCAGATTTTAAAAGCACCGCAAATTCTTCAAGCATTCTCTCCTCATCACGCTTTACGCTTAATCATAGAGCTGGGTTGGTTGCAGTCTCTTGAGTTAATGGGCTGTGTTATCTTAGCAATCACTGGAGCAGAGGCAATCTATGCAGACATGGGGCATTTTGGTAGAAAACCGATTAAGCTGGCTTGGTACGGTGTTGCCCTATTAGCCCTGATGTTAAACTATTTTGGGCAAGGTGCTTATTTACTGAATGCACATTTCACTTCAGGCCAAAACATTGATCCCTTTTTTGACATAGTTCCAATCGCATGGCTAATTCCTATGGTCGTTCTTGGCACTCTAGCAGGCATCATTGCAAGCCAAGCAATAATATCGGGCATTTTCACAATTACCAGCCAAGCAATTCATTTAAACTATCTCCCACGCTTACTCATTAAACATACTTCAAAGGATTTACAAGGACAAATTTATATTCCTAAACTCAATATCCTACTAACTCTCTGTTCAATAGCGTTAGTTTTGGGCTTCGAATCCTCTGAAAATCTAGCTTCTGCTTACGGCTTTGCAGTTGCTGCGACAATGTTTCTAACCAGTATAGCTTTTACATTTTTGGTTTATTACATATGGAATTGGTCTTGGATGGTTGTCATTTTTTGCTGTTTTGCAATTCCATTAGACTTCTTATTTCTCGCAGCCACTGTCACCAAAATCCCAGATGGCAGCTATGTATCCATATTAATTTCACTCGGGGTTTTGTTAATAATGGTCTCCTGGATTATTGGCGACCGCTATCTAATGAATAAGGCACAACGTATAGCCTTACTAACACCGATATTATCGGAAGTAGTTAGTACCCGTAAAGATTTACATTACCAAGCTCGTCCTGCTATATTTTTCCAACATCTTTCCTTCCCAACAAAATTTGAAATAGCCCCTAATGCACTGCTACGGCAAATTCAACTTACTTCTATAGTTTATCAACCAACTGTTATAGTCGAATTTTGTTGTACAAATACTCCTCGGGTTGCAGAAAATGACAGATTGCGAGTTATAGATTATCCAAATGACATTCATTTAGTCAGTGCTTCATTTGGGTTTGCCGAATTAATTTCACTAGATGCTGTTGAGAAATATGGACAGGAAAAGAACTGGTGGAAAACACAATCAGATATTGTTTTCTACTCGGCACACGAAGACTTACGTAATGGTGCCGAACAGGGTCTTCCACCCTACATAAAATGGCCATTTATTTGGCTTCATAGCTATGATCAGAACATGGCTCGTACTTTAAATATTCCTGCACTTCAGTACGTAGAGTTGAGCATGCCTATTGACGTATAAATGCCAGAACTCGGTTTTTAAACTATTCATTAACCTTAAATCCTTAACAAAAAACTTTTAAATTTAAATCGCAGGGATAAAACTAATTAAACCTTTATCTTGCTCCTTTTCCCCACAATATAACCTCTACTGTATTTATCATAATAGAGAAGTCTAAAAATAAGCTGTAGTTCTTTACATAATACAAGTCATACTGTAATTTTTGGATAGTATCACTTTCGTTTGCACCATAAGGGTAGCATAACTGAGCCCAGCCGGTAATTCCGGGTTTAACCCTATGCCTTTCACAGTAATAAGGTATTCGCTCATTAAACCCTTCAACAAATTCGGGTCTTTCAGGGCGTGGCCCTACAAAACTCATTTCGCCTTTCAAAACATTAAATATTTGCGGTAATTCATCTATACGACATTTCCGAATTATCTTTCCTACTCTGGTGACACGATTATCATTTTTCTGTGCCCACTGAGCACCATTGCTTTCAGCATCAACTTTCATGCTTCTAAATTTTAATACTTCAAATCTCTTATTTTTTTCACCCACACGTTCTTGTCGATAAAAGATTGATCCCTTAAATCCACTCTCCAAAAAAATAACTAGCATAGTAAGCAACATAATTGGCCAAGCGACCGCCAACAATGCAAAGCTTGCAAACAAATCAAAAAATCTTTTTTCTATTGAACGATAATCTCCTTGTGCAAACCCATCACAGGAAATTAGCCAGCTTGAATTTACATCATCAAGTGAAATAATGCCTTGTTCTCGCTCATAAAACTCAACAATATCAACAATTGTCAATCCTGACATCTTACAGTCCAAAAGCTCATCAATCGGCAATTCCATAGCCCTATCATCTAGAGCAATAATTATTTCATCAATTTTATATTGCTCGGCAATGGCGATTATTTTTTTATTGTAGTTAATTTGATCACGCTGATCTATAACAGAAATCTCATCTGGCATAGCCAAAAAACCAACTATCTTAAAACCTCTATGAATAAGTAAATTATTAAGGCTAATTAATTGACTGGCTTTTTTGCCACTACCAATGACCAAAAAACGTCTCTTTAATCGGTCAATATTAGCGATCTTATAAAACAATAAACGGGTTATCATTATCCCGAAAAGAGCAAAAACAGTGGCTGAAATTAAAACACTGCGAGCAATATAAAGTTCTGGTATCGAATAGTAGATGGCAATAATTACCAAAATAGAGATGCTAAAACTAACGCACGTTCTTGCGACCAGATTATATTCTTCCCTGCTTAACGTCCTTCTATATAAGCCCAATCCTAAACAGGAAAAAGTCATCACCGATGAAAATATTAAGCTTGCAAAAGTAATATCTTCCAAGGTATACCAAGACTTTGTCGTTAAAAAACGGATACTACTACCAAAATACATAGCAGAAAAAAACATGCAAAACTCAATCAACAATAGCCATAAATAAGCTCTAGATATATAGTGGCGAAAAATGCGAATCATGTCACTTTCCTATTATTGATGTTTTTTATAAAAATCAGGCGTTACTATTGAAAAACCTTGGCTTTAAGAAGATTTTGAAGATAATTAACGGGTATCGCATAAGTAATACCACTGGGCTTTGTTAGAGCATTTTCTTTACTCTCTTGTATAAACACTTTATTAATAATGCCTATTACATCTCCGGTTTCAGGATGATAAAGTGGACTACCACTATTGCCGGGATAGGCGGTTGCATCCAGTTGAAATACCTTATAGGGTTCTTGTAATCGCCTGAGTAATTTTACATTTAGCTCCTCTGCTCTTATCATTGGTATTACATTAGGTGTGATAGCAGAAACTATACCTCTGTGTGTAACCGGAAAAAGCCCCAAAACCATACCTATTGGAAATCCTGTAAAGGCATACAACTGACCTTCCCTGACCGCTGAAACCGATCCCAATTTAAGTGGTGATAAAACCTCCCCCTTAATTTTCAAGACAGCCAAATCATGCTCTTTGTCTAACGCTAATGCTGTTGCGACAATAAATTTATCGCTATTATCTTTATGATAAAAAACTGCCAATTGCTCCAAGTGTTCATAATCTATCTGCTCTGGAATAACATGCCAGTTTGTGACAATCAGGCTGCCATCTCCGACTGTAAACCCCGTAGCAAGAAAAACAGCGCGTGGATTTCGTTTAGGCATATAAGTACCAACTGCCACGATACCTGGTTTTAATTTTGATAGCGTATCGGCAAGATCTTGCTCAGTACCACAAGCACTGGAAAAAAAAACCAACAATATCCCAAAAAAAGCTACTCTAGCCACCAACTCATTTGTAACTATATTGATTTTGATGATCATTTTTAAATATCACGGTAACTGTGTAATTTGAAAAGTAATTTCAAGCTTAAGCATGGCCTATCACGATATTTTTCTAACTTTTAGGCTTAGTCAACCTAAATTCTAGACCATAAGATTTATATTACTAGGCATAATTACGAACCAATACTAATGTCTAATTTTTGAAAACAACCATCCTTAACCGACAAAGTACCTTTCAATTTGTCGTCCAGGCTCGGGGTCTTCGCATCAAGGCAAAAAATAACAATAAAAAAAACAACAACGTCAAACGAGGTGCATCAAAAGGGCTGTCAACAAAACCAACAACCATAAAACCACTGAAAGATGACAATAATACACACGCAAATATATCTACCCGCAACAACCGACGACAAAGCGTATATAAAGCTTTTGCAAATAACAAAGAAAACGTAATACTGCCTAACCAGCCCAGATCGAATAACAAATGTATCCAAAAATTAAAGATATGCCATGGATTATGTTTTTCGGTGGCAAAAAACCAAAAGTCACTACCTTTCTTGAAATCTCCATTTACCAAAACATCTGCACCGGCCTCATCGAGTAATTGCACATTATCTACATCCACTAATTTACCTAAGCCATTGCCATTATAAAAAGTCAGTTGTATCGGACGCTGCAATAAACCGCCTGCCACGTATTCACCTACAGTATTACTGTTAATAATTTGTTCAACATGCTCCCAGCCTTGCTTATGTAAAGGTGTCGCCACAGAGCTACAACGTAAAGAATACTGCAACGATTTTTCACATAAGGATGTTGATACTGTTGCTTGTTCCATTTCACTTCTTGCATCCATCACCAAGCGGTAAGTGGCATGTGGCTTAATACTCAGATATTGACCTACAAATAACGAGTCACCGCCACGCAGACGCAAATAATTATTACCATTTTCAGTAGCAATTTCATAACTCGCAGGATGACTATTTTCTGTATTTAACCAAAAAAATGTACGTGGATAACTACCCAAGCCCATGCCAAAAAGTGCTGTCGTTATATCGTTATCCCTCATAGCTAAAGCATCATGCCAGTGATATGAACGACTCTCATGATCTTGCTCAAGCATCTTGAAACGTTGCTGGATCATATTACCGTTTAATACCGGCAAAACCATAACAACACTGATTACCAACAAAAGTAATATTAACAATGGCTTTTTCGAAGCCAACCATTGCTTTCTATAGGCAACCAACAAAGCAATTACTAACACCATAAACTCACTGATAAAGCCAAAATAGCCACCACGAGAAAAGGTAACCAACAACGCATACAACCCAATAATAAATAAGACAACGCCCAGTAAACTTTTAACTCTGGCATGCGCTGAATTAACAAACAGCAACGTGATAAACGGCAAACTAAGCATTAAATAGGATTCAATGTGCCCACCCCCAGCATGCATGGTTGAAAATAAGGCATTGATACGATAGTCACTGGCAAAATCAAACAAACTAACAAAGACTATCCGTTCGATCACAGCAAACATAGCAACGCCTGCTAAACCTAGTAATATCCCAGAAGCAAAATAATATAGTGCATAACGGTAGCGTCTTACTGTGAGCTGTAATAAGGGCAAGAGTAATAATGCCCATATATAACCTTTACCAACTCGCAAGCTATTATAGTGACTGTAATAATTGCTAAAGGCATTAGCATTTAATTCAGACAAGGGCATCAATCCTATCAACAAGCTTATTCCATAACTGATTGTAAATACAATCAATAAAAAAAGGCTTGTTATGGATAATAGTGAACGTATCGACTCATACGGTTTTTGCCAATAAAAATAGGCCAAGGTAGTTAATACCAACAAATCAAATTCATCAAAGAAAAAACGCCCCGTCCACGGAGTAAAATCCATAATCGGCAGTAAAGCCGGAACAACCAAAAGCCAAGCATAAGGGAAATAAGCCAATAATGCCGTGTAAGTAATTAATAATATGCCTAGCAAAACTGGTGATAACGGGTAATCAAACAGTGCGCCCGTAATAATCATTGCTAAAAATACTGAAACAATTCGCCAACGCTTATCAATTTTATAAGCCGGCAACTTTGTTTCAAGCGGTTTTTCGTTTGCTCGATTCGGCACATTAACAACGTGCTCAACGACTATAGGCTTTTCTTCAGTTTTATCTCGTCTTAACCACTTAACAAACCTACTCATCAATACATAACAAGTAGCCGCCGCAATAAAAGCCAACCAAACATCACTGGGATCAGCATGTTTATTTACTAAAAATAATTTACCTGTCTCAACTACCAAGGCAAATAAAGCCGCCAACAGCCCGACATAAATCCAATGTGGTGCAGGCTGAGACTGCTTTTGAGATGCACCACTAAAAACACTGGCCCACCATAAAAATCCGACTGGAAAATACATGCCTATATTACTTAACAGGCTAACCAAGGCTACCGCTTCGCTGGTGTAATAATAATAATACAGCGGTAAAAAACGAGTTTCGGCTAGCTTTTCCAAAGCTTGTTCTGAAGTTTCCCAACCAGCTGAAAACCAACCGTTAATAGCCAAAACCAAAATAATGTAGGGTAAAACCGCAAAACCCGCAAAACGCCGTAATATGCGTTTTTTGCTTTCAGTATCAAATTGTTCAGACCAGCTAAATAAACTTACACCAGCTCCCATGCCAACCATGCGCATTACAACTGAAATACCTTGTCCTGCGCCGGATAACAAAAAAACCTGCACGCCTTCAATCACCAGACCCAATAACAATCCCACCAACACCGCCATGGTTTTGCGATGCTGTAGATTAGGCACATAACAAAATAACAAGCCTAAGGGCATTAACACTACAACTTCTGAAATTAACTTGATACCACAACGCACCGGCGCTTCGCCACATACCCCAAAAGACATAACAACCGCATCATTTCCATTGGCTATTTTTGTTTTTAATTCAGCAACAGAGGTCACTAAATCATAGGGAAATAAACTGAGCGCAATGTAAATTAGCAAATAAAAAAAAATCGCAGCCTGTGCTGATAGAAAACTGCCGCGAAGCAACTGATGATAAAGTCTGGAAAAATAGGCGCCAAAAAATTGCCAACCCAAAATCCCGATAACTGTCCCCAGAGACTCAGCAATTAAATCATTTAAAGACACCGTTCGCGGTGGATAAAACAACTGAGTAAATTCAACGGCAACAGCTAAAGCGATACAAAAAATTAGTACAACAACGGCTAATAATGCACGCAGCAACGGATAACGCACACCACCAAATGTAGCTGACGCAAAAAAAGCCAGCGGTATATACAATACAATATTGGCAATCCAATCTGCTCTCGAGTCCGGACCTAATTGCAGATATCGTATCCCCTTAAATTGGCTTATTGCCGTATCCATCGGCAAATCCTTGAGTTCAAGCGGCACTAAACTGCCGTAAATTACAAAGATCATGTATAAAGCCGTTGCCAACAAAAAAGTACGGTTCATAAAGACTAGCTGAGTATTATTATCATGCAGGAAAGCTGTTTACGGCTAAAATCCCTTGCACACAAGAGTGGCGCAAGGATGAGGCATCTCAAATATTCTTATTCTTACTACCTGATATATAATTTTTGTCTGTATTGCTTGGTGAGCATAAGTCCAATAAGCCCGAAACTTAGCAGTAATATTGTAATAGGCTCAGGAACAGATGCTAAGCTAAAGGCTAAGTCCGTTGGTATGACTCCGTTCTCGCCAAAAGAATAATCTTGATAGGCAACCCCTTCTCCTCCTTTGCCTTGATACCAACCCCATTGAGGGTGGTAGTCTAGTGTTACTTGAATCGATAACCAATAGGTCGTACCTGCTAGGGCTTGGAATGGTAAGCTTAGATCCATTCCATATTGGTAAAGATTAAAATTACCTATTTTTTCTACCAAGGTTTCATGAGCGTTTCCGACTATAGTTTCACTAAATAGTTCGGCATTAGGTCCAGATTTATCTGACCAGAATTGAATTAAAAAGTTAGAAATTGGTGCTGGCTCTCCACTAAAAAACTCTCCGTACCATTTCACCTTAACAATTGAAGTTACCGAATCTAAAGTAAAGTCATCATAGGCTTTAGCAAAGTCGCCGAAGCCACCAATTGTGCTGTCATTCTGAGAAGCATACGCATCAGCATTGATACTACCATCATAGGGTTGATCATAAATAATTGCAGCTTCAATTTGAAAAGTGCTAATGAACAAAAAAACAATAACGGCCATTTTAAAAGTAGTTTTCATAGTAATACTCGTTCATTGTTAAGTTGAAAGCAGATATTTGTTCTAATTAAAAGTCAGTTATCGATATAAGCCAACGCAAATCGATACCGGAACATAAGTAATAGGTAGAGATTTATATCATCTAGTAAATCCATTAACTACAATTCGGTCCGTTGGTAATCTTAGCAGTAGCAACAATCGATGTCCCCGAACAAAAATAATAATTACCAACACCTGAATCAAAGACTTTATAAGACGCGGGAGTGCCTCCGGGCGAATAAGCGTAATTTACTACCGTATTTTCATCACTACCGGTTATCGACCAATCACCTACACGTACAGTTGGATCTACAGCATTAGAAGGGCCCAGCTTGTAATCCCATAACTGACCTCCACTACGATGTTGTTCTTGTATGCCCATTGTTACAATACAATTAGGGCCAGGATTTTTGACACAACTATCGTACGTCGCATTCGAATCACAAACAGTATTACC
>Ga0209033_1001455_pt1 | contig 13696 bp, 15 predicted proteins | sample LauGreFa1BDMLBDN_2_FD_188218 | JGI IMG/M metagenome (GOLD analysis project Ga0209033, IMG submission 188218) | Freshwater lake microbial communities from Lake Michigan, USA - Fa13.BD.MLB.DN (SPAdes) (version 2) | ecosystem: Environmental > Aquatic > Freshwater > Lake | place: Lake Michigan, USA...
TGGCATGACGTTGGATTGCACGCACTGCGCAACGCTGCCGGGGAAGTGGGTTTTCGCGTCATGGTGGGCGGAGGCATGGGGCGCACGCCCATCACGGCGAGCGTGATTTGCAAATTTTTGCCGTGGAACCAAATACTCAACTACTTGGAAGCGGTGGTGCGTGTTTACAACCGCTGGGGCAGACGCGACAACATCTACAAAGCACGGATCAAAATTTTGGTCAAAGCCGAAGGCAAACGCTATACCGACGAAGTTGAAGCCGAATACCAGCGCATACTCGCGCAAGACGGTGCGCCCCACACCATCACCCAAGCTGAATTCGACAGAGTGCAAGCCAGTTTTGTACCACCCCAACTTGCTAAACCCTCTGCGTTGTCGGCAGAAGCCATTCATTCTCAATTGGCAAAAGCCGCAGACACCGACAAAGATTTTGCGCGCTGGCTGCAACAAAACGTCGCGCCGCATCGCGATCCCCATTTGCGCGTGGTGACCTTGTCCTTCAAACGCCTGGGCCAAGCACCCGGAGACGCCACCGCTGATCAATTGGACGCGGCGGCTGAATTGGCTGATCGGTTTTCTGCCTCTGAAGCACGCGTGAGCCACGACCAAAACCTGGTGCTGCCATGGGTCTGCGCAGAACAACTGCCCACGCTCTACCAAGCCGCCAAATCGTTGGGGCTGGCCAAACCGAACATACGCATGTTGACCGACATGATTGCTTGCCCGGGTGGAGACTATTGCGCATTGGCCAATGCCCGTTCCTTGCCTGTGGCAGCGGCCATCACCGAACGTTATCAAGACTTGGACGAACTCTTTGACTTGGGTGAAATCGATTTACACATCAGCGGATGCATCAATTCTTGCGGCCATCACCACAGCGGCCATATTGGCATTTTGGGTGTGGATAAAGATGGCAAAGAGTGGTATCAGGTCACGCTCGGTGGTTCTGACGGCTCGTCTCTCAGTGGCGCACCCAAAGCCGGTAAAGTGGTCGGGCCGTCTTTTTCATCTGCGGAAGTGGTCGATGTGATTGACGCTGTTTTGCAGGTCTACACAGAGCAACGGATGCACGGAGAAACATTCATTGATGCACTCCAACGTATTGGCATTGAGCCATTCAAACTGGCTGCCAATGCAGCACGCCATCCCAGCGATGACGAAGCATTGACCACGGTAGATTGAAAGCTGAATATGCGATTGATGTCACACACCGAACACACAGTACTTCCCCACCAGTACACCCTGACATTGGGGAATGATGCAGACCCCTTGCAACAAGCTCTTGAGGGCATACAAACGATTGTGTTGCAGTTTCCCAAATTCACCGATGGCCGCGCTTTCAGCCAAGCATTGATGTTGCGACGCCGTTGCGGCTTTGAGGGCGATATTCGTGCCGTGGGCGATGTACTGATTGACCAACTGAGTCAAATGCAGCGCTGCGGTTTCAGCAGCGCGGTTTTGCGTGCCGACCAAGACTTGGACAAAGGCCGCCAATTGCTGACCCATTTCACAGCGTTTTACCAAGCCGATTTGACCCAACCCAAACCCTTATTTGCAAGATGAAACCTGTACCCAAAGCCACCGAACTGTTGGCCAAACCCAGCGCTGATTTCGCTGACAAATTGGCCGCCACAAAAGCCTTGCTTCAGCAAGCTGCCGTGCAATGGCAGCCATTGAAGCAAGCCTCCAGCTTGGGCGCGGAAGATGTGGTGATCACCCATTTGATCAACCAGTTATCGCTCGACATCCCGGTGTTTGTGCTCGAAACCGGGGCGTTGCACCATGAAACTTTGGCCCTTCTCGAAAGACTTCAAGCCCACTCACGCGCTGCTATTGAGGTCTATCGCCCACAGCACGAAGCGGTGATCGGGTTTGTGAAACAACCCGGCCAGCAAGCCATTTACGACAGCATGGACCATCGCAAAGCTTGTTGCGGCATTCGAAAGCTCGAGCCCCTAGGACGCGCCCTGTCCGGCCAACGCGCATGGATCACCGGTTTGCGACGTGAACAATCCCAAGCCCGCGCAGAGGTTGCCGCACAAGAAGCCGACTCCACCAACGGCGTGCCGATCGTGAAATTCAATCCCTTGGTGGAATGGACTTGGGGCGATGTGTGGCACTACATTGCACAACACCATGTCGACTACAACCCTTTGCATGACCATTTTTTCCCAAGCATTGGTTGCGCACCTTGCACCCGCGCGATCAGCTTGGGCGAAGACTTCCGTGCCGGACGTTGGTGGTGGGAAAACAGCGACCTGAAAGAATGCGGTTTGCATGTGAAAACACCCGCTGCGTCATAGCACCAAAGTCACAGCATCCCTTCAAACCTATTTCGCATCAAGCGATATGCGTCAAAGTCCCTATGAATTTACTTGAGAACAGAGCATGAACGCCAGAGCCGAACTCGAACAACACCTTCTCAGCAACGCCCATTTAGACGCGCTGGAAGAAGAAACCATATTCATATTGCGTGAAGTTGCCGCCGCGTTTGAGCGACCCACCTTGCTTTTTTCTGGTGGCAAAGATTCGCTGGTGATGTTGAAATGCGCCGAGAAAGCATTCGGTATCGGACGCATTCCCTACCCTTTGCTGATGATTGACACGGGCCACAACTTTCCAGAAGTCACCGACTTTCGCGACTTGCGTGCCAAAGAACTCGGCGCTGAATTGATTGTGCGCAGTGTCGAAGATTCGATGAAGCGCGGCACTGTTCGACTTGCGCGTCCCGATGAGTCACGCAATGTGCACCAATCGGTCACGCTGCTCGAAGCCATCGACGAGTTCCGTTTTGATGCACTCATTGGCGGTGCCCGCCGCGACGAGGAAAAAGCCCGCGCCAAAGAACGCATCTTCAGCCACCGCGACAGTTTTGGCCAGTGGCAGCCCAAATCTCAACGCCCTGAATTGTGGAATTTGTTCAACACACGACTTCACCCGGGTGAACATTTCCGCGTGTTTCCTATCTCCAATTGGACCGAACTCGATGTGTGGCAATACATTGAACGCGAGCAGATCGCCTTGCCATCGCTCTACTACTCGCACACGCGTGATGTGATTGAACGCAAAGGCTTGTTGGTTCCGGTCACGCACATGACGCCACCGCGTGATGGCGAAACGGTACAACAACGACAAGTGCGCTTTCGCACCGTGGGCGATATCACCTGCACCTGTCCGGTGGAGAGCTCCGCTTTGACACCCAACGATATCGTGATCGAAACCTTGGCAGCAGATGTCAGCGAACGTGGCGCCACCCGCATGGACGACCAAACCTCTGATGCTTCGATGGAAAAACGCAAGAAAGAAGGTTACTTCTGATGACTACCCAAACGGCCACGCGCCCTGCTCTCAAATTCATCACCTGTGGTTCGGTGGATGATGGCAAATCCACTTTGATTGGTCGCTTGCTGGTCGATTCCAAATCTGTGCTGCAAGACCACCTGGCCGGTGTGCAACGCCACGGTGAAACGGACCTGGCTTTGCTCACCGACGGTTTATCGGCTGAGCGTGAACAGGGCATCACGATCGACGTGGCCTACCGCTATTTCAGTACCGAATCACGCAAATTCATCATCGGCGACTCACCGGGTCACGAGCAATACACACGCAATATGGTCACCGCGGCCTCCAGCGCAGATGCTGCTGTGGTGTTGGTAGATGCCACCAAGCTCGACTGGTCTGCCACAGGTTTCAGCCTCTTGCCCCAAACTCGCAGACACAGTTTGCTACTGAAATTGTTGCGCGTGCCGTCCATTGTGTTTGCGATCAACAAACTCGATGCAGTGACCGACGCAGCCACTGCATTTGTCAACATTGCAGGCGCACTTCAAGCCTTTGCAGACCATGCGGCTTTGGACATCACGGCCATTGTTCCCGTGTCTGCACTCAAAGGGTGGAATGTCGTCAACCCTGAGCCCAACTGGTGCAACTATTCAGGCCCCAGTTTGTTGCAATTGCTTGAAAGCCTGCCAGTCACCGCTTACGAAGAAGACGCCGGATTGGCTTTTGCTGTTCAATGGGTCGAAAAATTCCACGACAGTGCGGACACTTCCAAAGGTCGACGTGTGTATTGGGGTCGCGTGGGCGCGGGCATTGCCCGCCCCGGCGACAGCATTCGCGTATTTCCTAGCGGCCAAACGGCTCTCATCAAAGAAGTGCTCAACAGTGTTCGCCAACCCACCGACATCGCAGCCGGGCACAGCGCGGGTTTGGTGTTAGACCGTGAAGTCGATATTTCGCGGGGCGATTGGGTACTGGCCCAACACCATGACGCACCCTCTCAAAATCCGTTGAATGTCACATTGGCTTGGCTGGACGATGAGCCCCTGGTCGCAGGCCGGGTGTATTGGGCACTGCATGGGCACCGCTGGGTCAAAGCCAAAGTGTTGCGCATCGTGCACCGTTTAGATGTCAATAGCTTGCAAGAATTGGAGGCTACCGAGTTACCTCCCAACGCGATTGGCCATGTGCAATTGAGTTTGCAGCAACCTTTGGTCACCCTGCCCTTTGAAATATCGCGCAGCTTGGGTTCGTTGGTGCTGGTTGACACTGCCACGCACAAAACGTCTGCGGCTGTCATGGTCAGAGAATGACCCACGCCGTGCCCTAAAATGGATTTTCTTGTGGCTATTTCGCCCGATTGATCAACATCTGAATCACCATGACCCACGTTGTTACCGAAGCCTGTATCCGTTGCAAGTACACCGACTGCGTTGACGTTTGTCCCGTCGATTGTTTCCGCGAAGGCCCCAATTTTTTGACGATTGATCCGGATGAATGCATCGATTGCGCCGTTTGCATACCCGAGTGTCCGGTCAATGCGATTTATGCCGAAGAAGATGTGCCTGCCGACCAACAACACATGGTTGCTTTGAACGTCGAGTTGGCCCGTATCGGTTGGCCCAGCATCACCAAACGCAAAACGCCCTTGGCAGATGCAGACGATTGGAAAGACAAGACTGGCAAGCTCTCCGAGCTAGCCCGCTGATGGTGTCGGGCTGGGCCTGCGTGCCATGAGCTCTGACACCACCCTCCCTGTCGTTACCGATGCATTGGTCATCGGCGCTGGCCCTGTGGGCTTGTTTCAAATATTTGAGCTGGGTTTACAAGAAATCCACGCACATGTGGTGGATGTACTGCCTGAAGCGGGCGGCCAATGCATGGCCTTGTATCCCGATAAACCGATCTACGACATACCCGGTCTTCCTACAAGCACAGGCCGAGATTTGACGCAACGGCTGTTACAACAAACGGCTCCCTTCCAACCCCAATTCCATTTCAAACAACGCATATCAGGCATGCAAGCCCAACCAGATGGGCGCTGGTTGGCCACCACCGACCAAGGCATGTCTTTTTTAACGAAAACTGTGTTCATTGCCGCAGGCGTAGGCGCTTTCGTGCCGCGCACACTTCCCTTGCCTGAATTGCAGGCGCATGAAAGCACACAAGTTTTTTACACACAAGAAGAGGCATCCTCTGCGCAGGGTCAACACCTGGTGGTGGTCGGTGGCGATGACTTGGCGATTCAAGCCGCACTGGCTGCATTGACCCATTCACCAGCCAGCGTGACATTGGTGCACCGTCGCAGCACACTGGATGCTTCGCCTGAATGGTTGCAAGCGTTTGACCAAGCGGTCGCCGCCCAAAAAATCGTCTTCTTCACAGCGCAAATTTCGCAAGCGGAGTTGACCAACCAGCGCCTCAGTGGCTTGAAAACAGAGTTGACCGATGGCAGTTCACGCGTGTTGGCTTGTGACCAATTGTGGGTAATGCTCGGCCTCTCACCGCAACTGGGTCCTCTGGCCAATTGGGGGCTGGACATGTCGCGCAAACAGTTGGCGGTCAACACAGAAAATTTCAGCACCAGCGCGGCGGGTATTTTTGCGGTTGGCGACATCAACACATACCCCGGCAAACGCAAACTGATCGTGAGCGGCTTTCACGAAGCCACTTTGGCCGCCTTCGGTGCAGCGGCTTATCTACGCCCGGGGGAAAAAATTCCGCTCGAATACACCACCGCGTCGCCCCGGCTACACCGTTTATTGGGCGTGTGAGCAAGCTGGCCTTTGAGGCAGTGCATAATTGCTGCTCTTGTTGAAAAACAAGTCCGCTGGGGGTGCTGAGGTGATTTCACCAAGGCTGAGAAAGTCCCTTTGAACCTGATTGAGGTAATCCTCGCGCAGGGAAGCATGGCCAACAGGGAACACGTTTACACGCTCTTTAAGCCTCGCCGAACTGCCATTCTTTTGGAAAACAGATGGCACAACACACACACAATGAATCATTAACACCTATCGGCTCTGCCGAGCGTGTGCTCAATGGGTATTCGCACGCATCGCTGTGGTTCAGCTTGGGCGTCGGTCTGCTGGTCATTCAAATCGGTGCATATTTGGTGCCCCGACTGGGTACGCAAGAGGCTTTGATGGTCATCATCTTGGGCTCGGTACTCGGTGCGGCATTGCTGGGGTGGGTGGCCAAAGTCGGTTGCGACACAGGCTTGTCCAGCGCTGGACTGATGCACCAAGTGTTTGGCAGTAGCTTCGCACGTGTGCCTGTGCTGCTCAATATTGTTCAACTGGTAGGGTGGACCACGTTCGAATTGGTGATCATGCGCGATGGCACACTTGCCATGACAAACGCCACGCATTGGTCTGCCCCTTATGCGGCCACTCTCTTGTGGGGTTTGGTCTTGGTGGTGTTGATGACCGGTTCCATGCTCGGGTTGGTAAGAAGTTTTCTCAGCCGCTATGGATTGCCGCTGGTGGTCTTGTCGCTGCTGTGGTTGAGTTGGCAATTCGCTGGTATGTTGCAAGCCCAAGGTTGGTCGAACTTTTGGAACAAACCTGGCAACCATGAAAAAAATTACATGCTGGCCATGGAGTTGGTGATTGCCATGCCTGTGTCTTGGTTACCTCTGATTGCAGACTATGCGCGTTTTGGCAAGAACAGCCGCTCGGCCATGACTGGCAGTTGGCTGGGCTATGCATTGGCCAATATGTGGTGCTATGCCTTGGGCGTGATGGTCGTCAGTGTGTCTGCCCCTGACGCCAATTTGGTCAATACCTTGTTGCTCGCGCAAGGCGGTTTGCTTGCCTTGGGTTTGATCCTGTTAGATGAAATAGACAATGCGTACGGCGATGTGTATAGCGCATCGGTCAACAGCCACAGCATTTTTTCAGGCATCAGCACCCGGCAGTGGGGCATCATGATCGCGGTGCTGTGCACGGGTTTGGCCATGGTGCTGCCCATGCACAGCTTGGAGCCTTTTTTGTTGACCTTGAGTTCGGTGTTCTTGCCACTGTTTGGAGTCATCTTGGGTCGCTTAGGTTTTTCCTACAGCGGCACAGATACTTCGAAAGTGGATATCAAGGCTGTGCTGTCATGGTTGGCAGGGATTGCGATTTACCAACTGTGCATGCAATTGAACGCCCCGTGGGGTTATGCCATTCCCAGCTTGCTGGCTACTTTGCTGTTGGGTTGGCTGACCCGCCCCGTCAACGCAAAGGCTTCAATTGCATAACCACCGGCGCAAACCCATGGTTCAACGGTCCGTGCCCATGACCGGTATGGACAGGCGCACCCTGGGCAATGGCTTGCCGAATGAACGCACGTGCAGTCGCCACCGCAGACGCCAAATCATGGCCCAAAGCCAATTGCGTGGCGATAGCCGACGACAGGCTACAACCCGTCCCGTGGACGTTGCGACTGTGTATGCGAGCAGATTCATAGAGCAAGGCTTCACGGCCTTGAAGCTGCAACACATCGCACAACCTGTCGCCCGGCAGATGACCGCCTTTGAGCAGCACTGCTTGGGCGCCCATGTCCAACAAGGCTTGCGCGGCCGGTTCAAGCGATTGCACATCGTTCAATGTTTGCTTGAGCAGCAAATTGGCTTCATCCAAATTGGGGGTGATCAATTGCACACGTGGAAACAGTTCGCGCACCAACACAGCCACGGTTTCTTCGGCAATCAAACGGTCGCCACTGGTAGCCACCATCACTGGGTCAAGCACCACTTGTTTCAAACTGTAATGGTCAATCGCCCACGCCACCACCTTGACCACTTCGGGGGAATGCAACATGCCGATCTTGACAGCATCCACGCCGATATCGTCCAACACAGACTGCAATTGGGTTTTCAAAAATGCCGCAGGCACGCCATGGATCGACTGCACACCCAAGGTATTTTGCGCGGTCAACGCAGTCACCGCAGTCATGCCATAACAACCCAGTGCAGAAAATGTTTTCAAGTCCGCTTGGATACCTGCACCGCCGCCGCTGTCAGACCCTGCAATGCTCAGCACTCGGGCATATTGGTGAGTGAATGGAATGTGTTTCATGGTTTGCATTATCAGCAAACTTTCACGCGTTCTGTCTTGCGAATGAGAAAAATCGATGGCTAAACCCATGCAATGCATCGTGTGGGGTGCGGGATTGATGGGGCGGTTGCTGGCGCATGCGCTCGCGCATGCCGGTCATCGGGTGCAAGTTCACGATGCAGCTGACCCCCAAGGCTACGGTTCTGCAGCGCGTATTGCAGCGTCTATGCTGGCCCCTTTGGCTGAGTCTGCCATCACCGAATGGCCCGTGGTGCAAATGGGGCAATACAGCTTAGACCGTTGGCCTGAATTGATTCAACACTTACCTGCACCCGTGTTTTTTCAGCAGGAAGGCAGCTTGCTGCTGTGGCACCGTCAAGATGCCATGCAAGCCAAAACGCTGGTCGATAAGCTGTTTGTCAACAGCAAAAATTTGCCTCCCGCGTGCACACCTGTTTCTGTGCACGCAGACCAGTTGATCGAACTCGAACCAGAACTCAGCGGCAAATTTCAGCAAGGCCTGTGGTTGCCACGTGAAGGGCAGTTAGACAACCGTCAATTGCTAGACGCCCTGTTGCAATCATTGCAACAACACAAGGTCGACATCCATTGGTATTCGGCTCTTGAAATGTCCGATATGGAGCAAATGGCCAGCAGCGGCGTCGATTGGGTGTTTGATTGCCGTGGCACGGGTGCCAAAGCCGACTGGCCCCAAGTACGCGGCGTCAGAGGCGAAGTCATTCGTTTACACGCCCCGCAAGTGCATATTCGTCGCCCCGTCAGGTTGATGCATCCGCGCTACCCTTTGTACATTGCCCCCAAGCCTGATCAGGTGTATGTGATTGGCGCCACAGAAATCGAAAGCGACGACACTTCGCCTGCAAGTGTTCGTTCTACGCTGGAGTTGCTCAGCGCCGCATATAGCTTGCACTCGGGATTCGCAGAGGCGCGGATTCTAGAAATCAACACGCAATTGCGACCTGCACTGAACAACAATTTGCCTGGTATTCGCCAATCGTCACCTCGCATGTTGCAGATCAATGGTCTTTATCGCCACGGCTTCTTGATTGCCCCGGCCATGCTTGACGCTGTGCTGGGATGGATCAATGGCGACACCACATTGGCCGAGCGTTTTCAACTGATGCAGAAAGCCTGAGATGAGCGCAACACGTATTCAAGTATGGGTCAACCAAATCGAAACCGAGTTGAATGCACCAGCGACCCTGGCTGATGCGATTGCTGCAGCCAATGTCAAACCGCCTTTCGCGGCTGCGGTGAATATGCAGTTCGTACCCAAGAAAAACCACACCAGTCATCCTCTTCAAACAGGTGACAAAATTGAATTGATCGTCCCGGTCACAGGAGGATAGATTGCACACCCCTCAGGATCCGCTGGTTTTGTACGGCGAAGTTTTTCACAGTCGTTTGTTGTTGGGTACGTCGCGTTACCCGTCGCCGCAAGTGTTGGCCGATGCGGTCAAAGCGTCACAGCCAGCCATGCTGACGGCGTCATTGCGTCGACAAACTGCCCATGCCGACACCTCCCCTGTGTTTTGGCAATTACTCAAGGACATGAAAGTGCCGGTGCTGCCCAACACAGCCGGTTGCCACAGCCTGCAGGAGGTCATCACCACAGCAGAAATGGCGCGTGAAGTGTTCGAGACCGATTGGCTCAAACTTGAGTTGATCGGAGACGATTACAGCTTGCAACCCGACACCTTGAACTTACCCGCTGCTGCCGATCATTTGGTCAAAGCAGGCTTCAAGGTATTGCCTTATTGCACAGAAGATTTGGTGCTCTGCCAAAGGTTGGTCGACGTGGGCTGCCAGGCCGTCATGCCCTGGGCCGCGCCGATTGGCACAGGCCAAGGCCCCGTCAATCCGTATGCCATGCGTTTGTTGCGCGAGCGTTTGCAAGTGCCTTTGATTGTGGATGCAGGCTTGGGTGTTCCATCGCATGCCTGCCAAGTCATGGAATGGGGCTATGACGCAGTGCTGCTCAACACCGCTGTCGCACTGGCACACAACCCTGTCGGCATGGCGCAAGCCTTTGCGCATGCGGTGACCGCCGGCAGGCAGGCCTATTTGGGGGGGGTGATGCAGGCGCAAACATCTGCACAGGCCAGTACCCCATTGATAGGCACCCCTTTTTGGCACCAAGCATGAGCACACTTTCCAACGACACAACACACTTGGCCACTGCCTTGGCCGAGCGGTTCAAAGAATTGCTCGCAGGCGAACCCGCGAGCTGGGATGAGATCGCAAACACAGCGCCTACCGCATGGACAGGCACGCCGTTTGAAGCGGTGTGGTGTGGCGCGAGGTTGCTGGGGTTTGTGCCGCAAGACGCAGACTGCATCGCCAATGCATGGCAAGCGCAATCGCAACGCACGGGTGGTTTTGATGCCACGTGTTGGCCTTGTGATTCGCAAGATTTTTCTTTGACCTCTTCAACAGGTCACCCTGCATTTGCCATATGCCCGGCTGCACTGGGCTTGTATGCGGTGGTGCCTGACGCGCCGTGGGTGTCGCGCATGGTGGATTTGGGTGTGCCCACGGTGCAATTGCGTTTTAAATCTGACGACCGCACAGCGATTGAAAAAGAGGTGCTGGCAGCAGTCCAAGCGGTGAAAGGAAGTTCTACCCATTTGTTCATCAACGACCATTGGCAAGAAGCGATAGATGCAGGTGCCTATGGTGTTCATCTGGGACAAGAGGACATGGACCTGGCTCCGCTAGACGCAATACGCTCGGCAGGTTTGCGACTGGGTCTGAGTTCCCATGGTTATGCCGAAATGCTCAAAGCCTGCGCTGTTCAGCCCAGCTATTTGGCGCTGGGTGCTGTGTTTCCCACCACGCTCAAACGCATGGCCACCGCCCCGCAAGGATTAGGACGACTTGCCATGTACGCCCAACTGATGCGCGGGCGTTCGTTGGTTGCCATCGGTGGTATCGATCTAGAACGCTTGCCTGCCGTGATGAAAACCGGCGTGGGCTCGGTGGCGTTTGTTCGGGCCATCACGGCGGCAGACGATGTGGCACAAGCCGTTGCACAATTGCAAGCATGCATGGCAAACCATTGGCAACACTGAGCAACCACACAAGGGAGCCGATTGATGACCGACACCAGAGCCATTGTTCACACCACCCCGGGTAAGGCGCACGGCCCCATCAACCGTTTGATGAGCCCAGGTGACCTCGGTCATTTGCTCAAGCCCTTTGTGTTTTTAGATTACGTGGATGCACCCAGTGACGGTGGCCCATCGTTTGGGTTTCATCCCCATTCAGGTATCGCTACGCTGACCTTTCCTCTGAATTTTGGGATTAGCCATGAGGTCTCCAGTGGTCAAGTCGATGAAGTGTTGCCACGCGGTATTGAGTGGCTGATTGCAGGCGAAGGCATTTGGCACAAAGCCACGCCCTTGTCTGCAGCATCACCCCGATTGCAAGGATTTCAAATCTGGTTTTCTCTGCCAGCCTCCCACGAGCTTGCCCCTTCGTCGACCCAATTCATTGCCCCCGAAGACGTGCCCAAGCGCGGGCCGGTGAGTGTGTTGTTGGGCCACTATCTGGACGCTACGAGCCCTGTCAATGCGCCATTCAACGCCAGTTATTTGTGGGTAGAACTCAAAGCCGGGGAAGAATTCATCTACACACCGCCTGATTTACACAACCTGGCTTGGGTCTACGTGCAACATGGTCAACTGCGATCCGCCGACAGGCATTTACAAAGTGAATTGGCGGTATTTGAAGAGGGTCACCAAACACTGACATTGCATGCGCTGACAGACAGCGGTTTTTTGTTAGGTTCAGCAGCACGGCATCCGCATGAACTGGTATTGGGTTATTACTCGGTACACACCAGCGAAGAAACTCTGGCACAAGGCGAAGCCCATATTGCCAAACTGGGTGAAGCCATGAAGCTGAGAAGGTGATGATCAACCTCGGTTTTCGTACACACCCAGTTTTCGGTGCAAAGGAGATTCATCTGCGATGAAAATAAAAGAGGCTTTGTCAGCTTGCAAATTCGTCAACGTCACCGCCTCATACCCCGGTGCGCAACAGGTATCTGCTTCAACCATGTGAAATTGACGGTTGACGATCTGCGCTTGCACCTCACCTTCAATCACATGAAACACTTGAGCAGGTGAGCGGGCAGGCAATCGAAGTGACTGTCCGGGGCGCAGCATCAACGCATAAAACCCCAAAATATTTTCTGCATCACCACCTGTTTCAGGGTTGGTGTAAGTGACTTGCACCTGCTGAAGGGCTGGGTTATCTTCAGCCAATGCTTGCAATGCTGCCTTGGCATCCGTCCATGCGTAGCGCAACATGGGGTAGGCTTTTTGGCTGCGCTCAAATACCCGGGTGGGCACAACGCCGCCGTGTGCATATTGCCGATCACCCCGGCCAGCAAGAACTTTTTGCGGCTCGCCGTTGACATGGTACGAGGCCTCCATGTAGTAGACCAACGGAAGGTCCAGCACATCCAGCCAAATAACCGGGTCGGTCCCGTCGTGGCCATGCTCGTGCCATAGACCGGTGGGCGTCAAAATCAAATCGCCTCTGTGCATCGGGCATTTTTCACCATCCACCGTGGTGTATGCGCCCTCGCCTTCGACGATCATTCGCACCGCATTCGGCGTATGCCTGTGGCTGGGTGCCCATTCGCCAGGCAGCAACAACTGCATGCCCAAATACATGGCCGAGCTCGCCTGCATTTTGTCCAAGCCATGCCCTGGGTTGGCTAACACCAATACACGCCGCTCGGCTTTTTCAATCGGCGTGAGTTCACCTGCTTTCAAGAGCAAGGGCTTCAAGCTTTTGTAGGGCCAATGCGTAGGTTGGGTTTGGCGCGTTGGAATATGCGGGGGCAACACACCACGTAAGCTGGGCCACAGCGGCACCAAATTCAGGTCGCGCAAGTCTTGTACATAGTTTGCTGGCAGGTCTTCCAAACGGCCAAGTTCATGGGTCATGGTGGTTTCCTTTGAAAGCGGTTTGGCATTCAAACCATGTTGACGAAAACGCGCTTGTTCTCGATACGCACTGGATACACACGGATATTCTCGGTAAGCGGTGCGCACAAGGCTTTGCCTGTGCAGACATCGAAACGTCCTTGGTGAAACGGACATTCAATTTCACGGCCTTCCAAGAAACCATCGCTCAAACGTGCTGCGCCATGGGTACACAGGTTGTCGGTTGCATACAACTCGCCCTGCACCTCATAGAGTGCGATTTCTTTGCCCTGGACATTCACCGCCATGACTTCGCCTTCAAACACATCCTCGAGTGCCATGACATCCATCCATGAATCGTTCATGTGAAATTCCTTAAATGGGATAAATAATGGAGTTGGCAATCATTTCGCTGTCGTA
>Ga0209033_1001462_pt1 | contig 13677 bp, 12 predicted proteins | sample LauGreFa1BDMLBDN_2_FD_188218 | JGI IMG/M metagenome (GOLD analysis project Ga0209033, IMG submission 188218) | Freshwater lake microbial communities from Lake Michigan, USA - Fa13.BD.MLB.DN (SPAdes) (version 2) | ecosystem: Environmental > Aquatic > Freshwater > Lake | place: Lake Michigan, USA...
CAATCCTAGAGCATTTTTTGAAGAGCGTGCTTGAGGATTATTTCCACTTTCAATGATCGGAAGTATTGCAAAATCAACTGGAATATTTTCTTGCTGAATGTATTGCCAAATATCAAGCTCTGTCCAATTGGAAAGAGGAAACACGCGCATGCTCTGGCCTGTGTGTTTCTGGGCATTGAAAATTCGCCAAAGCTCGGGGCGCTGACTTCTGGGGTCCCACTGGTGCTGAGCGTTGCGAAAGGAAAAAATTCTTTCTTTAGCGCGCGACTTTTCCTCATCGCGCCTGGCACCACCAAATGCAGCATCAAACTTATGCTCACGAATTGCCGAAAGAAGAGTGACAGCTTGCTGACGGTTACGACTACCAGTTGGACCCGGATCTGGAATGTCTCCCCTGTCGATGCTTGCTTGCACCGAAGCAACTATCAACTCAAGGTTGTATGTGCGTACGAATTCGTCGCGATATTCAATGACTTCAGGAAAGTTATGACCGGTGTCAACTTGCATGACAGGAAACGGAAGTCGTGCAGGGGTAAATGCCTTAATGGCAAGCCACAACAGCACAGCCGAATCCTTACCGCCAGAGAACAACAGTACGGGTGATTCACAGCCCGACACCACCTCTCTAATAATCGTGATTGCCTCAGCCTCTAAACGGTCGAGGTGCGATCTGCTTGCAAGTACTTCTAGTTCGTTTTGTGACGTTACTGCGCTCATGTGTTTCTCCTTCGTTCTGTTCGTTATCTAAACGTGCAATCCGCACTCGGTCTTTGCTTGGCCAGCCCAACGCCCTGCACGTTTGTCTTCACCTTCTGCAACTGGCTTGGTGCACGGCCAACAACCAATACTTGGGTAGCCACGATCCTTCAATGGATTGCGTGGCAACTCATACAAGTACTCGTAGGACTCCATCTCTTCGTCGCTGTACAGCGCGAGTGGATTCACTTTCAATACCTTGCGTGTTTCGTCGATAGACAAAACCGGCGTGTTGGCACGTGTGGGACCATCTATGCGGCGCACACCAGTGACCCACCCTGCATGTTCAGCCAATAGTGCATTGAGTGGCAATACCTTGCGCACATTGCAACATGCTTCAGTATCGGTTTGCCACAGATTGTCTGGCGTCACGTGAAGTGGATGCACGATGCGAAGGTTGATATCCATCGCCTTGCGGAGTTCGTCTGCGAGCCACTTTGTTTCAGCGAATAAGTACTGCGTATCAATCATCACAATTTCGATGCCGGGCACAGCAGTGGCAGCAACATGAGCCAACACCACATCTTCAAAACTGCATGTCACCGTGATGGAAGAACCAACGCGATCTGCAGCCCAGCGCACAATGTCGCCAGGGGTTGCAGTCTCAAGCTCGCGAGCCGCAAATGCCACTTCATCGGCATGTTCGACAAGGGTGTCTTTGGTCCAGATTGCAACGGGCATCTAGTCAGAATACCGTATTCCCGACTAAACCAGTCATAATTGTCGTAATTGTAAAACCCAAGCCCAGAAAGGAAAAGACCGCCCCGAAGGGCGGCCCAGACCTAGTTCTTGGGTTAATTAGCTAAAGCGAACGAGACCCTGGTCGATGACGAGACGGTCGCCCACAGAAGTGGTGAACACGGCCTCGCCCTTCCCTGTTTCCCACATCTTGATGGTGAGTGCTTCGCCAGGAAATACCGGAGAAGCGAATCGGCCTTCAATGTGCTTGAAACGATTTGCATCGCCGCCACACAGCGCATTCAACAAGCCGCGACCTGTGAATCCGTATGTGCACAGACCATGCAAGATTGGCTTTGGAAATACTCCTGCTGCAACTGCTGGGTGATTTGGATCTGAGTGCAATGGGTTGCGGTCACCATTCAAGCGATACAACAACGCTTGATCTGGTGATGTTTGGAAGGTCACCTCATGATCAGGCGCTTTTGCTGGTGGCTCGTTTTGTGCACCACTTGGTCCACGCTCTCCACCGAAACCACCCGCATCACGAATGAACACTGATGAACGAGTGGAATACAACGGCTTGCCAGCAGCATCTGTTGCTTCCGCTTCAGTAACGATGACTGCAGCTTTCACTTTGTCGTACATAGCAACAAGCTTGCTTTGCACAGTTGCGGTTCCTTCAACAGGAAGTGGCTGATGCAATGTGATTGACTGCGATGCGTGCACAAGGTTTGCAAAGTTGAATTCACCAACATTGCGCATTGGATTTGATGCAGAACTTGCCTGACCCGAACCCAGTACAACTGGCATTGTTGGAAGCGCCTTCTGATTTACTCCGGTGGAGTTTTCAGTGACATATTCCAATTGATCTGAACTGACGTTGAGGCTCACTGCGTATAGCAATGAATCTTTCGATGTCCATGAGATTGCGTACGGTTCGCCGACGGTGCCGACTGCTTCTGGATTAAGAGCCATTGTGTTCCCCTATTTCTTTCCGATGGTGTTCTGTGGCCACGAACCGTCTTTGCCGTCCATACCTGCGTTCGGACGTGCTTGCTTCAGCATTTCTGCAACAGCAGCACCAATCTTGTTCGGATCATCAATAGGCGCAACGCTTGGTCCGCGGTGCCAGCCCTCGGCAATTGCCAAGGTTTGACCACTTGCTTCAAACACGCGACCAGTGACATGTGCTGCTTCATCAGATGCGAGCCAAGTAACGATTGGAGCAATCCAACGTGGTGAACGCATCTCGCGCTCTTCGTCGGTCTCTGGTGCATTGCCGAGGCCTTCGGTCATACGAGTAAGCGCAACTGGTGCAACTGCATTCACCGTGACGTTGAAACGTGCAAGTTCGAGTGCGGCAATAACGGTGAACGATGCGATACCAGCTTTTGCTGCGCCGTAGTTCGTTTGTCCGATGTTTCCGTAGATACCAGATACCGATGTGGTGTTGATGATGCGACCCATTGTTGGCTTGCCAGCTTTTGCTTGTTCGCGCCAGTACGCAGCTGCCCAACGTGATGGACCAAATGTTCCCTTGAGGTGCACTTTGATAACTGCATCCCACTCTTCTTCGGTCATGTTGGTGAGCATGCGGTCGCGCAAAATGCCGGCGTTGTTCACCACGATGTTGATGTCACCGAATGTCTCGACGGCTGTGTTGATGAGACGCTGTGAGCCTTCCCATGAAGAAATGTCGTCACCGTTAGCAACTGCTTCGCCACCCATGGCCTTGATTTCGTCAACCACAGACTGAGCAGGACTGACGTCGCCACCACTACCGTCGATGTTTCCGCCCAAGTCGTTCACAACAACTTTTGCACCTTCACTAGCGAGGCTGAGCGCGTGCTCGCGACCAATTCCTCGACCCGCTCCAGTTACGACTGCTACGCGTCCTTCACACAACTTTGCCACGATGGCCTCCATGATTCATATGGGCACCCGACGGATGCCACCTATCGATATTACGAACTGACGTCACAACCCACACAGCCCGACTAGCCCCTAGCCTCAGAACCGTGCCAAGCAAGGTCCTTATCATCGGTGCAGGTCCCTCTGGAACCGCATGTGCAGCGACACTTCATCGCCTTGGCCACGAAGTTGTGGTCGTCGACAAGGCAACCTTTCCTCGAGACAAGTGCTGTGGAGACGGTCTCACCACCAATGCATTGCGCATCCTTGAAGGTCTCAATTTTGACCCTTCACGAGTTGCAGATTGGCAGACATGCTCCGATGTGGAGATGCGTTCTTTCTCAGGACGAAAGATCGACCTTCCGCTTCCATCAATTGGTGGGCAGTTTGCAGCAATCGCTCCACGTGCACAGTTGGACCACGCACTCGTAGAACATTGCCGAGACATGGGAATAACTATCCACGAAGGGTGTGCATTCGAATCCATCACGCACCACGACACCAATGGAATCTCAGTACGCGTTGAAAATCTTGGCGAACTCACCGTCGATTACGTAGTGGCAGCAGACGGCATGTGGTCCCCTGTTCGTAAATCACTTGGTCTTTCAACGCAGGGATACCTTGGCGAGTGGCATGCGTTTCGCCAATACATCGGCAACGTGCATGGCAGTGCAAACGAAAAATTACACATCTGGTTCGAAAAAGATTTATTGCCCGGCTACGCGTGGTCGTTTCCGCTCCCCGACAATCGCGTCAATTTCGGATTCGGCGTTTTGCGTACATCCGACCGCTCAACGAAATACATGAACGACTTGTGGCGCGACCTTCTTACTCGCCCACACATCACTGCCGTTCTTGGCGAACACTTTGTACCAGAGGACCGCCACACTGCGTGGCCCATTCCAGCACGCATTCACGATGCAGTCAGGTCATCGGGCAGAGTTCTGTTCATTGGAGATGCGGTGTGTGCAACAGACACCTTGACCGGCGAAGGAATTGGTCAAGCACTAGAAACTGGAATTGCAGCTGGCGAGGCAATTCACGAATGCAACACAGCCGCTGACGTACGAGATACGTACTCTCACAAGATTGATTCGCTACTACTTGCAGATCACCGCATGTCTTCTGTCTTGAGCCGCATGCTCACATACCCAGTAGTCGCGCGAATGGTCCTTGCTTTAGTGGACACAAACAATTGGACTCGCAAGAATTTTGTGCGCTGGATGTTTGAAGATGAGGCACGTGCTGTGGTGTTTACGCCGCGGCGCTGGCATCGTCGTTTCCTCGCTCGTCCAGGGGCATACATCGCTAAATAGGTGGATTGCCTCTCGCCCACTTGGCTGAGTGCGCCCGAATACAAGCAACGGAACTACGGTGAGAGACATGAAGACACGCCTGACCGAAATGTTTGACATTGAATTGCCCATCATGCTTGCTGGCATGGGTGGAGTGTCGTATAGCGACCTTGTTGCTGCCGTATCTGATGCAGGTGGCATAGGCACTTTTGGTGCTGCCCCAATGTCAACAGAACTATTGGTGTCTGAGATGGCTCGCGTACGCACCTTGACCAACAAACCATTCGGCGTAGACCTTCTGACTGCTTCGCCAGACTCGATTGCGCGCAACATTCAAGCGATTATCGACGGTGGCGCAAGTATCTACGTTGCAGGCCTTGGCGTACCGCGCGAAATCATTGACGAATTGCACAGCCACAACATTCTTGTGGGCTCAATGTGTGGCAAGGTTCGCCACGCCACTGCTGCTGTTGCAAGCGGATGCGACTTTGTCGTCGCACAAGGCACCGAAGCCGGTGGACACACGGGCACCGTTGCCACCATGGCGCTCGTTCCCCAAGTTGTAGATGCAGTGAATGGCAAAGTACCCGTAGTTGCAGCAGGTGGCATCTTTGACGGTCGTGGTTTAGTTGCTGCTTTGGCACTTGGTGCCGATGGCGTATGGATTGGCACAAAGTTCATCGCCACGAACGAGGCACACACCGGCACTGGCTACAAACAGAAAATGCTGGAGATGGCCGAAGACGACACAGTGATCAGCAAGGCGTACACCGGAAAAACTTGTCGTGTTGCGCGCACCGAGTGGACACAGCACTTTGATGAACACCCAGAAGAACTGCAAGGCTTCCCCGCACAAGCAATTGCCACCATTCAGGCAGGTATCGATCATTTGGGTGTTGGCCCAGACGTCATTCTCGACACCAACAAAGCGTTTATGGCCATCGGCCAAGCAGTTGGTGCCATTGATGAGATTAAGCCTGCACGTCAGGTAGTTGCAGAGATTATGGACGAAGCACGTCGTACTCTCGAGCGTCTCGCAGATCTTAAATAACCCAAAGTGTTTTCACTTTTACGACGCAACCGCGATGTGCGCATGCTGTTTGGCGCACAAGTGGTGTCTTACCTTGGTGACTGGTTTACATTTGTCGCGCTAGCTGGCTTGGTTGAAGACGTCACCAATTCCAGATTCCTTGTGTCGCTCGTTTTGGTTTCCATGACTATTCCTGGACTCCTAATGTCACCCGTAGCGGGATCATTTGCCGACAGGTTTGACCGCCGCAAGATTCTGATTGTGGTCTCACTGCTACAAGCCGTAGCAGCACTGTTTTTGCTTCTGCACTCAACTGTTGGAATCTGGATCACATTTGCATCTCAGTGTGCAATCGCGGCACTTGCCTCTTTCGTTGGCCCGTGCACAGGCGCAGCAATTCCGAACATCACCGACAACGAAGAAGACCTGCGACGCACCAATGCGCTCTTTGGAAGCACTTGGGGAATCATGCTTGCTGTCGGCGCAGCACTGGGTGGCGTGTTTGCAGGCGCCTTTGGCCGTAATGCCGCATTTATTGCTGACGCCATCTCGTTTGTTGTTGCGGGTGCGCTCTTTGCCGGCGTGAAGCGCCCCATGCAGTCAGAACGTGCAGCAACCACATCAACTACACGTCGCGTGCGCCCCATTGCAGATATGAAAGAAGCAATCCATGTGGCCAAGCAAGACAAAATTATTTTGGCGTTGCTCTGTTCAAAAATGACCTTTGCTGTGGGAGCCGGAATTGTGAGTCAACTCGCAGTACTCGCATCCAATGTGTTTCATGTGGGTGACGCTGGTCGCGGTTTACTCATTGGTGTGCGCGGCATTGGTTCTGGTCTTGGTCCCATTATCGGTGCACGAATTGCAGGACGCGACATGGCAAAACTTCTCAAAGTTTGTGGCTTTGCTGGTCTCATCTTCAGCGCGTGTTATCTCGGGGCAGCACTCAGTCCATTCATTGGTATGGCAGCAGTTTTCATTGCGCTTGCACATCTCAGCGGAGGCGCACAATGGACCCTTTCCTCACTGGGCCTGCAGATGCAGTCACCTGATCACGTACGAGGTCGTGTGATGGCTGGCGACATGGCGCTCGTTAACTTAATGATCGGATGCACCAGCATCTTGGCTGGAATCACGTCAGAGTTACTTGGCGTACGACCGGCCATCATTATCTTTGCAGTCGCAGCAGCGATTGCTTCCGTTACCTACATCTTGTTAACAGCAGGACTCAGACGGAGTCTGCACACAAAGACGCTGCAGCAGTAAGCCTGTTTCGACGAGGGTCACCATCGGCCACCGTCATCATTGTGTTCATCACATATGCGAAAGCGAGTTCACGTCGTACTTCAGCAAAAGCAACAGAGCCACCAGCGCCGTTGTGTCCAAAACTAGATGGGCCTGAGTATTCCGTGTACGGCGAATGAACCATAAAGCCCATACCGAAATCAGTTTCATCGATCAGAACACTGTCGAGTTCACCTTGCGGAGTATTGCTTGTTCGCGCACGATCTCTTGCCTCATCACCAAGGAGACGAATGCCATCAACTGTAGAAACGGTGGCCGCATAAATGCGTGCAAGTGAACGCGCATTGCCAATGCCATTTGCACCAGGAATTTCTGCTTGATGCACTGCCGGCAAGTTAAATGCACCCGGACCAAACGCCCCATTCAAACCCAACGCTGCAGCACCTCGCGTACCTGGCCCACTGCGTTCCATCATCACTTTGGCAACGTCGGGCGGAAATTTCGGAATGGGGTGTGCCATCAGTCGAGCAACACGTGGTTCAAGTTCTTCCGGCAAGCCAATATGAAATTCAACACCAAGTGGTTCAACAATGTTTGAACGCACAAAAGTACCAAGACTCATGCCCGTTACCCGACGCACTAGCTCGCCAGCTAGCCAACCAAAAGTGATGGCGTGATATCCGTGTGTAGTTCCAACCGGGAAGAATGGCGCAGTATCTGCAAGGCGCGACGTAATTGTGTCCCAGTGCAATGCTTCTTCAAGCGTGATGTCGCCTTCCACCGTGTACAGACCAGCACGATGAGACAACAACTGAGCAACAGTGACATCTTGCTTTCCTTTAGCGGCAAACTCCGGCCAGTAAGTTGCAACTTTTTCGTCGTAGTTCAGAAGTCCGCGCTCTACGCACATCGCAACAGCAATAGACGTAATGCCTTTTGTTGTAGAGAACACCACTTGTAGGGAATCAGAACTGTACGGCTCCGTATGATCGCGGTTTCGCCAACCACCCATGAGGTCGACAACACATTTACCTCGATGATAAATGGAGACACCAGCCCCATGGTCTTCGCCTAGTTCGAAACCTTGCACAAAGGCGTCGCGCACTGGCTCCCACCCGGGAGCAACTACGTCAACTGTGAGTATCGACATGATCAGCCGTCGATAATGGAGCGAAGTTTTTCGATCTGACCTACTGGGTCTGGGCCAATTGGGTTCACAGACAACACGGTGACCCCTGCTTCTTTAAATGCCGCAACTCGTTCTTTGATGAAGCCTGGCGTTCCCACCAAGTTTGCATTCATGATCCACTCACCAGGAAGCTTTGATGCTGCTTCGTCCTTCTTGCCGTCGAGATACAAATCTTGAATCTCTACTGCTTCTTTTTCAAAGCCGTAGTCACGACAAATGTCGTTATAGAAGTTTTTGCCGCGAGCACCCATACCGCCTACATACAAAGCCATGTTCGGACGAGCAAAATCGAGAATCTTTGTTTGTGCTTCCCCGGTCAATGACTCGTCAATTGCGAGCATGCCTCCAGCAGAAATTTCCAGACGCGGACGTGACTTGTCACGCTTCGCAAGACCAGCTTTCAACTGATCGCCCCATACGTTGTGATAACGCTCTGGGTAGAACATGATTGGCAACCAACCATCGGCTATCTCTGCAGTTGCTTCAACGCTCTTGTCTTTCAACGACGCCCACCAGATGGGGATGTCTTTGCGTACTGGGTGATTAATGAGTTTGAGAGCTTTACCTAATCCGGTTCCTTGGCCTGCAGGAAGTGGAACCTGCACGGTCTTGCCGTCAAAAGTAAGTGCTTCTTCGCGAGCCCACACTTTGCGACACACTTCGATGTATTCCTTGATGCGCTGCATTGGTTTTTCATATGGAACACCATGGAAGCCTTCAATCACTTGTGGACCAGATGCACCAAGTCCAAGGATGAAACGTCCGTCGCTGACATAGTCACAACCTGCTGCGGTCATTGCCATGAGTGCTGCTGTACGCGAGTACACGTTGACAATGCCAGTGCCGATTTCTACGCGATTTGTTTTGGCAGCCAAATAGCCCACCTGCGAGATGGCGTCATAGCTGTACGCCTCTGCGATCCAGACCTGATCAAGGCCAGCCTTTTCAAGTTCCACTACTCGATCAACGGCTTCTTTAAACCCGCCTGAATAATTGATTCCCATTGACAGCTTCATGGTTTCCCCTTTGTAATGCGTCCCTTGACCCTAGAACGAGAGGCACCCTCTGTGCGATTCGTAACGCCCTGTGCCAAAACGCCTCCTCGGTGCGACAATAGAAAGGTGACTTCTGCGCCCACCTCTCAACATCTCACGGTGCGCGATGGCATTTCCCTGCGGGCCCTCCAGTGGTCTGTGCCCAACGAAAGCCCGGGCATTCCTATTGTCCTTATCCACGGACTTGCTTCGAATGCCCGTCTCTGGGACGGCCCTGCACGACTACTCAGCGAGATGGGTCATGCAGTGGTTGCTATCGACCTTCGTGGTCACGGGCTGAGCGACAAACCCGACCACGGATATGCCATGAGCGATATCGCAGCCGATGTCAATGATGTTCTCGATGCACTTGTGCAACAACAGCGCAAGTGGGCAAACCCGCTCATCCTCGGACAGTCGTGGGGCGGCAACATTGTGGTGGAGGTTGCCCATCAATTCGGGCACAAGATTCGCGGCGCTGTCGCTGTAGATGGTGGCACTATTGAATTGCAAAAAGCATTTCCTGAATGGGAAGAATGCAAACGTGCATTAACTCCACCTGCACTTGCTGGAATGTCATACGAACGACTTCGTTCTTATATTCGTGCAGCCCACCTAGATTGGTCGGAAGAAGCAATTGATGGCCAGATGTACAACATGGAACATCTTGCAGATGGAACTATCAAACCATGGCTCACGCTCGAACGACATCTCACCGTTCTTCGCGGCTTATGGGAACACTCCCCTTCTTTACTTTGGAATGAAATTTCCGTGCCCATTCTCTTCACTCCTGCAGCGCGCGGCAACGACGAACACACAGTTGTGAAACGAGCGCAGATTCAAGACGCTCTCGACCAACTACCGAAATCTCGTGTTGAATGGTTCGACCCAGCAGACCACGATCTTCACGCACAGTTCCCCGATCGCTTCGCCGCTGTGGTGAACGATGCAATCACCTCTGGATTTTTCTCATGACCCTTCCTCGCATTTTGGCAATCATGGGTTCTGGCGAGACTGCTCCCACAATGGTCACCACACATCGCAAACTCACTTCGCTACTCCCACAACCTGTTCAAGCTGTTGTTCTTGACACGCCATACGGCTTCCAAGAAAACGCACCAGAGTTGGCTTCACGAGCCCAGGATTATTTCCGCACTTCCATCAATGTAGAAATTGAGATTGCAGGCCTCGTACGTTTGCACGACACTCACATAGCAGCAGACCCAGTGCAGATAGAACGCGGGTTACGAAGAGTGGCAAATGCCAACTACATCTTTGCTGGCCCCGGTTCTCCTACCTACGCACTGCGCCAGTGGAGCGGTTCTCCGATTGCCAGCATCATTACGGGCAAACTACAAACCGGCGGCATTGTTACTTTCGCATCCGCAGCTGCCCTCACCTTGGGTAAGGCAACTGTTCCGGTGTACGAGGTGTACAAGGTGGGACAAGATGTTGAACGTCTCGACGGGTTAGACATTCTTTCGTCTATTGGAATCAACGCAGCAGTTATCCCCCACTATGACAACGCCGAAGGTGGCAACCACGACACCAGATTCTGTTATCTGGGCGAGAAGCGTCTTGAATTATTCGAAACGATGCTCGACAACGACACATACGTGTTGGGCGTAGACGAACACACCGGACTCATCATTGACATTGACACACAGGAAGCAACTGTTGTTGGCAATGGTGGCGTCACCCTTCGCGTGAAGTCACAATCTTTCGTTTATTCAACAGGATCAGTTCTGCCTTTGTCTCTACTGCAGGATCCATTTCAACTACTCGACCCCGGCGCATCCACAACCAGCACTAATGCAGTGCGGGCTTCATCAACCGAAACACAAGTTCACGATGCACAAACAAAAAGTGTTTCAGGTTCGCTAGAGCAATCTTTGCAACAGGCCTCACAAGAGTTTGAAGAAGCAATGAAGGATCGCAATGCGGAAGGTGCAGTGCGCGCTGCGCTAGCCCTAGAACAAGCAATGGTCGATTGGAAAGCAGACACTTTGCAAGGCGATGTCTCTGACCGATGCCGAGCAACTCTGCGCTCGATGATGAGCCAGCTTGGTGATGCAGCAGTCTCTGGTGTGCGCGATCCACGCGAAGTGGTATCTCCTTACATAGAAGCAATGCTTGCTGTACGCGCAATTGTTCGTGCGGAAAAGCGATTCGATCTCTCGGACATCATCCGTGACGCCTTCGCCTCACTAAACATTGAGGTACGCGATACGCCACAAGGCGCCGAGTGGTCTCTACCAACTGAGTAGTTCTATACGTGGTGCACGTGTGCAATTCGTGATCGCCCACGAATTCCAGCCAATGCGTACACCGCAATAAACACCAAAGTTGCTGTGAGAATAATGGTTGCACTTGCAGACGTGTCAAGGAAATAGGACGCGTACATTCCCACCCCTGCAGTCACTGCACCAATGAATGGCGAAATCCACAACATGCGCGCAAAAGAATTAGTAAGCATGCGCGCAGTAGATGCAGGGATAACCAACATTGCAGAAATCAACAAGGTTCCGATGACACGCATAGTGACAAGAATGGTGAGCGACAACATTGCCATGAGCAATGCCTCTACCCATGCAACGCGAACTCCGGACACTTCTGCCACTTCAGGGTCGAATGTTGCAAACAAAAGCGCACGGTAGAACGCGAGAATTAGCACCACTGTAAGTACGGTTACCAACACGACAGCCAAGATGTCAATTGGTTTAACACCTAAGACACTACCGAAGAGAACTGCTTCAATACTCTTCTGCGCCTGGCCGTAACGGTTCAGAAGCGCCAAACCCAAAGCAAAGGACGCAGTGGTCACAACACCGATGGCGGCATCGGCACCGATCAAACGTTTGCGAGCAATTCGACCAATAAGAACGCCCGAGATGATTCCCCACACTCCGGCGCCAATGAAATAATTGATACCCATCACTGCTGAGGCTGCTGCACCGCCGAAGACAGCATGTGACAATCCGTGGCCGATGTAGCTCATGCCTCGCAGAACAACAAACACACCGAGAAGACCGCACAAGCCTCCGGCAATCGTGGCCACAATGATTCCATTCGTAAAGAATTGGTAATTGAAAGGCGTGAATACACCGCCGACGAGTGCGCTTATCACAACAACTTCCCCAAACGCTTCGCCACATCGGTGCCACCGTGGTCGAGAACTACAGGCATTCCTTCATGCAGCAACACCTCCATTGGCGCACCATATGTTTTTTCTAATACTTCTGATGTCAACACATCAATCGGGGCCCCATCGGCAATCATCTCGCGATTGAGGCACACCATGCGTGGCAGGTGTGCTGCCAAACCGTTCAGATCGTGCGTCGTCAGAACAATTGATACACCGTCATCATGAAGGTCAGCCAAAAGATGCAGCACTTCATGACGCGTACGAATATCGACTCCAGACGTTGGTTCATCCAAAATCAACAGTTCAGGCTGATGGAACAATGCACGCGCAACAAACACACGTTGTTGTTGTCCACCACTAAGTTCGCGAATGTGTCGATCTTGCAACCCACCAAGCCCGAGTCGATCGAGAACTTCTAAGGCCGCTGTTCGCTCTTCGGCGGTAATACGCGGGCGTCGCCCCACTTTGCTTCTGGTCATCACCATGACTTCAAGAACCGTGACGGGGAAATTCCAATCAACTGATTCCACTTGTGGCACGTAACCCATGCGTAGGCCAGGCTTCATGGTCACATGCCCACTTTGTGGCTTGATAGCCCCAAGGACAGCCTTCAGCAAGGTGGTCTTGCCAGAGCCAGATGGACCAACGATTCCTACAAAGTCACCTTTTCTTACGGTGAAATGCACATCATGGACAACAAATGCCGAGTCGTACGCACATGAGATATGCGCACACTCAACGAGTACTTCAGGACTCACTGAGGATAAAACGCCTTATCGGTTACCCCTGCGTCAATCTTGACTGCCTTCAGTGCTGCAGAGTCGCCGCCAAGCGCCTCCACCATGGTGATGAAGTTGAACTGCATCAACCCAGCCCAGGAATGCTCGGCATCGCCCGGCTTTCCTGGCAAGTCATCGTCACGCAGTGAATCGACATAACGAACACCAGTCTCTTTACCTATTTGTTCGAGGACCGTTGAAGGAAAGACTTCGCTACCAAAAATTGCTTTGACGCGTTCTTTCTTCACTTGTTCAATGAGCGCCACTACATCTTTAGCGGTTGGCTCTTCAAAAGACTGCGGCTGCATCGCCCCAATAACTGAGTACTGATAATTCGCGGCGAAGTACGCATACGCATCGTGATACGTGAGCAGTTTTCTCTGGTTAGCAGGCACTGTTGCCGAAGCGACCGACATTGCTTCGTCTAGTTGCATACCAATTGAAGAAAGTGCTTCATAGTTTTTGTCGTATACGTCCACATTGCTTGGATCTGCATTCACCAAAGCGTCTCGAATAACTGTGGCAAAGGACAACGCCATCGGTGGGTTTGTCCACAAATGTGGGTTTGGCTTTCCAGCAGCTTTTGGAAATGAGAAGTCATATAGCCACAGC
>Ga0209033_1001466_pt1 | contig 13671 bp, 16 predicted proteins | sample LauGreFa1BDMLBDN_2_FD_188218 | JGI IMG/M metagenome (GOLD analysis project Ga0209033, IMG submission 188218) | Freshwater lake microbial communities from Lake Michigan, USA - Fa13.BD.MLB.DN (SPAdes) (version 2) | ecosystem: Environmental > Aquatic > Freshwater > Lake | place: Lake Michigan, USA...
GCATTTTCTTCTAATACAGCCACACAGCAATACAACATTATAAATTCAACAACAACATTGACGAACGTTGGAACATCGGTGACTACTGTTTACTCTGACTTCCTTGGTATTGACTTGACACAAAATCTACTGCAAGGATTCGGAAGTATTGCACCGTTTGGCACGTTACTAAGCTCTAGGAATACTGCTTTTGGAACAGCCACAAATGCACCTGCCACGGATGCTTATGGGATTACGTGGACAGGTGTAACACCAGACGTTGGTGCTGTCACATATCGAAGTCTTTCGGCTGTCGGCAACTACCTCCCAACCGAGCGCAACGCCTCCACCATCACAATCGCTCCCGGCTCAACATCACAAAGCATCGAACTCTATCTCGGTGCTACAGGTCTAATAGCCTCCACAAGCGGTCTATCAGCCCGATACAACCGCACAAGGACTGCAAGCGTATCTATCCCTCTCGTAGCCCGTACAATCGCTCAGGCGTGGACTGCTGGCGGCTTTGCCGAGGTAGATGCAACCAACATGCCGGGGGTCTACAGGTTGGACATCCCTGATGCTGCTTTTGCGGCTGGTGCTGATGATGTGACTATCGTGGTGCGTGGTGCAAGCGGTACTAACGGTGCGGTGATGACGGTGAAGTTGTCTTCTGGTGGCTTGACGGAAGCACAGACTGCCTCGGCTGTTTGGGGAGAATTGGTCTCTGGTTACAATACGGGTCTAGATTTTGGAGGCGTTATCAACGAGACTCGTAATGTAGTAGGGGCTACAGAGACGTATGTACTAGATGTTCCATCAAACGTCTGGGAAGAGATGCGATCAACACATACAACAGCAGGCACATTTGGCGAGTATGTCAACGCTGAACTGGTTACCCCGGTAACATCTGCCGCTCTTGTACGCATGGGCCCTTACGAGGTCAAGGCTGATGGATTAGGAGCAAGTGATCCGCTGGACATCCAGAAGGGCGCACAGCATGGAGTTGACATCCAGTGTGTAGACGGAAACGGTAACGGCATCGACATCACGAGTGCAACGGTTACCGCTAAGGTCTACAACTCTGGTGCAACGCTGGTTGATACTTACGCTTGTACGGCAACTTATGCAGCTGATGGACGGGCAACGTTTACCATTGACACAACGGTAACGAACACGCCTGGAACATACACTGCAACCATTACACGCACAACGGGTGCATCTGATACGCAGGTCTTTGGGCCTCTACGAATCTATGTGAGGGACATCTAATGGCGGTAATCTTTGATTTGACTGAAGACCCTCAGCAGGTCGTGCAAGTCTCCGCTTGGGTCGGAGACTGGCACTCCTACGTAGTGCGGCTGGTTGATGAACTAGGCAGTCCGGTAGACATTACTACCGGTACGCTTGGCATCACCTACACCAACATCGCGACCGGGTCTGCCTATACGTTTGCATCTGGTTCCGTTACGCTCACGAAGCAGTACACCGCACAAGGTATCTTGAGCATCCTCAACCCTGCGGCGTACGGCACTGCGGCTAATATTCGAGTTACGGTGTCCTTCACGGTTGGTACAGATGTACGCAGGTTCGGCCCTCTTGAAATCGAGGTCTTGGCTCCGTGAATGTTTCGGTGTCTCTCAAGACTGCCTCTCTGGATGCGTACAAGGCGAATCTGGACAAGATTACACTCGTGGTGGGTAAAGCTGCGGCAGACGTAGAAGCCAACGCCAAAGCGAGCATTGCCACAAACAGTGGTCAATACCGGGAGTATAGAAGCGGTAAGGATAATGAGATTGTTCACTGGTCAAGCCCTCCCGGTACTCCACCAAACAGCGATACCGGCAACCTTGTAAACAGCATCAACCATAGCATGATGTTGTCTAGGGCTAAAGGTGTTACCGCTCTGGTCAAGGCAGATGCAAAGTACGCAGTGCCGCTTGAACTTGGATGGACTTCAAAGGGTGGCAACACCGTACCGGCTAGACCGTTTATGACTCCGGCTTTGATGAGTATAAAACCAGCGTTTGTACGTGCCATGCGGGCGATTATGAAAGGTCAATAATGTCTTACGAAATACCAACGATTGACCAGTGGATCTACGAAAAACTCAGCGGGGATGCAACCCTGCTGGGTCTTCTGGCTCCTGACAATAAGCCGAATGGTTATCAGCAAAGCATCTACAACAGTGTTGCGCCTCAGGTTGATGTCGTGTCCCGTAAGCCCGTGCAAGCCCCGTACGTGGTCTTTACGGTTGACAGTCAGGCAACGATGGAGCGAAGCCTCTGTAATGGCAGATTCCTAACCGCTACCGGCTATCGTGTTACCGTGTGGGATACTGCGAGTGGTGCTGTAAGCATGACACGAGCGCAAACAATCATGGCAAGGATAGACACTTTACTGGATGGCCAGAAGGTAACGACCACATCGCCTAACCTGTTTTGTACCCGTGATATGTCTGGTCAGTCGTTCGTTTTGTCGGAAGGTGGTCGGACTGATGTTGCCGTGACCGCCACGTATATCATTCAGTCTGTGGAGTAAATAATGCCTAAACCGATTCTCGTAAGTGATGCCGTTGTTGAGATTTCCTTTGGAACCGATCCGCAGCTCGGCGCATCACCTACACCTGCTGCCCCGTCAACTGGCTACACCTGCCAATCGAAAAGCCTCCGTGCTTCCATTCAGTCAAGCACCATTGATATTTCTACCCTCTGTAGCGATGTCATTGAGACGCTTGAAACCCGTAAGACCGGTACGCTTGAGATTGAACTCTACGTGGATGCAACCACTGGCCCTATCTTCCGTGACAAGGTCGGATACCTCTGCAAGGTTGAAGTAGACCTTGATGGTGCTGGTTCGATTGCTGGCATGACAAAGACCTACAATGGTCTAGTCACAGATGCAACCATCAACCTTACGCCTGGAGAAGTTAGCACAGAGACTGCTACCATCAGCCTTGGCGGATTCGGCTTCACAACGGTGGTTAGTTAATGGGTTTATCCAAGCTGGATAAGCTGAAGAAAGAGGAAAAGGTAGCCCTTGAAGTAGACCTTTTTGAGGTTACGGGTGAGCATGACATCATCCGGTTTCGAGAGCCAAGGGCTGCCGACCTTTTTCCTAATCCGGAACTAAAGCAAGAAACAAAGATTTCCTTCCCTGAGTTCCCACCGCTAATGCTTGATCAGGTTTGCCTACTTGGTCGTACATACATCAAGGATGAGACCGATACGGAAGTAAACCCGATTCGGTCTTTTGGGATGCTTGCCCGTAACCATCGTGATGTTTTTCTTTTCATCTTTGCCAAGCACTGGGAGTACTTCCAGCGTGGCCCGGTGGATGAAGAGGTTATCGAAGTAAAAAACGCCTCTACGGAGTAGCAGGAGAGTTTCTCTACTACTCCGTGAACAGGTTAGGTCGGCATCCTTCCGAGCTTGATTTATCTATGGGGCAGGTGTACGAAGTGGTATGGGCTGGTAGGCATCAAGACAAGATGGAAGATGCACGGTGGGAAGCCCTCATCAAAAGTCTTCAAGGTAGGGTGCTATGACAGTCGCAGAACTTATCGTAAAACTATCGGCTCAAGGTGGGGACGAGGTCAAACGGAAACTCAACGAGACCGAAAAAGACCTAAAGAAAACCGCTAAGGCTGCCGAAGAAACCAAAAAGCCATTTGATGACTTAGAGATTGCTGGCATCAATGTAAGCACGGCGATGAAGAATGCAGGCAAGATGCTTGCATCTATTACCCCAGAGATGATGGTTATAGGTGGCACTGTAGGTCTTGCTACGATTGCCGTTGTTGGCTTCACTGCCGCCATGGTTGGTCTGTCTGGTGCTTCCTACCAGATGCTATTCAATAGCCGTGCAGCTGGAATCGAGTTTGAAGCCATGAAGGCACGGCTTGAAGGTTTGACCGGTTCGGCATCTAGAGCGCAGGAAATGCTTGCCCTTGCCGCTAAGGAAGCCGGGCCTTCCATGTTTACAACTCAGCAACTTGAGATGGCGATGGTCAACCTTGCGGCATTCGGACAGAATGTCGAGCGCGTGTTGCCGATGATTACAAAACTTGGTCAGGCTATGGGAGCCGATCAAGAGAAGCTTATGCAGTATGTCCGTGGTTTCAATATGCTGAAACAAGGGCAACTTCCAGAACTTGAAACCATGGGCGCGATGGGTGTTAGTAAGGGTGACCTTACAAAGCAGGGCATCAAGTTTGACAACCAAGGGAGCCTTATAAGTTCGGCAGAACAAACGATGCTTGCCTTTGAGCGCATCATCAATGAGAAGTTCTCAGGTGCTATCAAAAAGTCGGCTGAAACCACCCAAGCAATGGAGGCAACCATTACCGACTCCATGCAGATGATTCAACGGTCATTCGGTGAAACTACTAACAATGCCCTAAAGCCCTTCTTGGTTAGCCTCGGAAGCATCTTCAAGGCAGTCGCTGATAGTCAGTTCCCTAAGTTGTTTGCCGAGCAGATGATGAAGCCTCTACAAGAGCTGGTGGGTGTAGGCAATAATCTTAGGAATACATTCTTGGATGTGCTGGCTACGCTGGCATCAATTGCGAATGTCATCCCTAGAAACATCGCTAACCTCATAAAAGAGTTCAAGGATTTACAAGAGGAAAAGAACCTATTCGTGAAGGCTGGACGGGCTGTTGTCCTAGCCAATAAGTTTGGGCCAGTAGGCATGATGGCTGGTGGTGTTACTGAAGGGATGTCATTCACGGAAGACTTTAGGAAGTTCCGTAAATCATTCGACATGAAGAAGCCAGATGCAACCGTCAATGCCGCCCGTGCTTTACTACCGTTTGGTGCTGAGTCTAAAAGCAAGGCTGATAAAGATTCCAAGGATGTCAAAAGCAGCCTTCAGAAGATTGAGTCTAATACCAAGAAGTCTGCGGATCTATTAGACCTTAGGCGGCAGACGCTCGGTGGTGGTGAGATGGGACGGTTGGGTATTACCGGCTCTGAGCTTGCAGGTATGGGTATGCAATACCGCAGTGAGATTACCAAGGTGAAACCTATTCGGGGAGACACGATGGTCACCCGTGGTATCAAAGACATGATTCAAAACAATATTCTGTTCGCCGTCAATGGTGGGCAGGGAATGCCGGTGCGCTAATGGCTGGACAGATGCGGGTAATCATGGACATCAGCGAGCCACGCCCATACAAGGGCAGGCTTGCTGTAGGTGCTGACGGTAGCACATGGGACTTTACAAAGTCTGAAAACGTTTGGATTGACCCGTGTACATCTACGGTCATGCTGAAGCCTTTACCGCTTACAACCGCATGGAAGTCCACCTTTACTGGTAACTACGCACGTTACGGCATCAGTGACTTTACAGGTACAGATATTGCGAAGTGGCATCAGTTGGCAATCTCCAAGAGCGTCAACGATAAAGGCCTCAAGCAGCTGGAGACATCGACAAACCCAATCAACCTGACAACGACTCTACCGGCTAACTGCCCGATGTACTTCAAGTATTACCGGAACAGTGTGCAGGAATCGGGCGATGATGTTTTCATGGTGCTTGGCTATAACGTCGGTGCTGGTGGCTCTGCCCCTAATAACTTCAGCGTACAGGTCAAGTTTAGGGATAACGGATCCATTGCCATCTTTCGCAATGGTGTCCTGCAAAAGGAATACGACCGCTCTGGGTCTAACTTCTCAAGTGCTAGAACATATACCAGCATCTTCAACCCGGCACAAAAGTACGTCAATGTACTATTGATTCCATTCCGTGGTCGCGAGCTTCTAATCTGGACGGATAACGGTACGTGTCTCAGCCACACGTTTGAGAATCTGGACTACCCAAACGATATCGCAACGGCTCCGATTCTCCCGGCTGGTACTTTCAGTGTTACGGTTCCAAACGGAAAGATTACTTTCCAGTGTGCGCGGTGTTACTTTGAGCAGTCTGGTTACATCCTTGGTGCGCCTAAGGTTTTCCGGTACGCGCCAACGGTTGGAGACTGGAACACGCCAACCTTTCAGACGTACCACGAGTACTTTGGGCAGGGTGCAACGTATCCAACGCTAACCGCTTCCATCGTTGAAGACACTGCCGGATATCCTGCCTTTGTGCCTAACGGTGTCAAGAAGAATGTCCGCATTAAGGTTGCATATACCGGAGCATCTGGTGGCACAAATAGCGGCTTGTACTGCTCTGATGGCTGGATGGATCCAGACTATTCAAGCACGGCATTAGGACATCAAGTAGATATTACAACGGCGGTTGAATCTTTGAGCTTGTCGCTCGGTGAAGATGGTCGCACTAACCTTGACATGACTACCCGTGTAAAGCGTCTGATTGACCTTGGGGTATCTCAACCAACCATTACGGGTGATAGACCGATTGCAATACAGCTGAAGTCTAACCACGCAACAAAGCAATGGGTAGATTTATTCCGAGGGACACTTAGCCCACCAGAGATTATCTATGAGCCTGGTGATGGCGGCCCACAGTTTAGCCTTCTGCGCTTTGGTGGTGAAGACCGATTCGGTGACTTTGATGTTTCAATGTGCCAAGAGTCTATACCGCTTGATGGTGAGAGTATTGGCGGTGTGTTCAATAACATCATGCCACTCGCTGGCTACGACCCCGCTATATACCTACAGCAGAATCACAGCAGCACATTTACCGTACCGCTAAGTGCAGAGATATCTAAGGCTGGCTATGCCTTCATTCCTAAGCGCGGTGACTATCCCGGCGGTATTCTTCAGCAGTTTAGAGATACCTACCTTGCGAACTACTACATGGGTTGGAAGCCTACGGCACTAGGAACCCCGGTGGGTGGTTATATGCTGGCAATCTCAGACCCTGCAAGCGTAGGAAACGCCATTGCCGTGACGCTATACCAGTCTACTTACGATGCCATCGCATACGGGTCATATACGGCAGCTCAGGGAGCCAAGCGCACGGTTCGTAACATGAAGCGGTACTTTGAATCACCAGAAGCAAACCAGATTGCGGTGATAGGTGCTGACCCTAAAACCAACCAACTGCTCTATAACTTTGCTTACGTGGATGTGAATAGTCAAGACCCAACGTACGCACCATCTGCAAGGCCTCAGAACTGGCGAGGACGACCAGTAGAGTACATCTTGAGTGAACCATCCCTAACCAGCCAAAACGCTGTAGATCAGGCTGCTGAACTTCTTGGTGAACGACTCATCAATGGACGGCAGCTTATCGAGTGGGAGTCAGACCTCCTGACGTATCAGGATGTAGATGACCATCTAAACGTGGTCTGGATTGGTGACGTGGTTGAAATTCTGGAGGAGTCCGACCCGGATAATCCGCTAGACCCTCCGGCAGTGCTTGGTACTTATCAGGTTGTCAGTATTCCTCAGATGCAGTTCGTCAAGGAGCAGGTAACCGATAACACCTTCACGCTGAGGCAGTGTGTATATAAGGGCATCTACAAGTCTGGTGTCGATACCTATATTCCGGGGCCGGGTGAATAATGGCAGTCTATATAGACCGTAGTAGGAAGAGCGAAGTAACTTGTTCGATTGCCAGTAATCTACGGGTTCATGTCTTTCCTTCAGACGTGCCTATACCTGATGACCTTGACATCTACGGGCCTGTATTTGGAACGCTTACCTTTGGCTCAAACCAGCAATCAGGGAGCGTCCTTATCTTTGGATTTGGTAGCACATCAGGCTTTGGTACTTCTACTTGGACATGGGAAGTTCGTGCTTCCGTGATGACCAATAACGGATTCGGAGCAACAAGCACATCAACCTTTGTTCTTCAATCCGGCACAGGCACGGCGGCAAATGCGCTTATTGGAATCAGTGTAAACGTTGGCGCACTCAACATCGACTGGACAGGAACAGTAGACCAAAGCACGGTCTACTGGGACATCACACAAGCGGCTTTTGGTGGTGCAGGATCCGATTACCCAGACATAACCTACGACTCATACGAGACCAGCAATGTCGGCGGTACGGCTACCGCAAAGATTGTAATCAACGGGCAGACCAAGACAAGCTCAGGGACTATCGGTAGTGCTTCACCGATGACATGGGATTTGCGCCTAGGTCTCAGGATGTGGAATAACACCACGGTTGCCCAGACGCTTACGGTATCGCCGGGACTGTGCAACCTTGTAAGCCTTGTGAGTAGCGTCCCCGGATACAGCCACTCGTACGTTTCACAGGTAGCAACGGCAACACAGTATGTTGTGACTGGCTTTGGTAATACGCTCCCCGGTGCAAGCATTACCGGTACAACCAACATTACCCTGCGTCGGCTGATGCGAATGAAGGGCAGGATTCGCAGCTACAATCTCAACTACTACGATGACCTTGAATGCCGCATAACTGGCTTTGATATGCCAACCGGATATAGAGACATCACTGCCACAGCTGGGCAGTTTCAAGAGGATGCGGCATTCCTAAAGACCTACGTGCAAACAACCATTCAATCTTGGAATGGCAGTAGTACGGTAACCCAAAGCAACAGCCAAACGGTAGACACAATCCCAACCAGCATATCTGCCGACATCAAGGCGGCAAGCCTGACAGCACTAGGTGATGACAGTACAAACACGAAGATATCTTTTCGGGGTTGGTCATTCCCTGGAGCGTCGGTCATACAAGCAGATGAGACAGACGTTTCAATCGGATCCATTGCAGACACTAGGACATTCACGCATCCCGGCTTTGGCTTGAACTCTTACCGGTATCTAAAGGTGCAGTTGAAAGCACCAAGCGGCACAACGCACAACGGCACAATCAGCGTAAACTACGAACCCAACAACATGACCAAGTCATGGGAGGTAAGCACAAACAGTGCCACCTTCATTGATGTCTACCTTGACCTCTGTAGCCCTCAAAACAAAACATCTACCCTCGATGAAACCGACCATCCATATCCTCGGATGAATCCATCAGACCCTAACAACACCAGCCAGATGGAGGATGGTGATTATTGGGGTATTACCCGCATTACGCAGATTGCACTTGGACATACAGGCTTGGTCATGGGCGATATCAAGCTTGTGGTTCAAGGTGCTGATTCGGACTACACCAAGGGCTACTGGATGCCTGCTAGGGCATGGAATAAACAGCAGTTCACAACCTACGGTGGAAATACCTTTACAACCAACCGCCACTTCTTGGCTGATTGTCAAGGCAATAGTATGACGGAGGAGGGCTGGGCGGTTTGGCAGTCAAGTCCAGCGACAAACACTATAAGCACCATTGCAGACTTTGTGTCCGCGATGAATGCTGTAGATGGAACTGTCAAGCGGCATCAAGGCTATACGTGCAGTATCAGCACACCACTTGCTAGTGCGAGCTACATCAGGGACGGCTATGCAAACAGCACTACAGGCCACGCTTACTGGTTAGGTGGTACTACCTTCCGAACCGTTGGTGGTTCTGCTGAAATAAAGAACTGGGTCGAGACTGACCAATCAGACGATGGGCCAGAAGCCGACGTGTTAGCGCAGACTTACTTCCGATCAATCAATGGTGACTTTGTACCGGATATGCTCGATGTCTTTGAGCAGGACGATGCAGGGGCTACTTGGCTTTCGGTTGGTGCTGTGTCTTACCAGCGTGGTCGCTCTCATGGTCTGGTGCTTGCTACCGATGCAGACCCGCTTGAGGCTGAGACCGTGCAGTTGATACTTGATTCAAACGGTTCTATTCGTGGTTCCGGTGTATCGGATTTACTTGGCAGGTATTACACTGCACAGCCTATGGGACTAGGGCAAAAGAATCACAACACCATATGCCTGGCGCAAAACAGCGGAGACCCTGACCCACTCTACGTCAATAAGTCGTACCGCTTTGTTTTCAAGAATCCATCACCTACTGGCAATGTTTTCTCAGCTGATAGGAATCCGGTATACGAACACTTCTACGCAACCGTGCAGAGTGGTGATGTATCTTTGTGGCGAGCAAACGGGCCACTCGGAACAGATTACGTTGAGACACCAACAACTATTACCGGGGTAACAGACCTTGCTATCCGATGCCTCCGAAGAGATGCAGACCTTGGAACAATCATCTTCACTCAAGAATCTGGTGGACTCAAGCGGTACTACACAAGCAATGATGGAGGGACGGTAAGCGTGGCAACGGTCATTAATGCAAGCGGATCACATCCGGCTCTAGTGGTTGATAATCAAGGGCAGGAAATATACATCTGGCGCACCAGTGGTTCCGATATCCAAAGCAAGATTCTGGATGCTTCAGGAACCGTTGTAATGGCCGCCACGACGGTTGTTGCCAGTCATGTGGCTAATGACTCAATATCAATCTATGAGCGTCTGGATGACCTTTATATTGTGTACAACCATCAGAGTAATGGCATCACGGTTGTTAGGTCTGTGGATGGCGGTAGAACGTACGCCTAAAGAAAAGGGGCCGGTGGGCGGCGAAGATGCAGTTGGGAGACCGCCCACCTGTCAGGGAGATAAGGACTGACAAAGGAAATATATCATGTCAAGACCTATCGCACTTAGAGCAGCTAAGGAAGCCATCGACAATGTCGGTGTGCAGGAAGTTGGAGACAACCGAGGCAAGGCGGTTGAGATCTACCAAGCCTCTACAACTCCACCTGTGCCACCCGGTAGTCCTTGGTGTGCTGCCTTTGTGGTGTACCGGCTACGCAATGCGGCTCACGACCTAGCCCTTGAGATACCAGCAGACTGGCCTAGAAGCGCATACTGTCCCGATCATGGCAACTGGGCAAGAAGAACCAAGAACTGGGTTCCTGTGAAGGATGCCGAAGCAGACCCAAGCAAGGTACGCATCGGTGATTTGGTTTGCTTCTGGTTTGCACCACTCAACAGGCTTGCTCATATCGGTATCGTAACCGGTGTATTTCCGTGGGGTGTCAAAACCGTTGAAGGTAACACGTCTCCAGAAATGGATGATGAGGACGGCGTGGAGCGTAACGGCGATGGTGTCTACCGTAAAGCCAGAGCATGGCGTGAGCTTGGCAGTATGGGTGGTTTTGTACACATCGACTGGTAGGTTCCATTTTGGAACATACCTCTTTGCTAAAAGTCTTTGCTAAAATTATTTGTTGAGCTTAGTTAGTAAAGGCTTTTTACATACTAAGCATCATTGAACTTGTAAGAAATCCTTACAAGTTGACATACATGAACATACAAAAAGACCCGGCTGTTTAGACCGGGTCTTTCTGTCGCTTACCAAGCACCATTTGTGTTGTTTTGTTTTCCCTTGCGGGTGCTACATTCTATCCTGTTGCTCGTTTAGTCTTTGCAGATGTCTAACGTAGCCCTTTAGTATGCTGTTGATTTCCTTCAGCTCTGCAATCTGAATCTGAGCCTCGCACCACTTAGCCTGCCAGTCAATGCCGGGTTGTTCTGGCTCATCTTGCCTTTGTGGTTGAACCGTCAGGGTTACAAGTGATTGTTGATACCGGTTGTATATCTTTGAAACTGTGCAGGCATTCACGCCAAGCACTTCAGATATCTTCTTTGGTGTATGCCCATCAGTTCTCATTTGAATGATGGCTTTACGTGTCTGCTCTGCTAAATGTTTTGCGCCCATTACTTATCTCCTATACCGTCTTGATGGTGACTGCTTGCGCTTCCGGATGCACAACAAACCCAGCCTTTAGGGCATCCGCTGGATGCTCTAACATCGCGCTTTTGATTGGCTCTGGTAGTTGGCTAACCAAGATGGATTCTTTGAGCTTGATGGCTGATGGGCAGTTCTTGCGCGCCCACTCCAAAGCCACGTCCTCAGCCTCTACAGCGACCTTAGGGGCTATGGTTCTAAAGCCAACCGTACCGAATGGACAAGTCCATGTCTTGGCTTTCAATGTGCCATCTGCCTTGCGTGGTAACTGAGACATTGCGTAGTCTTGCAGCTGTGCGTTGTACTGATGCTCCAGCCACTCAAGCCTAGCCTGATGCTTGCCAATGAGCTTGCGGAAGTTCTCCACAATGGCATCCATCTTGGCTTTCTCCGCAAGGATGTTTGCCTCGATGTCCATACGCTTACGCATCACCAGGAGTGCGAGGTCTTCCGGTGTTTCGTCTCCACGGATCCAACCGGAAGCAGGGCCAGCATACTCGCCCGTTTCCTCATCCCACAGCTCGCCGTCAATAACGTCAAATCCCATCACTTACCTCCCATCAACTCTTGCGGTGTACCCTTGTGCCAGTACACGCTTTCGTAACGATACTCAAAGTTCACCTGATCAAGGTTCTTCCCTGCTGGCTTGACCCAGTATCCACGATCATCCATCGTGACCAGCTTGTGGTTTGCATACTTGCCATCCGTGTATGTCATGCCATACTGCATGGCTCTTTTCAGCAGGAATGCTGCATCTTCTTTCGTTATCATCTCACTACCTCCCAATCGTCTCTAACTTGTTGCTGTGCCTTGTCGTATAAGTCCATCACAGGAGGGCAGTATGTGTATCTATTGCCTGATGGTAGATGCACGACAAGATGGTCTTCACCGATAGCTGAGAGCCTGACAACCTTGCCAAGCTCCCAAGCCTTACGCCTTATAGCCATACCCTCAAAGAGCCGAGGATAAACCTGTCCAAATGTCATCTTGATAACGGCCTTGCAGATGTAGGTTTGATTGGCTCATCAATCACAATGTTGCCCTGTGGGCCTCTACGGAACGATTCCTGAGCCTGTACCGCTCCGTTTGCATCATCGTCCTCATCTGCCGATATAGCTAGCAGGGCGGACACGGAGTACCTGCGACCATAAGTAAGAGCTGAACCCAGCCCGTGAGCATCTGGCTTGGTTACCGGGATGGTTACCGTAGTTGCGATCCACTCACCGCTGGTATGGATGATGCGGGATTCTACGGTGACTGCCTGCATGGTCTCTGGTTGCTGGCTACCCTGCGTAAGCATCAAGCCGTTAGATGTCAGGATAGGACGCAGGGTGTCCAGGATGCTATCAAGTGTTACATACTTTGAGCGGAAGGCAGGGTTCTTACCTTCCTTGATGATGCCCTGCATCTGGCTTTGTGCCTTGATGAGAGCAGGGGCAATAGCCCCAATGGTTTCCGATGTTGTCATTCTATTCTCCCTTGATAGCGATATGAAGCGATGGGTTTACACCCTGCCGTTGCAGGTAGTTTGCGATGCATAGATGAAGGCACAAGTTTACGCCATGCCGTGCAAACTCTCGTTGCAGGTTTTCACCATCAATAAATGGTGTCCATTGGTTGTCTACGAACAATGCCGTAGTCATTGGAACGGTTACACCAGCAATCTTGAACGATGGAATGCGGTACACACCAGCACCAGCAGGTAGTGCGGTTAAAGTTGTCTTCATTACTTATCTCCAAAACCATTTTGTTGACGCTACCAATATGGTTGCGTGTATTGATTATACGCCAAGAATATATATTGTCAAACACTTGACACTAGATTATATAGTTGTGGTATATATGGAACATGATTCGAGGACTATCCCAACAGCAGTTGGCAAAACGCATCGGTGCAACTCAGCCGCAGGTATCCGACTGGATGACCGGCAAGAAGACACCTAACAGCGGTAACCTCAGCAAGCTCGCCGAAGCCATGGACATGGCAGAGGAAGACCTTGCAAGGTTGCTCACCATTCGCCGTAAGAGTCGGAACAAACCGACCGAACAACCAGAAACATTCGGAAACTAGATAAAGGACAGGGAGACAATGACGATGAAGCGTTGTAAAGATTGCGGA
>Ga0209033_1001470_pt1 | contig 13665 bp, 3 predicted proteins | sample LauGreFa1BDMLBDN_2_FD_188218 | JGI IMG/M metagenome (GOLD analysis project Ga0209033, IMG submission 188218) | Freshwater lake microbial communities from Lake Michigan, USA - Fa13.BD.MLB.DN (SPAdes) (version 2) | ecosystem: Environmental > Aquatic > Freshwater > Lake | place: Lake Michigan, USA...
ATTTATGTTGATGCCATTGGCTACCCCGACTCTGTGAGATACGAACTTCGTAAAAAGTAAACCTGTGAAAATAAAAGAGACCCTTATTGCTAAGAGTCTCTTTTCTTAAAATTTTACCTATTTCTTAGTTTCTGTATAAGAAGCAGCCATTTGAGCTGCACTATAATAGTTATTCTCTTGTTGAATTTGACCTTGGTCATTGAAAGTATGTGACAAGTATAAAGCAATTTTAAACTTCTTATTGGTCTTCTTGTTTCTTAAACGCATTGACCACCAAGAATCTACCACAGAGCTTGGACCATCATGATCCAACATATCAGGATACCCTACTTCATCTATTCCCTCAATTTCAATGTCTTGTAACATTGTAGTAATTTCTTTTTTATTCTCCTCTACTGAAGCAGATACTCCATATGCATAATTAATATCATTAATTCTTGCATTAGGTGCAAAATCGGCAAAAATACCTTCCACATTACCTAAAGATAAATTAGCAACCAATTTTCTCACTTTTACAATGTTTGGATGATTCTTATATAAAATACCATTGGTTAATGTTTGCTCAGATTCAGTATTCTTAACCATCATAGCTGTATTAATAGTAAAATTCATTCTTTTAATTTTTGTACCCTCTGCATTGAATATAAATGCACAATCGTAAGGAGATTGAATTTTAAAACCTGACTTTTTATTAATAGCAAAGAACATATTAAAAGTATACACCCAAAGACCGTCTTTCTTATACTCTAAAGCATCTGGATAAGAACCTTCTGTTTTTGTAATAGAGAAATTAGTGTAATTGTTAGCATAATTTTGAGCATTTCTAATACAAGTTGCCAAATCTTGGCCTTTATAATCCCAATTCGTATTCATGGCATTGAAGGCCTTAAAATCGTCGGTCGTTAAACTTGTCATAGTGGCTGCGTCTCCCTTCACAAAAGCTTGCATGAATTTTTCTACCACATCAATGGCAGGATGTTTGTCATAAATAACCCCATTAGGATTTTTTTGTGCATTCACTCCCGTGATGAAACACAGTAATAATAGAATTGAAAATAATTTTTTCATTTGAATTTTGATTTTAATGAATATTGAAGTTAAGTCTTTACTTTCAAAAACAAAGTAAAATAATTGTTACCTGCTAGCAAAAAAAACCTTGTAAATCAATGATTTACAAGGTTTTATAAAAATGGGGATTAGCTGATTACGATTTAGACGCTATTTTGAATGTCTTGGTAGCCGTATTAGAGCTTTTAGACTTAGAGGTGACTAACACCGTAACTGTAGATAAAACACCTGGTGATAAACTAGTTATATTGATAGCATTTGCAGCATTTGTGCTTGTAATACTATTAGTAAAAACAGTTGAATTATCTGCATCTTTCGTGACCTTAACATCAATGGTCACCCCATCCTTGGGTAAGGCAGAGGTTACATTTACATTAATGGCTTGTGTACTTCCAATAGCACCATATATTTTTGTATAATCAATTTCAGTGCTCACAGGTATTTCTACTTTAAAAGCAATATCTGCTTCAACAATTACCACAGGAGGTGGTGTTGGTGGAGTTGGCGTAGGAGAATCTCCCCCCTTACTGCAAGCGTAGAACATGATAGGAACAAATAATAATACTAATTTAAAATATTTCATATGATTCATTTTTTTTGCTTATAATTTTATCATTTTGAATTGGTAAGACAACTTACCATCAGACGAAGTTACTTTGAAAATATATACACCGGCAGATAGATCTGCAAAAGATAATCTTGAACCAGCATAAACACCTTGTCTAGAACTTACTCTAGTTCCTGTTGAAGTTTCAAAGACATCAATGTTTAATTTTTGATATCCTTTAACTACGAAATCAAAGTTCAAGAAGTTAACTAATGGATTCGGAGCTAATTTAATGTACTCTGTTGAGCTTAAATTAATCAAGTCTGTTACTATATAGTAGTAAGCATTACTAGCAAGGCTTATACATCCATTGTTTGTTGTTTTTACAGTATAACTTCCAGGACCAGATGGTTTAAAGCTAACAGCAGTTGATACTAAAGAAGTGTCTTTATACCATGTAAGACCAGTTCCTACTGAAGAAACTAAGTTTCCTGCAGTATCTCTAGAAATACTTGGTGCAACTGGTGTTGGTTTAACTAATATATCTAATTTAATTCTATCGCTATAACAACCCGACACTGTATCAGCTTGTCCAACATAGTAACTAAGTGTTGTTGGAGCAGATGTATTGAAGCTTGGTAAAGAAGTAGATGCAGTTCCACCAGTTGCATTGTTACCATACCATACTAATTTAATCTTAGCTGATGGTGCAGTATAGGTAATTGGTATAACTGTTTGATTCTGGCAAGCAGCAGCTGCTGTTACGGTAGGTATTGCTGGTTGACTAGCTACATTCACTACAATTGGTTTAGCAATTCCACAACCTGTAGAATCGGAAGCTTTTATGTAGTAAGTACCAGATGTTGCTACCTTGGTTGGATCCAACACCTTTTTAGTTGTATTAATGTCTGAGAAATAACTAAAAGTCAACCCTTTACTGTTAGTTCCATTAGTAATTAAACTATCTGTCAAATTCACCACCACTGGTAAACATGCTACAGCACTAGCTTTTACTGTTATACTAGGCTTGGTAGGACATGTAGTATTGATTATGTATAGGAATCTTTCAACAGATAATCCATACACATCGCTTGCTGATACTCTTAATTTGATAGTATCTGCATCATTCAACTTTCTCTTATTAATTAAGATACTTCCAGCTAAATCAAATAGGTCATTATTATCTCCGCCCGTTCCTGTGACAAATTTATACGTTAATACAGGATCAATTGACTGCACTGGTTCATAAGTGGCATTCAACTGTAAAGTAAGCTTAGCAGAATCTGCATTCAAATTCGTATAGTATATATAAGATGTATCCTTACTATTTACCAACAACTTGCTAGGTGCTTGTATTACTCTGAAAGTAAATAACTTATCGAATGAGATACCATAATTATCAGTTACTCTTAGTTGTAATGAATAAGCTGCTGCACTTGGCTTGTAGTTTAATCTTAAAATTTTACCAACAGTATCTATTTTGAATAGTTTACCTGTATCAGTAACAATAGAATACCTTAATTGAACGGTGCTATCATTATGTGATGCAGTTAAAGCATATTTAATTCCAGTAGAATCATTTTGTTTCAAAAAGTAGCTAGCATCAGAAGAATTGTTCAATAAGATATCATAAGGAGCACTTCTTTCAACCAGCGTTCTATTTGAATTAACTTGAATGGTTCTTGTACCCGAGAATTTAGATCCAGCATTAGATGCATCAATGGATTGTACTGTCCAATAATACGTGCCAGGAGCTAATATCTGAGTAATGGAAAGGTTCTTACCTGCATTACCTGCATCTGGAGTCTTTCTTGTTCCAGTTGTTAAGCTTGCATTAGGATCTAATATATCACTTGCCCCTGATTTGGTTCCAATAGATACCGCATAAGTTAAACCACTAGAAGGCGTATTATCATCATTTGCAGCTTTCCAGTTGAAACTAACTAAATATTTAGTACTCACTGAATCTACTCTACTTATAATGATAGATGTATCAATCTTAGGTGATGTAGGAGATGCATTTAAACCATATGAACTTTCTAAATAGTTAGAGTCAACTACTGCTATTGTAGAGTCAGCAAATCCTCTTACACTATTGCTTCTAACTGCAGTTTCTAATGTAGAAGTGCCTGTTAAAGAAGTACTCATAGATTTTATGCTTCCTGTGCTTGCTCCAATAGAAACTACGCCAGTACTTGAATCTTTGATCAATGCAGACAATGCACGTACGTTTTTCAATATTTTAAAGGAAGAAACGACTGAGCTTGTATTTGCAATTGGATCAGTTACTTTTTCAGTACCCACCAATACCAAGTCTAATACTTTTTTACTGCTAAAATCACCCAAACTTGGTCTCATTGTTGAATAATCACCAAATGGGAAAGTAGGTAATTCATTGTATTTAAGTATACCATTCACTTTAACTGTAGAAGGATCCGCTAAGGCCATAGCACTAAACTTGCCTTTACCAGCCCTACTTCCACTGAAAATAATGTCTGGATATCCATCAGAGTTAATATCACCCCATGTAGTTTGTCCATTTTCAAAAGGTAATACTGTTGAATTAGATTGTACAAACTGAATAGTTTTAGCCGCAGAGTCTAACCACTTATTTTGGTAAATTCTAAATATTTGTCCAGTCGCCTGAGAAGTACCAGAAAGTGCCAAGTCTAATAAACCATCATTATTATAATCTATTAAATCCAATGTAGAATTACTTAATATAGGTAGAGTAATGGTTGCACTTTTTATAAATGTGATATTATTTGAGGTATCGGAAGTATTATTATATACTTCTCCTTTTCTACGACCCTCGTCATCATCGTATAAAATTGCTAAATCAGGTTTTAAATCTTTATTTAAATCACCTACTGCTAGATTTACGTTGGATATTCCTGCACTAGTTAATAAAACATCCAAGTTATTTTTCAAAGCAACTGCTTTGTAACCAAGTAAATCACCAATAGGAGATTTCGCTGCAGAATCTTTATACAATCCAATAAATTTAAATTGACCAAGACCTTGATTATCTAAACCAGTGTAAACAAAATCTTTTAAACCATTATTGTCTATATCAATAAATTCAATTTTTGGACTAGATAGTGGCGTTGCATTATATATCGTTCCAGTGATGTTTTCAAATTTGTAATTACCTCTATTTCTATATATAGAAAGTCTTCCTTTTCCATTACTTACATCATTACCTGCAACTACTAAATCTAATTTACCATCATTGTCTAAATCGACCCATCTAATTTCAGCATTAGCAATTCCTGCTAAATTAGTACCAAATCCTGTGCCCTTAAATCCACCACTTGTTTGTGTTGAATCATTTTTTAATTTAAGGAATTTAGCACCTACATTTTTATACAAACCTACTGGTGTATTGTTTTGGTCATTGGTTGCAGATCCTGTACCTAAGTACAAGAAATCAAACACACCGCTATTGCTTACATCGGCCCATGCAAATGCTGGATTTTCAAGTGGCTTTATTCTTGAATCTACTATACCCCCTTGATTTACAAACTGCCATGGATATTTCAATACAATTTTTTGGTTGTCAGCAAACTTAGAAGAAGTATAGTTGCCATCCACCGCTTGTACTGACCAATAGAAAACACCTGGTGGTAACTCAATATAATATCTAGTTGAACCAATTAAAGAAGTATTCGGTGTAAGTAATTTATCCGTTGTTGGATTTACTTGAATAACTCTTAAATCACTCAATCCAGGTTTGGTACCTAATTTCAAGTTATAATACAAATTGGATGGTACGGTATGGTCATCTGTTGCGGGATCCCATTGCAACAATACCCTTCCTTGTCCTTGATCTATAAATGTTAAGTTTTGAGGTGTAGAAGGTGCCGCATTATTATTGGTTCCTTGATCATTAATAAATATTGAAGTAGAACTTCCTACCAATTTATTACCACTTATAACCAAGTCCATACTACCATCTCCATTTGCATCACCCCAGCTAATGGCAGATTTAGAGTATTGTGGAATCATGCTATTGTTGGACAATGTAAAGTTTCCAAATCCACCTTGGTTCAAGTAAAACCTTGTTACTGGAACATCCAATTTATCCAATCCAGTGACAGTAATATCTAATAAACCATCATTATTGAAATCGACCAATTTAACATCCCCACTGTAAATACTATCTAATATACTTGCAGAAATATTATATATGCTTCCATAGGAGAAGTAATTACCAAATTTAGCGTTTTTGGTTTCTATGGTTTGATTTCTAATGATAATTAATTGTGGATTATCTGTAAATGATTGACCAGAAGATTTTCTTGCCAAACCAATTTCAACAATATCCAAATCACCATCTCCATCAATATCCCCAATATCAAATCTCGCCTGTTTCATTGCTAAACCTAGGTTACATTGACAATCGTTGTTATAAGTATTTAAGTTATAGGTATACCCATTATTAAAATTACCATTACCATAGTTATTTGTAGTCAATTTAGGATCTAAGATGGTATTTACACGAACACCTCCTGTAGGGCCGTTATTTTGATCAGTTCCAGAATACACTAAATCTAAATCACCATCTAAGTCATAATCTATAAAACGAGCATCTGCATCATACATATTTGGAATGATATTAAATTCATTTAATTCAGGCACTAAACTAAAGTTGCCCAAGCCATCATTATTGTACAAATATGAACGCGCGTTTCCTGTAGCATCTTGTCCCGAGGTAAACATGTCTAAGGTTCCATTATTATCATAATCACCAAACGCCATATTCGAGAATTTCAAACCTGCTACTGAAGAAGGTGTTTTTACTTCGAATACGCCTTTGTTATTAAGTAAAACTTGGAAGCCAACACCAGCACCACCTGGTTGACCAATCATGGCCACATCTAACCAACCATCGTTGTTTAAATCTACCCATTTGATGTCACCAGTGCGATAGGCTCTATTGGTTAAGTTTAAATCAACAAACGCACTTCCTGTATTTTGATACACTTTAGTTACGTTTCCGTTATCACTTTGTCCCATTACGGCTAAGTCTAATAAAGCATCATTGTTATAATCTCCCCAAGCAAATCTAGCATTTTGCAAACCTGGAATTGCATTCTCAATACTTGCTAATGGATCCTTTGGTGAGAATACTTTTTCTGCAAAATCAGAAGCTTGTCCTTCTTTGTTTACCATTTGAACCTTCACATAATAAGGTTTCTTGCTAGACAAGTTAACATCATTGAAAGTCAATGAATCTGGATAATTCCTTGCATACACCCTATCTAATACGATAGGTATGGCTGGATTGCCTTGTCTATAGTTATATGAATTATTAATTCTAGCAGATTTATAAGTATCTAATGTATCCACTTTTAAATTCGCAAAAATATAAGGATCAATAGCATCTTTAGAAGGCGTCCATTTAATTTTTACATTGTACCCATCGTTGGATACTTTAATATCACTTGCTGAAATTTTAGCAGGTGCTGTTCTTTTTTGGTCGCCTACTTGTTGTAACCAAGTTCTTACATAAAAATTATTTGAATTATATTCAACCCTCCCATCAGACTCTGGTACATTTTCAAACCACATTAAATCTTTAGCACCATCTTGGTTTAAGTCAAGCATTTTTAAATTAAATGCACTCCAACTTGCATTCGACTGGAATGGCATTTGCCCAATGCTTCTTTTTTCAAAATCACCGCGTTGTGAGTTTAAGTAAGCAATGATATTATTGGAGTTGTCAATGGTAACCACATCTGGATAACCATCATTGTTTAAATCACCCACTGCAATTTTACCATCGTTCAATACCCCATTCACTTGCATTTCTGCACTAGTGGCACTATAGTTTTTATCAAAGTCATATACTTTGTAATTACCTCCATTCACTCTAGTTAAAACTTGGGTTGTACGACTATTTTTAAAGTCACCAAAGTACAAGCTTGCACCCCAATCTACATTGATGCCTGTTACATGCATGTAGAATTTACCATCTTTCTTATTAGACACAAATACAACCATTGGATTTCCATTGACTTGTCCTAAGCCAAGTGCCCAAGGCCAATTGGTCATGGCAAAAATATCTGGAATACCATCATTATTAATGTCCACAAATTTAACAGGACGCAAACTACTACTAGTTTGATTAATACTGGTATTATTGCCGTAATTCAAAGTAGAATTAGGTTCCCACTTCACTTGATGTAAGGTTACTATTAATTCTTCCTTACCATCAAAATTGCCATCCATAAATTCTGCAGCAGCTTCTATATTTTGTCCAAAAGTTGTTGCACCATCATTGAATTGGAAAGTTTTTTGATCCCATTTGTAAGATAAATTAGTAGACTGATTATAACTATTAATATTAGGATTGTAGAAATTTGCTTGAGTTTTAAACGTGTCTAATGTTAAGTTTAAATTATTATTGGTCAAATAAGCAATACGTGCTTGTTGGTTCAAGCTGGTACTGTTTCTGTATATACCTACCAAGTCAAATTCATCATCTCCATTCACGTTCATAGCAGATACTAACTGCATGTAATCGTTCTTACCTTTTGCAATAAGTACAGTCTTATTCAAAGACATTTTTATTTTATTAGTACCTGATCCAGCCAAAATATTAATGGCAGTTAATGAGTCATTGGCATAACGCTTCGTGCTATCAATTTGTCTAAATTCTTGTGTATACACAATTAATTTAGGTAAAGCAGTTTCACCATCTGCAGCTAATTTGACTAAGTTCACCGATTGCCCTAATCCATTACCTTGTCTTGATGCAGCTCTGATTTTAATGGAAGCCGTATCAATACTAAAGTTCAATGATGGAACAAATATGGTATCTTTTGAAGATTTTATATTACTTAAACCCGTTGTTACTGCGCTAGTTCCAGTACCCACTGTTGCTCTAATAGCATAAAAATATTCCTTGTTGGCATTAGGCAATACATCTGCAATGGTCTTGGTAGTTAAATCTACGGTTAAAGCTAATGCTGCAATAGTATCCAAAGATGTCTTAATGGTATCGCGGTATATTTTAACACCAGTTAAAACAGTGGAATCTGTTTTGGCCCATGTAATTGTAATAGCAGTGCCTGTTTTTTGCAAACGACTAATTTGCGGTGCTGGAATACTGTATTTATTTTCAAATGCTCCTGCATCACCATTGGTTCCTACTGGCAATGGCCTTGATACATTATTGTAATCATACGTCAAAGCATTCAATGTATCTTTCTCATTGTTACTCCCAGTTAAATATAAAACAGCTTGCATTCTGCCCAGTGCAGGTGAGAAATTGCTCAATGAATAATCATTATTTGAAGCATTATTAAATTGAGGATCACTTAATACGTTGGTGGTAGATTGTTTAGTAAAGGCTATATTGTCCACCACAGATCCAACTACTTTATAATTAGATGTACTAGTACTATTTTCATATCCGTTATTTGATAAAATACTATTAAATATGACAAAGGCCTTATTCATATTTCCATCATATCTTGATAAGAAGGAGTTATTATAAATAATTGAATTCACAAACCTAGCCACTTTTGTTCTAGGTCTGGTTGAATCTTGACCTCCACTCGCATAAAAAGCACCTCTTTCACCTGTATTGTTAATAATCAATGAGTTTCTAAATACAGGAGCAGATTGATCCACTAAAATTGCAACAATAGAAGTGTTATTAGATATGGTACATGCTTCAAATATTGGATTTGAATTGTAGGAAATTTCTATTGCAGAAGGGAATCCTTTGTTCCATTGGTTGAAAGTAGAACCAGAGAAAGTTATACCTATAATTTTATTTGGTGCTTTGGAGTAGTTAGTAACATTCCAATCACCTTGGTCTTGAATTTTTAATATTGGTGAACCTGCAGGGTCTAAAGGAGAGATGGTTACTTTTCCTTTATTTTTTGCAATAAGGGTATAAGTTTTCTTTATTAACTGAAGGTTTTCGTAATAAGTACCATTGTTTAATAAAATGGTATCCCCAGCCGCTCCATTGTCTATGGCAAATTGTATGCTCTTGATAGGCAAGCCTGTAGATGCGTTATTGCTCGCTTTACCAGCTGTATCAATTACCCATATATTATTAGGCACTACTGTAGTCAACTTAGATATAGGACTTGCCGCACCTACACTGTCCACTACTCTAACACCATAAAAATATTTGGTATTCGCAATAGCCGTATTGTCTATATAATAAGTAGTATCCACAGCAGAAGCCACTTTATCTAAATTGTCTTTGTCTATACCTCTATATACATTGTATTTTCTTTTTACAGAAGAGGTGTCTGACCATTTAACCGCAACACTTCTTGGACCAGGATAAGCAATAGCTGTATCAACACCTGTTGGAGGCGTATTCGGTTTAACAAATAGCTCATTTGAAAATGCACTGTATGATTTTGAAGTAGTACCGCTGTAGGCTCTCACTCTATAATAATACTTAGTTAAGTTAACTAAAGCAGTATCAATTAAAAATAAGCTATCTGCTTTTGCAATAACAAATGTTGCAGAAGAAGTAGTCGAAGGAATACTAGAAGTAGATCTGAAAATTTCATAGCCTGTTATAGTCCCATTGATAGGTTTTTTCCACTTTACCACTACTGATTTATTGGCACCATCTAATGAAGATAAAGAAGGAGAAGCAATACCAAATGAAGACTCTACAGCACCAATATCAGAATTGGTTCCAGCAGGACCTGGTCTTGAATTATTATAAAAATCTTTTGAATCAATCGTTTTCGTACCCTTTGATCCAAAAGAATTGATTCCACTATTGATTAAAACTGAAGAAGGATCTATTGTAAATAAGGTAGAATCTTCAAAAACATTAGATGAAATTTGAATGTTATTGGAGAAATTAATGCTACTAATATTAGACAATCTAGACTCTTCTATTTTACTAGTTGAAGCATTATTTTTCACATAAAAATCAGACGAAACATTATTTGGGAAGAAGTCTAATAAATTGTGATAGAAAATATTATTAGTAATATGTGTACTTGGAGTTGGACTGTTAAATGCAATAAGTGTTGCGTTATTTCTATAGAAAGTATTGTTGGTAATGAAAGTTGAATCTGAAGAGTTTCCTCCTAATTTCATAATGAAAAACTGCCAATTATCATTATTGTTGGTCATTCCATTATTATAGAAAATATTTCCAGAAATTTTCAACCCATTAGCCCATGCATTAATCAAACCAGTTTCACACCAAACATTATTTGATTTATTTAAATTGGTATTGTTGTTTCTAAATAAATTGTTTTTAAGTACAATACCTGAACCACCAAAATTGATCAAGCCATTATTGTTTTCAAAAACAGAATTCTCAATCAAAGTACTATCTTGGAATTGCATGTATATAAAATCCTGATTGGCATCTCTTCCTGCCACGTTGGTAATATCAGTATACCCATTATTAGTGAATAAGCAATTTTGGAAAGATGCAAATTTTTGCCATTGTTGTTGCGTGTTAATCACATATTTACCTTTACCTGGGGCATGCGTGAATGTCAATCCAATAAATGAAGTCCAAATTGGATTGCCATTAGTTTCAAAAGCAGCATAAGTAACCATACTGCCTGTATTCGTGCCCAGAGTATCTATAACTGTTGTTCTTATAAAGGAAGTATCGCCTGTAATCATAAATTTAGAACCAAAAGTAACTCCAGGATTAATTTTTATTTTTTCTTTGTAAATCCCAGGTAAGGCAAGTATAGTATCCCCTTTTACTGCATTGGTCATGGCAGCAGATAATGTTTTATAGGCATTGGTGGCTGTTGTACAATCGGTACAAGCATCCGAACCACCAGTTTTATCTACATACCATTTTTTTGCTCCTGTTGTAGTAGGCGTTTTCCAAGAAATGTTCCTACTAGAATCTGAAACAACACCATTGGCATCCCTGTTTACTAAGTAGTAATAATAAGTAGTATTTATGTAAGTTGTTTTATCGACGAAATTGTTGGTAGTATCTTCTAAGGTATTTAACAAACTTAAATTTGAAGTAGAAGTTCCTCTGTATATATCTATATAATACTTAGTTCTTGTAGTTGAATAGGTACCAGTATAAATATTTGAAGAAGTCCAAGTAAGAGATACGCTAGATCTACCAGCATCGGCAGCTGTCAAACTAGTTGGTATGGATACAGCACTTGTTGAAGCACTTGTTGTAACACTATCTACCGCACTAGCTTGAGACAATAATTTACCACTATTTATAAATGCTTTTATGGTATAATAATATTTTGTAGAATTCAATAACCCCGTGGCATCTGTGAATACACTTGAATTATTTAAAACTGTGTCTTTTCTATTGGTTGTTGAATAAGTACCAGCAGAAGATAAGATAATAGCTGTATCCTTTGAAGCAGTACTTCTGTATATAATAACAGAATCTACTTTTGGATTACTGTATATGCTAAAATTAATTTTATTTGCTTTATTCCCTCCAATTACTGCTTTTTGAATAGAAGTAATGGATGGTGTAGGCATTGGTAAACTTGACTCCACTGCACCCATATCTACTTTAGAACCAGTTGGATTTGGTCTAGCAGCTCCATTATAATCAGCGGCTGATGCAAAGGTATTATTTCCTGCGCCTACACCTGGGCTAGTAGCTATTAGACCAAAATTTAGACTAGCAGTATCTATGAAACGAGCTTCACCTATAATATTTGTTGTAGAATCATAATCAAAAGTAAATGTTGTTGCAAAATTACTTGGTTGATTACGATTGGTATTAAATTCTGTATAAAATAAGTTATTCTTTAGTATATAATTCTGTGGCTTACCATTGCTACCTCCATCTCCCCATGAAAATTCACTATTGGTATTATTTGTTGCTTTAGTGTAATTGTTGTCAATAATATTATTGACCCAACGAGAAGTAAAGTTATTTCGTCCGAAATTACCCCACCAGTTTATGAAATAAGCTGTCTTAGTATTGTTTTTGTAAAAAACATTATTAAAAACATTCAAAGTATCTGTTGTCCTATCTCCACCAGAAGTGATAATATTATCTCCGTAGTTGTTGTAAAAAATATTATTAGACAATGTTCCAGTAGTATTACCTGTACTCCATATAATTGCACCAAGACCTGTTTGAGTCCATGGCCCTCCTCTATTGTCACTTAAACTACTTTGAGAAAGAGGTTTATTGTTATAGAAAATTGAATTTTCAACCAACCAATTTCTTGCATCTACAGCCTCAGAACCTACCCCTTGAAAGGCAAAAATAGAAACACCAATATTATTATATACAGTAAGATTTCTTAGCGTAGTCCCTCTAAAAAAGAAGGGGATAGTGCCTATTGATCCAGAATTTCTTAATATACAGTTGCTTACTTGTCCAGCTCTAATGTCCATTCCATATTGACTGGCACTATCTATGGTAAATCCAACAAATTTAAAATAGCTTGTATCACCATTATTTCCATAAGCAGTCACCAATGCGTCATCAGTACTTCTTTGTGTAACTCCATTACCGTTGATGATGGTTTTTCCTATATGAGAAGCATCGCCATCCAATAAGAATTCAGATGCTAACACAAGTTTTCTAGCACTTCCATTGTGACTGTAGGATACCTTTTCTTTATAAGTACCTTCCTTTACAATAATAGTAACATTTTGATCTGTATTATACGCTGCATTAACTGCGTCTCTAATTGTTGCATAGGTATCTGCTGCAGTTCCGGTATAACCCGACTGTACAGTCAAAGTTTTCTGTGCAGAAAGATTAACACTAGTTGACAACAAAAGAATACTTACTAAAAAACTAATAAAAAAATGAACTCTTTTCATAAAGAAGATTTGAATAAATAAATTTATTTTAAGGTAGTAGTTAAATAAAACAACAGGGAGTTACAATGTACGAAGATCTTAAATCAAGAATAAAGAAGCACGAAGGATTCTTAGCTAAGGTTTACCTTGACTCATTAGGCAAAGCTACCATTGGCTATGGTCATTTGCTTACAGAAGAAGATGACTTTGTTGAAGGAGTTATTTATGACAAAGATATATTAGAAGCATTATTTGAAAAGGATTTTAATAAAGCTGTGCAA
>Ga0209033_1001472_pt1 | contig 13651 bp, 11 predicted proteins | sample LauGreFa1BDMLBDN_2_FD_188218 | JGI IMG/M metagenome (GOLD analysis project Ga0209033, IMG submission 188218) | Freshwater lake microbial communities from Lake Michigan, USA - Fa13.BD.MLB.DN (SPAdes) (version 2) | ecosystem: Environmental > Aquatic > Freshwater > Lake | place: Lake Michigan, USA...
GTACAAGGTCAACACATTGGGTGGTGTTCCCACCGTTGTGCGTTCGTTCCTGGAACATCCCGACTTTGGTAAGTACGACTTGTCGAGCATCGCTGCGATTTCACAGGGTGGTGCGCCTGTTCCACCTGACTCTGTTGCCACGATTGAGAAAGAGTTTGCAGGAAAGGTGGGAGCGGCAAATGGGTATGGCCTCACTGAAACAACTGCTGCAGTAATCGGAAACAGTGGGGCTGCGTACTTTGCAAAGAAGGACAGTGTGGGTCTGCCTTTCGTTGGAACTGATATTCGTGTTGTCAATGAAGAGGGAGTCGATCTCCCTGCTGGTTCCATTGGCGAAGTGTGGATTTATGGCCCTAATAATGTGCAGGGGTATTGGAATAAGCCTGAAGAGACAGCTAAAGCATTTACTGATGGATGGTTTCATTCGGGTGATGCTGGTTTTGTAGATGAAGATGGCTTTGTGTACATCGTGGACCGCATTAAAGATATGGTGCTGCGTGGTGGTGAAAACGTGTATTGCGTTGAGGTGGAGACAGTTCTGTTTGAGCATGACGCTGTGAAGGACTGCGCAGTTATTGGGCTGCCGCACGAAAAGTTGGGCGAAGAGGTGGCTGCGGTCATTGTTCCTGCCGATGGTCGTGGCGCACAAGATGCAGAAGCGTTAGTGGCATTTCTAAAGTCGCGACTGGCTGGTTTTAAGGTGCCGAGCAAAGTGTTCTGGCAAGCCGATGAACTTCCTCGCAATGCGACGGGAAAGGTCCTGAAAAAGGACCTCCGAGACCGCTACCACTTGATTGAGACCGACCTGAAACATCTACGGTAGGGATATGAAAGTAGACCTCACCATCGTGGATCACCTCCGTCGCGCCGAGCAGGTGTACGGGGACCGGATAGCAGTCATCGACGAACCTGACCAGCCTGCGAGTTCCTGGGGCACTTTGACGTACGCAGAGATGGCACGGCGAGCACGCGCTCAGGCTGCTGGCCTGGACGCCCTGGGCGTGCCGCAGGGAGCCCGTGTGGCCGTTGTGAGCCACAACAGTGCTCGATTGCTTACGGCCTTTTTTGGTGTCAGTGGCTACGGTCGCGTGCTGGTGCCCATCAACTTTCGATTGGTGGCCGAGGAGATTTCGTACATCATCGACCACTGCGGTGCTGAGGTTCTTCTCGTTGATCCCGAACTAGAAGAAGCACTTGCTTCGGTGACTGCGAAACACAAGTTTGTGATTGGCGCTGAGTCTGACGCCATCTTGTACAAGTACGACACTGAGCCTGTGGCGTGGGTGCCAGATGAAGATGCGACTGCCACCATCAATTACACCAGCGGAACAACTGCACGTCCGAAGGGTGTTCAACTAACGCATCGCAACTTGTGGATCAACGCTGCAATCTTTGGTTGGCAGATGAACGTCAACGACCGCGATGTTTACCTGCACACGCTTCCACAATTTCATGCAAATGGCTGGGGAATGGTGTTCTCTGTTACGGGTATGGGTGGCATGCACGTTGTGTTGCGCAAGGTAGATGGCGCAGAGATTCTGCGTCGTATCGACGCTCACGGCGTGACACTGCTCTGTGGTGCCCCCGCTGTGGCAAACATGGTTCTCGATGCAGCCGCAGACTCCGGATTACCGACGTCGCGTGACCAAGTGAGAATGGTTGTTGCAGGAGCACCACCACCAACAAAAACAATTGAGAGAATCGAAACTGACCTCGGTTGGGAGTTCGTACAGATTTATGGCCTGACAGAAACCTCTCCACTTCTCACTATGAATCGCACTCGTGCTGAATGGGATCATCTGTCGCCTGCCGATCGTGCTGCAAAGCTTGGAGCTGCCGGTGCACCGTCTCTTGGTGTTGAAATGAAGGTCGATGCAGAGGGTGAAGTGCTTGCACGAGGCAACGTCGTGATGTCTGGCTATTGGGAGCAAGCAGAAGAGACGTCAAAGGCAATTGTTGACGGTTGGTTCCACACAGGCGATGGTGGTTCCGAAGGCGAGAATCACTACATCACGATTGCTGACCGTAAGAAAGACGTGATTATCTCTGGTGGCGAGAATGTGTCATCAATCGAAGTGGAAGATGCTGTGTTCTCTCATGCAGATGTTGCCGAAGTAGCTGTGATTGGAATACCGGATGAGAAGTGGGGCGAACTTGTGATGGCACTTGTGGTTAAGACGCCTGGTTCTTCACTTACTGAAGACGAACTGATTGCGTATGTGAAAACAAAGTTGGCGGGTTATAAGTGCCCGAAGCGAATTGAGTTCAGAAACGAACTTGCTCGCACCACAACCGGCAAACTGCAAAAATTCAAATTACGCGCACCATATTGGGAAGGCCGCACAAAGCAGGTCAACTGATGCGGCCAACTTGATTGTTTCGCCTACTCAACATCTACTAAGTGTCGAAACGTCAAGTTGATTCTTGCCTGCGTTACATGTGGCTCTTTGGCCACCCTGTGAAGCCAACACTTTTGACTGAGGCCAGACATCACGAGCAGTGATCCATGGGGAAGTTGTGTGCTCACAATCTGATTCGTCTCCCGATGTCGCAGGTCGAATCGTCGTTCTGCTCCAAAACTAAGTGAAGCAATCAGTGGCTCGGGTCCGTTACTCAATTCGTCATCGGCGTGCCAACCTAGATGATCATTTCCATTTCTGTATTGGTTGACCAGTAGCCCATTGAACGTGTGGGCAGTCTGCTGTTCGCATGCTTCTCGTAGGGCAAGAAGAGTGGGCGTCCATGGAATGGGGTTTCGTAATGCACCTGAGTATGTGTAGGTCACGTGCGGCTCTGCATGCCACGTAGATAAGCGGGGTTCACTCACCATTTTTCCGTACATGTGAAGTGACTGAGATTCCCAGGGCTCTGTGGTTAACAACTCCTGCAAGATGGCGTCTGAGGCGTCAGGTGACAAAAAGCCAGGAATAAGGATGGCTGAGCCATCTGTTGGCAATAACTCGCCACCAAAGGGAATGGACTGCTGATTCGGCATGTCTAGGTTCCAGGTATCTGTTGTTCGAATGGATCCTGTGTCAACACGTTTCAACGGTACTAGAAGTAATTGGGCTGGTTCAGTTTGAGGCAAGATAGGTCATGACTTCACAGCCTTCTCCACTTGGTTCACTTCGCCCTACGTCGCCTCGCATTGCTCCGGTGCAACACATAGATGATGAACTCGCCGCCATCTTGGGCATGGGTATTAATGCACCAGATGGAACTCCACTCAACATCTTCGGAACGATTGCGCATCATCCACGACTATTGAAGCGGTTCATGAATTTTGCTGGGCTGTTCCTCAACAAAGGATTCCTGCCTGCACGTGAGCGCGAAATCGTGATCTTGCGCGTTGGTTGGAATTGTCAGTCGGTGTACGAATTCGGACAGCACACGATTATTGGTGAGCGTGTCGGATTGTCACTAGAAGAGGTGGCAGCACTCACACGAGACGCAGTGGTTGGGCAGTGGTCGGATGATGATGCGCATCTCATAGCAATGGCAGATGAACTATGCGCCGATAACTGTGTGAGTGACGCAACATGGCAAGCACTGGCACAAACATGGAATGAAGCAGAGCTAGTGGAACTAGTCATGGTTGCAGGCGTGTATCGCCTGGTGTCTGGGTTCCTCAACACCATGGGCGTTGAGTTAGATGCTGATACTCCTGGCTGGCCAGGGCAGTAACTACGCCTCGAGAGGGTGGTGGCAGGCCACAAAGTGGCCCACTGCTACTTCACGAAGCTGTGGTTCTTCGTTTGCGCACTGTTCCGTTGCGGCTGGGCAACGTGTACGGAAACGACATCCTGACGGAGGATCGATGGTGGACGGCGGTTCGCCTTGCATGAGTCCGGCACTGATCTTGCGATCTGGGTCGGGAATCGGCACGGATCCGACAAGAGCCTTTGTGTAGTGATGACGCGTACGCAGATACACATCATCTGGCGGAGCCACTTCACACACTTTGCCCAGGTACATCACCATGACTCGTGTGCTCACTGCCTTCACCACAGCAAGGTCGTGGGAAATGAAGATGAGGGTCAGGCCGTAGCGGTCCTTCATGTCTTGCAACAGGTTCAAAATTTGAGCCTGAACACTGACGTCGAGAGCCGAGACTGGTTCGTCACAAATGATCATGGTGGGGTCAAGAGCGAGTGCACGCGCGATGCTGATGCGCTGGCACTGTCCACCCGAGAACTCGTACGAACGACGATCTCGCACTACTGCTGGGTCAAGGTTGGCGGCACGAAGAAGTTCATCAATCTTTTCGTTGATTTCAACTTCGTTGCCACGATTCCAGACGCGCAATGGCTCGGCTAATACTTCGCTAACGGGAAGACGTGGGTCGAGAGACGAGATGGGGTCTTGAAAGATCATCTGCATCGCTGGACGCATTTCTCGCAGGTCGTGCTTGTTCATGGTGGTGAGTTCCTTGGAGAGGAAGTTCACTGAGCCACTTGTGGGCTTTGGTAATTGAAGGATGGCCTTGCCCAGGGTGGACTTGCCACAACCAGACTCGCCCACGATGGCGAGTGTCTCACCGCGGATGAGGTCGAGGCTGATACCAGAAACGGCCTTCACAACTTTGCCGCGTCCAAGGTCGAACTCGACTGTGAGGTCATTAACTTCAAGAATGCGGTCACCATCAGGCCGCATGTGTGCTTTGCCGCTACCAGCCATTATTTTTCTCCTCCGATAGGGAACCAGCACCTATACAGATGGCCAGTTCCGGTGTCTTTCAACGGTGGCTTTTCCGCACGGCACTTGTCGGCAACGTACGGACAGCGATTAGCGAACGGGCATCCAGGCTCGTTCTTTGTTGGGTCAGGAAGACGTCCTTCGATCACAGGAAGGCGAGTGCCTGTAGGTGTTTCGAGTCGAGGAATGGACTTCAAGAGGGCCTCTGTGTACGGCATCTTCATGTTCTTGAAGAGTTCCCGTGTTGGCGCCATTTCTACGACGTCACCTGCGTACATAACAGCAATCTTGTCGGTATGGCCAGCCACAACTCCAAGGTCGTGTGTAACAAGGATCATTGCCATGTTGAACTCTTTACGCAGTTCTGTGAGCAACTCAAGTACCTGTGCTTGCACTGTTACGTCGAGAGCCGTGGTGGGCTCATCGGCAAACAGAAGTTCAGGCTTACATGAAACAGCGATTGCAATCATGATGCGCTGACGCATACCGCCGGAAAGCTGATACGGGAATTTGCGCATCATGCCTTCAGGGTCTGCAATGCGAACTCGACGGAGAAGTTCAATTGCCTGCTTGTGTGCTTCTTTTTTATCGAGTTTGAGACGCACTGTGAGACTCTCGGTGAGTTGTGCCCCAATGCGGCGAACAGGGTTCAAAGTTGTCATGGGATCTTGGAAGATCATGGCCATGCCTGTTCCCCAAAGTTCGCGTAACTCCTTCTCGGGAAGTTCTGAAATCTCTTTACCCATGTATTTGATGGAGCCAGTACGTGTGGCAGTGCCGGGAAGAAGACCCATGATGGCGCGAGACAACACTGTCTTGCCTGATCCTGACTCGCCTACAACACCGATGCTTTCACCTTGTTCAAGCGTGATGGTTGCGTCATTAACTGCCCGAAGATTTCCTCGTGGCGTAGCGAACGTGATGGAAAGGCCAGTGACCTCTAAAACATTGCTCATATCTTTGACTCTCTCTTGTCGAGGTTGGCTCTGATGTAGTCGCCAAAGTAGTTAGTGGAGATAACGGTTAAACCGATGCAAGCAACGGGGATGTATACCTCGTGTGGGGAGTACTCCAGGTTTGCTCGACCAATCGCTAGTAACGAACCCCAACTAGCTCCACCAGGAACACCGATACCAAGAATAGAAAGTGAACCTTCGGCAATCATTACGACACCGACTGCAAAGAACCCGATGGCCAAGATGGCTGGAGCAACGTTTGGAATAATGTGACGACGAATGATTTCCAGGTTCTTTGTACCAATGGATTTTGATGCCAAAACGAACTCACGGCTCGACCACTGAAGAGTTGAACTGCGAGCGATGCGGCCAAGAATCGGAATAATGACGATTGTTAACGAGATGGTGAGCACAAGCACTCGACGGAAGTCCGATGCTGGTGTGTTGCTATTTCCGTTCGCAAGAACTGAAATAAGCGCAAGTGACATCACCAAGTTTGGAATTGCAAGAATCATGTTAAATATCGAGCTCATGACTTTGTCATATGTACCACGGTAGTAAGCAGCGGTGATGCCCAACCCGGCTCCGATTCCTCCTCCAATCACAACAGATACAACGGCAACAAAGGCCGACATGCGAGCACCGTGCATAGTGGCAGTGAACATGTCCATGCCGTCATACGAGGTCCCCAAAATATGACCAGGCACCTTAAACGGGCCGTCACCTTGAGAGAAATCGGAAATCTGATCCCACTGCACGTAAGGGAACAGGTCGTAGGAGACAGCTACAAACACGACGGCAAAAAGCCATAGTGCTGACAACTTGAAACCAATCGGTGTCTTTAAAAATTTCTTAAACACGGCGCTCCCTTGTTCGTGGATCAACAATATTTGCAATCACGTCGACCATTGTGTTGAAGAACACATAAAAGGCCGCAGTAACCGCAATAAAGGACATGAGTGATACGACCTGACGAGACGCAATCGCAAATGCAATTTGGTATCCCAAGCCAGGAAGGTTGAACAAAATCTCAGTGATAATGGTGCCGCCCACAAGGCCGCCCATGTTGAGGGCTGCTGAAGTAAGCAGGGTGGTACTGGATGCCCGTAGTACATGACGCCACAGAACACGAGATTTTGAGATGCCCTTGGAGTTGGCCATCATGATGTAGTCGTCTTTTAAGGTGGCAATCACGTCGGTTCGCAAGAGGCGAGTGTATGAAGCGGTGATTCCTACAGACAGTGAGAGCACCGGAAGCACCATCGCTTTTAGATGCTCACCAAAATTCTCTGTCGGACTGACATATCCGAGAACCGGGAACCAGTCGAATCGCACTGCACAAATCAATACCAAAATGAGTGCGAGAGCGAATGATGGAATTGACGAAAGTGCAAACAACGTCGTTTGCAAATAACGGTCGAACCGTGAACCTTCGCGGTAGGCGGAGATGAGGCCGAGTGGTACAGATACGAGCAACCCAACAATCTGTACATACAGAATGATGAGAAGGGTTGTTGGCAGTGCGCGCTTGAGAAGAATAGAGACGCTGATGGTGTCGTTATTGCTGTATTGGTTGCCGAAGTCTCCCTGCCACATGTCTGTGTACCACTTCCAGAAGAACCCCAAGACACCGCGATCAAGTCCCATGTCTTTGTTCATTATTGCAATACGATCTGGCATTGCATTGGGTACTGCCATCACGGCTGGGTCGCCCGGTAGCAACTGGATAAGTAACGACAACAGGAACGTTGCGCCACTAACGACGATGAGCGCAATGAACACGCGTTGAAAAATGTATTTAAACGTTTCCAAATTTCCCCCTAAGTATGACCAATGTTACACAAACGAAAAGGGCCACTCCCAATTAGGAGTGGCCCTTCCGTATGTTTTTTTGTAAAGCGTCTCACCGAGGTGAAGACAAATCACTTACATCACTTCTGGAGGTAAACGCCTGTCCAGTCGATTCCCCAGTTGGTGACAACACGCTGTGTCTTGCCCGAAGGGCCAGGTGTCTTACCAATGTTCTTTACTGCTTTGGTTGCAAACAAGTTGTAGTAACCGTAAGCCACACAACTGATGATGTGTTCTTCTTGAACATAGGCAGTTGCAGCAGCGTAAGCAGCCTTCACGGCCTTCTTCTCAGCAGCTGTGCCACCGTTACCGGAAACACCATTTGGCAATGCCTGTGCTGCGTAGAACAAGTCGTCGACTTTGGTGTCCGTGTGACGGGTAAGGCTCAAGATTGATCCGAGAAGACCCTTGAAGTACGCCGTTGCACCAGTGAATCCAGGTGCATACGAGTTTGTAACAATGAATGGCAGGTTGAAGCTCACATCGGTTCCTTCCATAAGAAGGATGAGGATTGCGTCGTACTGGTTGCCCTTTGCAGCGTTGAATGCTTCACCAATGATGGTGTAGGACTCTTTCTGCACGATGTCCATTGTGATTCCAACTGCTTTGAGCTGTTGCGCGAGCAGTTTTACGTTTGCAAGCGAAACGGCACTCATGTCTGCAGGAATGGTGAACTTCAGTTCAGTCTTTCCTGTTTCTGACAAGCAGAGAGCCAATGCATCTTTTGCCTTCTTCTTGTTGAACGTAGCAAAACCCTTCTTGGTGTGCATGACACTGGTTGGGCCTACAACTGAAATAGCAGGAGTGGCTTCACCGTTGGTACGGATACGGCTCCACGTCACGCGGTCCATGCCGTAGTTAACAGCTGCACGACAGTTCTTGTTTGCGAACATTGGCTGAATCTTCTGGTTGAACCAGAAAGATGGGTAGTACTCGCTCTTTGACTTGTACTCAGTAAGGCTCTTGTTGGAACGGATCTGCTTCACGTACTTTCCTTCACCAGAAGTAAACATCGCTGCGTCGTACTTGCCCTTTGAGATGGCGTTCTTGCGCTGCTGTGAGTCCTTGATGTTGTCGAAAGTGATCGACTTCAAGTAAGGCAACTGAACACCCTTGGCATCTTTGCGCCAGTAGTTCGGGTTACGAACAACTTTCAACTTGTCAGCGTCACGCACGTAGGTTGACTCGACCATGAATGGGCCTGAACCCAGTGGCTTTGCGCCACATGAACCGGTTCCTGCACCACCTGATGCAACTGATCCACCAGCAGCCTGAATTTGTGCCTTCGCACGAATAAAGGTACGACCTGATGCGTACAAAGTACCCAAGAAGTCGTTCTGTGAACGGAACAATTTGAACACAACGGTTCCTGCAGCATCGTCAGCAGTAATGCTGAGAATATTTGCAAGGAATGGAACACCAGTACCTAAGTAGCTAGCTCCAACTTGACCGGTGAGTACGCCTGCACCACGACCTGCGTCGTAGTTGAACTTCACGAGTGAAGCGTCCAATGTTGTGCCGTCGTGCATCTTGATGCCCGAACGAATCTTGATGGTCCATGTCTTGAGGTCAAGAGTGCCGTCGGCATTCTTTCCTGCTTGTCCAGATTCGGCGAGCATGGGAACCATGTCTCCACCGATTGACTTCTCAAACAATGTTTCGTAAATGGTACGAGCTGCCATCAAAGCCGAGTTGGCCAAGTTGTCAGGTCCGCACCAGCCGCCGAAGGTGTCGAAGATTGCAACTTTTGCATCTCCGCCGCCGCCAGCTGTCGGACCGGTTGCAGCACTTTTTGCGCTAGCACCGGTTGTGGCCAGAGTAGAAACGGCAAGCGAAGCAGCAAGAACTGCTCCGACTTTACGTAACACTCGGGACCGAGTCGTATGACGTTGTGTCATTGAGTTACCCCCAAAATTGGCACACCACTGTGATGTGACTAAGGGCACGATAGCAGTAAGAATCGCTGTGACGCCAACCACACGCAGCAGAAATAGATTGTCTTCAACAATTATCTGTTGAGTTATTTTGATGAGTGTTTGTCACCAAAATGGGTACAACCGAGTGCTTCTAGTTAGTGAAAAAGTGCACTTTGATCGCCCCGCCCGCACGGTCGTTGGCTGTGTCAAAGGCTTTTGCAGCATCATCAAGGGAATACCGATGAGTAATCAGGGCTTCGGCAATATGTGGATTGCGTGACAAAACATCTACAGCTTCCTCAAAATCATGGTGTTCGTGGTCATGGCTATAGAACATGGAAGGAATAACGGAGATTTCTTTCAACATCAAGGTGTTTGAGAGCCCAACTGGGGACCACACCATGCCGAACTCCACGATGGAGCCGCGGGGCCTGGTGGCACTGACACAGGCGTCGAAGGATTGTTGGGTACAGACAGCATCGAATGAAAAGTCGTAGTTATGGCTTGGGGTAGACACTGCACGTGCTCCGAGGGCCTCGGCGGCAAGGTTCTGATGAGGGTGGCGCGTCACGATGTCTACTTCTATACCTCTATCTACGAGAACAGCAGCGGCAAGAAGTCCTATGGAACCGGCGCCCACAACAATTGCTTTCATACCACTTGTAATAGGTATGCGATTTATTCCGTGTACGACAACAGCAAGTGGTTCAACAAGTGCAACGGCGTCTGGTTTTACATTTCCTGGTACCGGAACCAATCTTGATTTTTCTACACGTACGAACTCGGCAAGACCGCCATCGATGGAAGTGCCGTGTAATGACGCAGCCGCCATCGCGCACATGTGTGGCAATGCTCGTGTGCACTCTGTGCAGTGTCCGCATTCTCCGGTTGGCCGCACGGCGACCAGTTGCCCAGACTCGGTGTACCCACCGAACTCGTGACCCAAAACAATTCCCGACAGACCAAGACTGATGAGGTGCAAATCACTGCCGCAGATTCCAGAAGATGTAACACGAATGAGTTCACCTTCACCAAATGGAAGATCTCTTTCGACTAGTGAGACAGAACCTTGGTGGGACACAACTGCACGCATGGGTGAACTGTAACCGTTTAGTACTGCGGTCCGATTACGGAGTCGTGGTTGGAGGAACCGTTGATGTGCTTGTTGAAGTTGTAGTCGTAGATGTTGTGGTGGTTGATGCATCGACCACTTGCATGCCATATGTGCGCAGCGCGTTCACCGTGAAGGTTGCTCGCGTTTTATAGCCACTGACAGTGAGGTGCACACCGTCTGCGATGAACCGGCTGGAGGCCTTTGGAGTAAAAGAGGAATTCCAGTCTGCAATGCGAAGTTGTGGCCAGCGCGCTTGTGCTTTCACTAACGCCTTGTTGAAACGTACGGACCTGCTGATCCAGTCGCGTCTACCAAGCGCTGAGAATTCCGTATTGACCCACAGCACAGGAAGGTTTCTTGTTTCTGCCATTACCAAGTCAATGACATATCGCGGGTACCACGACTCGGGGCGAGAGATCATGTCGTTCGTGCCGAGGGCAATCACAATTGCTGTTGTTGTAGCAGTGAGTTGTTTTTCAAGAATGGTTGCTGCAAGAGATGCTTTGCGGCCCGGCTTGTCGTCAATAGAAACAATGGGCCAGATACCTAGGCGCTCAGTACGTGATTGCAGTTTGCCGAAGTAATCAGTGCCGACGCTGAGGCTGTCACCGATAATGAGTAATCGACCTTGTCCATTTGGCTGGATTGATGCTGGTGGTGGCGCAGCATGAGATAACTGGGGGGCGACGAATAATGACAAAATCAATGCGCTAACGGCTAGCCGACAGGTTTTGGTGTGGGAGAGCATGTGAGACACCGTTCTATTGTGGCAAGGTTGTGAGGTGATTCGTAAGCACTTCCTCACATATTTTGCACTTTCGACTATTGCAATTGCGCAACCGATGCTGGATTTGTATGGAAAGAACACCACTGTGTTCTCGGCGGCGAAGATGACCTCACTTGAAGTGTCGGTCTTTGTGTTGATGGTGCTTTTGGTTCCGGCGTTACTCGCAACGGCGATTGATGCCATCAGCAAGGTTTTTGGGCCACGAGTTAATGAGTCTGTGCGGCTGTGGCAGATTGCTGCTTTTTCTTTTCTGGTAGGACTAGCGATCAGTCGAATCGCGCAATGGAAAGGCAACACCATTCCTATTGCGGTGGGGTTGGTTCTTGCAGTTGCCGTGCCCATTTGCTTCGATCGCTTTAGGTCCGTGCGTGAATGGTCGCGTTGGTTGTCTGCTTTAGGCGTCGCAGTCTTGGCTACCGCGTTGATTCAGTTGCAGCCAGTAATTCTCGGAACCTCTGGTCCCAAGTCTGACGCTGTGATTGGTCGACCCGATGTTTCTGTACTGCAAATTGTGTTTGATGAGTTCCCGTTGTATGCACTGTTGGATGCAAACGGGGAGCTCAATGCTGAACGTTTCCCTGGCTTTGCACAACTTGCGCAAGAATCAACATGGTTCAGAAATTCTGTGGCGGAATCCAACTTCACCCATCAGGCCGTGCCAGCGATTCTTGCCTCTCAGGTGCCTATGGAAACTGGGGGACCATTTCTTCAGCAGTATCCGAAGAACATTTTTACTTTGTTCGGTGGCAAGACAACAGTAGATGGAATTGAACCCGTCACGAGTCTTTGCCCCCACTCTGTCTGTCATTCTGAGGTCGCTTCCTCTTTCGGATTTGATGTGGGTCGGTATGTGAAATTCGTTCGCGATGCGGGCTATGTATATGGCCACCGAGTGTTGCCCCCAATTGCGCGCACGAGGATTCCATCCATTGAAGGAACATGGGGCGGTTTTGGTGCTGTTGCCAACAAGTTCAAAGAACAGTTTGATACGGGTGCATTTTCTCAGGTAGATGCCATTAGTGATGGTGTTGATGCGTTTGTGAATGATCCATCGCAACGCGTGGAGGTGGTACACGCTCTAGTTCCACATGCTCCATGGAGGTTGACGCCAGACCATCGCGTTGCTCCATTGTCTTCTTCTATTTCTACTCAGAATCCTGATAATGAAGATGTGGTACGAGATACCTACCAAACTTTTCTTGTTCAGGTGGGCGCTGCAGACAATGCAATCTTGGATTTGATAGAAACTCTCAAACAAAAAGGGCGTTGGGACAACACGCTCCTTGTTGTTACAGCGGATCATGGTATTTCGTTTATGCCAACCATGCCTCAACGTCATACAGATTTTTCCGATATGGGTCAATCAAATGATGTCTATCGAATTCCCACGTTCATAAAGTTTCCAAAACAATCCGCGGGAAAGATCAGCGATTGTGCAATATCTAACCTTGACCTCTTGCCCACGATTATCGACGCCACAGAAACAGAAACTACTTGGGAGTTTGCTGGACAATCAGTTGCCAATGAATGCCCAGCAGGACGCACGCGCACGGTGGTCTCGGCAACAGGAGAAACTGCTGTTCTGTCGGACGGCTTTGAAGTAGTGAAGGAACGTTCTGATTATTACGACTCTGTAGTAGCCAGAGAAGGATCTTTGCGTCGAGTTGCTGGCGTTGGACTCTCTGCATCATTGGTTGGCCAGGCGTTGCCCGCTGTTGCAAATTCAACAACTGTGACCGGGTGGTCGGTGACCCAGAAGAAGATGTTTACAAATGTGTCAACGAAGAAGGGCGCCAGGGTTCCTTCGCTCATCACAGGAAGAATCCAGTTGGCGAAACCACTGGATGTTGGAACCGAAGGTGTCGTTGCAATTGATGGCATAGCTGCAGGCGTGATTGGTGAACTATCTGGCGCACGTGATGTTGTGTCGTATACGGCGATCCTGGATTACGGACTCTTAACGGAAGGTGCACACATGGTGGAGTTGTATGTGCGACTTCCTGACGGGCAACTAGAGCGGGTGGGCAAGCCGTCTTAGTTGGTGTTTGATGCCCAGGCTTCTGGGTCTTGAATCTCGCGGACGACTCGGGGTACATCTTGTACATCAACTGGTGGGCTGATGAGGTAGCCCTGCGCGCGATGACATTTCACCGACTTCAGGGTCTGCAGTTGTTCTTTGCTTTCTACACCTTCAGCAACAATGTCGGCTCCCATCGCCTCGGCCATTGCAATGATGGTGCGAACGATATTTTGTGTGGCGCTATCCGTGGATATGTCGTTGACAAACGCTCTATCAATCTTGATGCATTGAATGGGGAACTTCTGTAGAAGT
>Ga0209033_1001473_pt1 | contig 13650 bp, 16 predicted proteins | sample LauGreFa1BDMLBDN_2_FD_188218 | JGI IMG/M metagenome (GOLD analysis project Ga0209033, IMG submission 188218) | Freshwater lake microbial communities from Lake Michigan, USA - Fa13.BD.MLB.DN (SPAdes) (version 2) | ecosystem: Environmental > Aquatic > Freshwater > Lake | place: Lake Michigan, USA...
GCACCGGCCACACCTCGAAGCCGAGGCGTTGCAGCGGAAACACCGCGGCGGAATTTCCGACATGGCCGTAAGCGACATGGGACTGGATGGATAGAATGGACATAGCAGGAGCATAAAAGAGAGCAATAACTGCAGCAACAAAAAAGCCCCGCTTTCGCGGGGCTTTCTAAATTTTAGGGCTCAAGCCCAAATAATCAGTTCTTCGCCTTGTCGACGAGCTTGTTCTTGGCAATCCATGGCATCATGGCGCGGAGCTTTCCGCCCACTTCTTCGATCTGATGCGCGTTGTGGCGCGCACGAACCGCCTTGAACGAGGTCTGGTTCACCTTGTTCTCCAGCATCCAGTCGCGCGTGAATTTGCCGGTCTGAATGTCGTTCAGAACGCGCTTCATTTCGGCCTTTGTCTCGGACGTGATGATCCGCGGGCCGGTGACATATTCGCCATATTCCGCCGTGTTCGAGATCGAGTAATTCATGTTGGCAATGCCGCCTTCATAAATCAGATCAACGATCAGCTTCACTTCGTGCAAGCACTCGAAATACGCCATTTCCGGCGCGTAGCCTGCTTCCACCAGCGTCTCAAAACCAGCGCGGATCAGTTCAACCAATCCGCCGCAAAGCACAACTTGCTCGCCGAACAAATCGGTTTCGCATTCTTCCTTGAACGTCGTCTCGATAATGCCTGCACGACCGCCACCATTGGCCGACGCGTAAGACAAACCAAGATCATGCGCATTGCCCGTCGCATCCTGATGGATCGCGATCAAAGTCGGCACGCCGCCGCCCTTCTGGTATTCCGAGCGCACCGTATGGCCAGGGCCCTTCGGCGCAACCATCAGCACGTCGAGATCCTTGCGGGGCTCAATAAGGTTAAAGTGCACGTTGAGACCATGCGCGAACAACAGCGCCGCTCCCTTCTTCATATTGGCCTGCAATTCGTCGCGGTAAATATCGGCCTGCAATTCGTCCGGCGTCAGCATCATGACGACATCGGCCCATTTGGCGGCTTCCACAACCGTCATCACCTTCAGGCCCTCGCCCTCGGCCTTCTTGACCGTCGGGGAACCGGCGCGCAGCGCCACCACAATGTTCTTGCAGCCAGAGTCGCGCAAATTCAACGCATGGGCATGGCCCTGCGAGCCGTAGCCGACAATGGCGACATTCTTGCCCTTGATGAGATTGATGTCGGCGTCACGATCATAATAAACACGCATGTAGAAGGCTCCCTGAAGTGCGTTGTTTTACACAAGTGAACAGCGATTAAGCGTCGGAGGCGCGATGGTCAAGCACGAAGGCTGAAATTGACCGGTTCACGGGATCAGTTCGCGGATAAAGGGCAGCGTCGACAGCAGCAAGAGCACCGCCATTCCGACATTGAAAATCCTCAATCGCGCAGGAACCGACAGAAATCCGCGCAATGCGACACCAAAACCCGCCCAACAACTCACACTCGGCAGATTGATAACACCAAAAGTACCCGCAACCAGAATAACGCTGAGATAATACATGTCCGGGACGGTGTAGAGCGTCGTCGCCGTCAATGCCATCGCCCACGCCTTCGGGTTGATCCATTGAAACAGCGCCGCCTCGATAAACGTCATCGGCCGTGCCTTCGCATCCCCTGATCCAAGCGACCCGCTGGAAGCGAGCTTCCACGAAAGCCAGACCATATAAACAAGCGCGAGAACTCTCAAAACATTGAACACGATCGGAAACAGCGTCAACACCGCGCCAAGGCCGAACCCGACAAGCGCCACCATCGCGGTAAATCCGAGCGCAATGCCCAGCATATGCGGGATCGTCTGCCTGAACCCGAAATTAACTCCCGAGGCCAGCAACATCAGATTATTCGGCCCGGGTGTCACCGAGGTCACCAACGCATAAAGCGCCAGCGCAATCAGGGTTTCATGTGTCATCGGGACAAATCTTCAGCGGACTTTGGGGAATAATCATCATCAATAATCTCTGAACCGCGATCAGGTCTCCAATCGATAGTTTCTGAATGACCGTCTGTTCCAGCCTCATCCATACTCTTGATATCGTCATCAAGAGTCTCTGTGAGTAGCGCATCCCACTCCTCGGCACCAAAATCATAATCTGGACCACCCAATTGCTTCATTCGAGTGACCAACTGGTCCAATGTAGTCGAGGATGAAGATCTGAAGGAAAACGCGGATAAGTCTGCCGTCACTTGGCTGTCTAATTCACACTCTAACTTCGCTGGTATCTTCTTAGACAAGCTGAAGCCTTAATTCCCTACCGACAAGAGTGGCTGCTCGTTGCAGGCTTTCAACTGTCACATTTCCTTTCGCCTTCAGGATACGGTCAACCTGTGCCCGGCTTGTATGCATTCGCTCGGCCATCACAGCCTTTGTGACTCCCAAACGCTGCATTTCTTGGCTCAACTGCCAAGCGATCACGCGCGTAATCGCTTCCGCGTGAACCACTTCACGGATTTCGCCTTCATCGAGAAATTCATCGAGCGTGGTGCCCCAGCTAGCGTTTGTTTTGGTCATCGCAGCATCTCTTTCATTCGTCGTCGCGCTAAATCCAAAATATCGGGCGGCGTCTTTTGTGTCTTCTTTATAAAGCCATGGACAACGCCAAGACGCTCTCCTGTGGCAAAGAAAATAAGCCGTGCAATGCGTTGGCCAGCAAGAGAACACCGCACTTCCCAAAGTCCGTCCCCTAACGGCCGGCACAATGGCATTCCGATAGGCCACCCAAATTGTACCGTCGCAAGATCAGCCCCGATAACCCGCCGATCCTCTAAAGATAGACTCCGTAGCCAATCCAAAACGGGTTCAGTTCCGGTTGACGTCCGATAAAAATAAACCGGAATCTCAGCGACGCGAGCTGCATTCATCTCATCAACGTTTCGTCTAGCGTATCATATAAAATACATCAAAACAACGGCACGTCAAACCTTTCGACGCTCCGCGATGGCTTTCGATAATGCTCGAATATATCATCACTCAAGGGTCTCAACGCAATGGCAGCAACGCCGTCAAAACGCCGCCACACCGCGTGCCATCGCTGCAATTCCGGTCCGGGAAACTTCCGCCAGTCCCAGCTCCGACACCGCCCGCAAATAGCGCTCGATCTCCTCGCTCGTACCCGTCAGTTCGAAAACGAATGAGTTGAGCGTTGCATCAACCGTCCGCGCACCAAAGGCCGCTGCAAGCCTCAGCGCCTCGCTCCGCGACTCGCCCTTGCCGACGAGTTTCACAAGCGCCAATTCCCGCTCGATTGCCTCGCCTTCCGTCGTCAGGTCAACAACGCGATGCACCGGCACAAGCCGGTCGAGCTGGTGCTTGATCTGCTCGATCACCATCGCCGTTCCGGTTGTCACAATCGTGATCCGCGACACATGCTTCTCATGCTCCGTCTCGGAGACGGTCAGGCTCTCGATATTATACCCCCGGCCGGAAAACAGCCCCGCAATGCGCGCCAGCACACCCGGCTCGTTATCCACCAGCACGGAAAGCGTATGGCGGGCGGGAATGCTGGAAACAGGGGCATCAGAATAGTGCGATTTCATCGGTATGATCTTTCAGACTGGGACGGATTTACAAGATTAAGGCCGGAACGGGCCAATAGGGGCTTCATCAATTTCATCATGCGCGACAATCCACGGCTCCTGCATCGCATCATTCTGCCATGCCGAGAAGCTCGCCGTGTCCATCACCGCATCCATATAGCGGCGAATGAGGGGGTCAACCGCGATCGAATAACTCTGGAAGCGCGTCACAACCGGCGCATACATCGCATCCGCCGCGCAGAACGACCCGAAGAGAAACGGTCCCTGCCCGCTAAACCGCGTCAGCGCATCCGTCCAAAGCTTCGTGATCCGCGCCACATCCTTTGCAACAAGCTCGCCACGGTCGATTTGAGCATAGCGCTTGCGCAAATTCATCGGGCACGCGCCCCTGATCCCGCGAAATCCGGCGTGCATTTCATTCGAGATGACCCGCGCAAAAGTCCGCGCCTTGATCTCGCGCGGCCAGACATGCTTGTGCGGAAACCGGTCAGCCAGATACTCCATGATCGCGAGCGACTCCCAAACGGTCACCTCCCCGTCCACAAGAACCGGCACCGTGTTCCCCGCCTGATAAGCGTTCACACGCGGGCGGAACTCGGGCGTATCGAGCGGGATCATATCTTCCTCGAACTCGATACCGAGTTCCTTCATCAAGATCCACGGCCGCAGCGACCAGGAGGAGTAGGTCTTGTTCCCGATAGCAAGTTTCATAGGCCCATCTCCTGAACAGAATTAACGTGCGGGATAACACCGAGAGCCGACGACCGCTTGATAAGCGGCATGTCTGAAGTGACAAACGCGTCCGCATCCGATGATAAAGAAACATGAAGTGCATCAGGCAGATCAAGGCCTCCTTGATTCCAGTTAAGCGCCTTCGCGACTGCATCGGACGGATAAAATGAGACATTCGGCATGGCCTGCAAGCGTCGAAATGCCAGCTCTATCTCATTGCGCGGCACGTTATAAACGGCGCGAAGCACCCACTCGCTTTCCAGTAATACCGTAGCTGTCACCAAAATGAGGTTATGTCTCATGGCATCGAGAACTTTAGCCTTCGACGGATCATCTCGCTCCGTTAGAAACGTCACGACGATATTGGTGTCCACCGAAATCATCGGCCCCATTCCTTTCGGAATAAAGCCGCGATAGCCGCGTCTTCGTCCGCACGCGAAGGCACTGGCCCGCCGACTTTGAGGCAGCCCGCTACAGCATCGATTTCACTTTCAGTCGGCAAGCGAAGGGCCTTGCGCACTTGATGCAAGACGATGGCATCGTTCTCGACCCCAACCGACAATGTTGCACCTGCCTCAAGATGAAGACGGTCACGAATACTTTTCGGGATCACCACCTGTCCCTTGCTGGATACGCGTGTCGTTTCCACACCTTTTCTCCCGTAAAGACTTCAATTCATCACAAAAGTAAGACAAAAGTAAGATAAACCTAAGCCTGTTGTGAGACAAACCCCGTTAAACGAGCGCCTTGCCCTTCGCGTCAATCACATTGCCGATATTCTGATCGCCTGCATCCGAGAGATCATTCAAAATCATCTCGTTATGCGCCTTGCCCGACGGGATCATCGGGAAGCAATTCTCGGTTTTGGCAACGAGGCAATCGAAAATCACCGGTCGCGGCGTATCGATCATTTCCATGATTGCATCATCGAGCTTGGCCGGATCCGAGCAGCGAATACCAACGCCGCCATAGGCCTCCGCGAGCTTCACGAAATCAGGCAGCGAATCCGAGTAGCTCTCCGCATAGCGCCCGCCATGCAGCAATTCCTGCCATTGCCGCACCATGCCCATATATTCATTGTTGAGAATGAAAATCTTGACCGGCAGACGATACTGCACCGCCGTCGACATTTCCTGCATGTTCATCAGGATCGACGCCTCGCCCGCAATATCTATCACCAACGCCTTCGGATTGGCCATTTGCGTCCCGATCGCCGCCGGCAATCCGTATCCCATCGTCCCGAGACCGCCCGACGTCATCCAGCGATTGGGCTCCTCGAACCGGAAATACTGCGCTGCCCACATCTGGTGCTGGCCCACTTCGGTCGTGATATAGGGGTCGCGGTCCTTGGTCAGCGCATAGAGCCGCTCAATCGCATATTGCGGCTTGATAATGCTGTCGGAGCCGCGATAGGCGAGGCAATTCTTCGCCCGCCACGTGCCGATTTCGTCCCACCAAGCGCCGATCTTGGTCCGGTCCGGCTTCGGCAGCACGGCCTTCCACTCCGCCAGCATATCGCGCAACACATTGCCGCAATCGCCGACAATGCCGATTTCCGTCTTCACATTCTTGTTGATCGAGGACGGATCAATGTCGACATGGATTTTCTTCGAGTGCGGCGAAAACGCATTCAGCCGCCCCGTGATCCGGTCATCGAACCGCGCGCCGATGCAGATCATCACATCGCAATCATGCATGGCCATATTGGCTTCATAGGTACCATGCATCCCCAGCATGCCCATCCATTGCGGATCAGCCGCCGGATAAGCGCCCAGCCCCATCAAGGTCGATGTGATCGGAAAACCTGTCAGCCGCACGAGTTCACGCAGCATAGCCGAGGCTTCATGGCCGGAATTGATCACCCCGCCGCCCGTATAAAAAATCGGCTTTTTTGCCTTCGCCATCAGCGCAACCGCCGCACGGATTTTCTCGATATCGCCTTGCACGCGCGGACGATACGTCTTGTGCTGATTATCCTTCGGGCGCTCGTAGTTTCCGAGTGCGAATTGCACATCCTTCGGAATATCGACAACCACCGGCCCCGGACGGCCATTCGCCGCGACATAGAATGCCTCGTGCAGGATCCGCGGCAGATCTTCCACCGACCGCACAAGATAATTATGCTTCGTGCAGTGTCGCGTAATGCCCACCGTATCGCATTCCTGAAACGCATCCGACCCGATCAAATGCGTCGGTACCTGCCCGGTAATGCAAACCAGCGGAATGGAATCAAGCATCGCATCGGTCAGCCCCGTCACGGCATTGGTCGCCCCCGGACCAGATGTCACAAGCACACAGCCAACCTTGCCGGAAGACCGCGCATACCCTTCCGCCGCATGCACAGCACCCTGCTCGTGCCGCACCAAAACGTGCTTCACCTTGTCCTGCTGGAACATTGCGTCATAAATCGGCAAAACAGCCCCGCCGGGATAGCCGAAAATATGTTCGACGCCCTGATCCTGCAGAACCTTAAGCACCATCTCCGCGCCGCTCATTTGCTTTGTCATCGTCCGTCTCCCGCCTCGCTTCGTGTGTCCGTCTGGTGCAGTTGCTTGTAGGCCAATAAAAAAGCCCCTCGGAGGGGCTTCAGGATCAGCGTCAGTCTCGGGTTGCCGGTCCTAAAGACCGTCCCGCTCCTGACGCCTGCGTACTACAATCAACGTGCTGCGCATTGTGCGCTCCCTTTTCAATTCGGATGAAAAGCTAATCCCGAACGTGTGACGCGTCAAGTCCCAATCTGAGAATTCGGGATTAACGGGTCAAACACTCCGGCGGCGGGAGGTCATCCGCATGCAAGACTGTGATAGGTGACCGACCGGCTACCCGTAACGATCCGTTCGGACACCGTCGAACACGACGCACCATTCTGTATCGTCTTTCCTGTAACGACCATCTGCCCGGATCCGTTACCGGCCTGCCAGTTCAATTCTTCTCCGGTATCCAACATATGCGCTCTGAGAAGGTTCACGCGGCGTACGAGTTTTGCCCGGTCATCAAGCTGGAAGAGCACAGAGGCCAATTTGGGCTCCATGATCACAACACTTAAATTAAGAGTGGCAGTCAGCGTTTCGGCGCGCGCAACCGAAAGCGAAATAAACACCAACGCAATACTCAAACTAAAACTGATACGCCTGATACACATGACGTGAGAATATCACGACACAACTTTAAAGCGAGTAAAATTTAATACGCAACTTTACGGATGATTGTTCCCGTCCCTTGAGAAGAGCACCCGACCCTCGCCCGGAACCAAACAGGCACCTGCCGCTAGGAGCTTAGGCCTCCACAGGCCGGAATAACCCCCTCGGCCTCCTCCGGCCGCACCCACATAAAACTCGGCGCCTGATGCCGGAACCATGTGTGCTGCCGCTTCGCATAGTGCCGCGTATCGGCCTTGCCGATCACCGCCGCCTCCGCAAGGCTGATCTCGCCGCGCAAATGCCGCATCAATGCCGGCACGCCATGTGCCCGCATCGCGGGCAAAGCGGGGTCAAGCCCGCGCTCCATCAAAGCCCGCACCTCGTCAAGCGCGCCGCCTCCAAGCATCAGATCAAACCGCGCATCAATCCGCTGCCGCAACACGCCACGATCCGGCGCGAGAAAGACAGCCCGGTATTCATCCACCCCGAACACCTGCCCCGAACGTGCGGCCCGTAATTCGATCATCGACTTGCCCGTCGCCATAAAAACCTCGAGCGCCCTTAAATTGCGTTGCGGATCTCCCGGCTTCAATGTCGCAGCTGTCGCCGGATCAATCGCCGCGAGCCGGTCATGGATCTCCACAGGAAGCCGCCCCTCCGCCCAGCCCCTGAGCTCCGCACGCAGCGCATCGGGCACCGCAGGAATATCCGAAAGACCCTCGAGCAGCGCCCTGAAATAAAGCCCCGTTCCTCCGACAATAATCGGCAAACGTCCATCCGCTTCAATGCCCGCAACCGCCTGCCTCACATCATCAAGCCATCGCGCGACAGAATAATTCACCGCCGCATCGACATGCCCGAACATCACATGCGAGCACTGCGCCTCTTCCTCAACCGTCGGGCGCGCCGTGATCACCCGGAGATCGCGGTAAACCTGCATCGAATCCGCGTTCACCACGACGCCGTTCAACTTTGCGGCCAGCGTCATCGCCAGTGCCGACTTCCCGCTCGCAGTCGGTCCTGCGATAAGAATTGCGCGATAACCGCCTAGTGTCACGTTTCTCTGTCCTGTATATGCAGCATCATGATCGAACTCGTTGCCACGCTCGTGTCCAAAAGGGAAGCCAAGGCTCTAACAGAAAGCCTGCTGGCAAAGCTTGCGCCTATCGTGCCGCAGCCCGTTCGCGTTGTACAATTGGAACGCCATATCGCTGCTGACCTGATCTTCCCGTCCGAAGAAGGAGCCTCTGTCGGGCTGATTGAAGCCGGCCTTAGACAGGCGCTCGGGAATGAGCCAGTCGATGTCATCATCCAGCCTTCCCTCCGCCGCCAAAAGCGTTTGCTGATCGCCGACATGGACTCAACCATGATCGAACAGGAATGCATCGACGAACTCGCCGATTTTGCCGGTTTTCGCGGGCAAGTCTCCGAGATCACCGAACGCGCCATGCGCGGTGAACTCTCTTTCGAGCCCGCTCTTCGGGAACGCGTCCGTCTTCTCAAAGGGCTCGACGTCGAAATCGTCTCCCGCGTGATTACCGAGCGCATCACCCAGACACCGGGAGGTCGCACGCTTGTCATGACAATGCGCGCAAAAGGCGCCTATACCGCGCTCGTCTCGGGTGGCTTTACCGTATTCACCGAACCTCTGTCGCTCTCGATCGGCTTCAACGAGCATCGATCGAACACGCTCGAGATCGAAGCGGGCCTTCTCACCGGCGAGGTTCGACCGCCCATTCTCGGTCGGGAAGCCAAACGCAACGCGCTCATCGAACTCCGCGATCTGTTTTCGCTCGCACCGATCGACACATTGGCACTTGGCGATGGTGCCAATGATCTCGCCATGATCCAGGAGGCCGGGCTCGGCGTTGCTTGGCAGGCCAAACCAGCTGTCGCCGAAGCCGCTCATGCGCGCCTTCACCACAGCGACCTCACCGCCCTTCTCTATGCGCAAGGCTATCCCCGTCGCACATGGGTCGAATGATCCGGGCTATACAACCCCATCTCCGCAAGATGAGCGGCGAATAATGCACCTAATCTCCGCATACGATGCGGAGATTAGACTTGCCTCCCCATCCTGATCGAGAGTATAATCTCCGCAAATTATGCGGTGATTAAAATGTACATCCATGAATTGCAGGGTTGGCCCGCGCTACACTGGAATGAGAAAAGCCTGCTCAAGCCTTTGGCCGCTGTTCGCCACCGGCAGGGCTTGCTTATCGGGAAAATGGAGGCACTCGGACTTAAGCCCCGATCCGAGGCAGTGCTCGATACATTGACACAGGATGTCGTTCAATCCAGCGAAATCGAGGGCGAGCTGCTCAATCGGGATCAGGTTCGTTCATCCATCGCACGCCGTCTTGGAATCGAGATCAGTGCCATCACACCGGCCGACAGAAACGTTGATGGCGTCGTCGACATGATGCTCGATGCAACGCAAAACTATCAGGCTCCCTTGACGCGCACGCGAGTGCTTCTTTGGCATACGACACTTTTTCCGTCGCGAAAAAGCGGAATGATACCCATCCGGACCGGCGAATGGCGGGATGACAGCAACGGTCCGATGCAGGTCGTCTCCGGCCCGATTGGTCGCGAGCGTATCCATTTTGAGGCCCCGCCCGCTAAGCGCCTCGAGGCAGAAATGCAGACATTTCTCGCATGGTTCGAAGAAGAAACCTCGATAGACCCCGTCCTGAAAGCCGGATTGGCTCACTTCTGGTTCGTCACAATTCACCCCTTTGACGATGGTAATGGCCGTATTGCACGCGCAATCGCCGATCTCGCACTCGCGCGCTCGGAACACTCCGCCCAAAGATTTTACAGCATGTCCGCCCAGATCCGGCTCGAACGGAAAGCCTATTACGAAAAACTGGAATCATGCCAGAAAGGAGACCTCGATGTCACCGAATGGCTCATCTGGTTTCTCGGGTGTCTGGATCGTGCAATCGGCACCTCAGCTGAAACACTCGCGGCAATCATGGCAAAAGCGCGCTTCTGGGATCGTCATTCCGGTGTAACACTCAATGCCCGCCAGATCATAATCCTCAACCGTATGCTTGACGGTTTCGACGGAAAACTGACGACGACAAAGTGGGCTGCAATCTGCAAATGCTCTCAGGATACTGCCCTGCGCGATATTGACGATCTCATCCGTCGGAAAATACTCGTCAAAGACGACGGCGGCGGACGCAGCACAAGCTATTCAGTAGATAACACCTGAAAAGCCCCGGGCCCCTCACTCCAGCGGCAATGCCACAAACCGCATGTCGCCCTGTGCACTCGAGACAAGGAACAGTGCTGATTTCTTGCCCTCTTTCTTGAGTGCAGCAATACGCTTCACCAGCGCGTCCGGCGTCTGCACAGCTTCCTGCTGCACTTCCGTGATCACATCGCCCGCGGCGATCCGCTTTTCACCGGCCGCCGAGTCGGGATCAACCTTGGTGACCACGACGCCCTTCACGGTTTCCTTGATCGAATAGCGCTTGCGTACCTCGTCCGTCATGCTCGACAATTCAAGACCAAGCGCCTTTTTTACCACGGGCGCCTCGGGTGTAGGCGCGCCATTTCCCTGCTGCGCCAATTTCTCGCCATCTTCCAACCGGCCAAGAGTCACCCGCAAAGACTTTTCCTTGCCTTCCCGGATCACAACAACGTCAACTTCCTTGCCCACCGCCGTTTGGCCGACAATCCGCGGCAAATCGCGCGACTCCTTGATATCCCGCCCGTCAAACCGGATGATCACGTCACCCGCCACAATACCCGCTGGCTTGGACGGGCCTTTATCATCAACGCCCGCAATCAATGCGCCGCGGGATTCGCCAAGCCCTAGGCTTTCGGCAATATTCTCGTCTACCGGTTGAATGCGGACGCCCAACCAGCCTCGACGCGTCTCGCCATACGCGATCAGCTGCTCGACCACCGCACGGGCCATGTCGGAAGGCACGGCAAACCCGATCCCGATCGAACCGCCCGATGGCGATAAAATCGCCGTATTGATCCCGATCACATCGCCATCCATGTTGAACAACGGACCACCCGAGTTCCCCTTGTTGATCGCCGCATCGGTCTGGATATATTGCCCATAGGACTGGTCCGAAATATCGCGGTTTCGCGCCGAAACAATCCCTGCGGATACCGAACCGCCAAGCCCGAACGGATTGCCGATCGCCATCACCCAGTCACCGATCCTTGCCTTATCCGAATCTCCGAATTTGACAGCCTTCAATGGCTTGTCCGGTTTGACGCGAAGCACGGCAAGATCGACCTTCGGATCCTTGCCGACAATCTCGGCCTTCAATTTCCGCCCATCCGTGAAAATCACGGTAATTTCATCGGCATCCCCGATCACATGATTATTCGTTACAATGATGCCGGAAGCGTCAATCACAAAGCCCGAACCAAGCGAACTTGACCGGCGCTGCGGGGCCTTTTGCCCGTTTTCGCCTTTAGGGCCTAAAAATTCTTCGAAAAAGTCCTGAAAAGGCGAACCGGGCGGCAATTGCGGCATCGGAACACTGCGCTGCTCTTCCGCCGGCGCATTCGTCGAGGCCGAAATATTCACCACGGCGTCAATCACCTGATCCGCGAGATTGGCAAGCGTATCCGGTCCCTTCGCATGAACGTGAGCGGGAGCAGCGAGCAGGGAGGCGACTAGCGACACAAGAACAAGCCGCCCGGCTTTCGAAAAAACTTCCGTCAAAAAGTGCATCGAATACCCCGATTTCATCCCGTACTCCCCCAACATCATATCTCCAACACGTCGCAGAAACACACGTTCCTCTAAGCACCTATCACGTAATGACGCACGAGAAACACGATCAACATTCCAAACGTGGCAGAAATCAGCCCGATCACCCGCATCATACCTTCATCAAGTTCGAGGGCATCCCGCATTCGTGCGCGCACAAACGCGGGAAACCCCGCAAACATGAGACCTTCGAGAACAAGAACCAACCCGATCGCAACAAAAAAATCAGTCATGATCGGGAGATCCGGCTCGTATTACTCGACAACTTCAATCGTCTGCTTGGTGGCGAAAGGATCACGGAAATACCGCAGGAATTCCGAGTCCGGGCTCAGCAACATGCGCGTATCGCTCGACTTGAACGATGACTCATACGCCTGCATCGACCGGTAGAACCCAAAAAAGTCCGGATCACGCCCATAGGACTCCGCCAGAATACTATTCTTCTGCGCATCGCCCTCACCGCGAACCTGTTCCGATGTCCGTGTCGCCTCGGCGCGCAACACCACGACGTCACGATCCGCCTTCGCCTTGATCGTTTGCGAAAATTGCGAGCCCTGCGCCCGTATATCGGCCGCCTCGCGTTGACGCTCCGTCTGCATCCGCTGGAACACCGCCTGGCTGTTCTGCTCCGGCAAATCCGCACGCCGCAACCGCACATCCACCACTTTGATACCAAGTCCCTGCGCCTGCCGGTTCACATCATCCCGGATGCGTTGCATCAGGCCCGAGCGGTCCGTCCGCACAACTGCCGACAGCGAAGCGTCCGCCAAAATCGTTCTGACCGCGGAATTTACGATCGATGTCAGCCTCAGATTGGCCCCCGCGACGCTGTTCACGCTCTGGTAAAACCGCAATGGATCCGTAATCCGGTAGCGCGTGAACGCATCCACCACGAGACGCTTCTGGTCCGCCGCGATCACTTCCTGCTGCGGCAATTCGAGATCCAGAATGCGCTTGTCAATCGTCACGACATTCTCGATGAACGGCACTTTGAAATAGATGCCGGGATTTTCAATCGGCGGGCGTGCCACGCTGCCGAACCGGAACACGAGCGCCTGCTCGGTCTGTTGCACCACGAAGGTCGCACTCATGAACACGACCAGAACAACCAGAAGCGCAATGCCTCCTACAAAACGAATGGTACTGTTCATTTCACCGCTCCCGCCTGAGGCTTCTTCTGCAGTTCATTCAATGGCAGATACGGCACAACGCCCTGCCCCATCCCGTTCTGGTCAATAATCATCTTGTCGGTACCGGCAAGCACCCGCTCCATCGTTTCGAGGAACATCCGCTCCCGAATGATCTCCGGTGACTTCTTGTACTCGACATAGATCTGGTTGAACCGGCTCGCCTGACCTGTCGCCTCGGCCACAACACGCTCGCGATACGCTTCCGCCTCTTGCTGGATACGCGCCGCTTCACCGCGCGCCTCCGGCACAACCTTGCTCGCATACGTCTCCGCTTCGTTCCGCGCGCGATCCTGATCCTGC
>Ga0209033_1001475_pt1 | contig 13646 bp, 10 predicted proteins | sample LauGreFa1BDMLBDN_2_FD_188218 | JGI IMG/M metagenome (GOLD analysis project Ga0209033, IMG submission 188218) | Freshwater lake microbial communities from Lake Michigan, USA - Fa13.BD.MLB.DN (SPAdes) (version 2) | ecosystem: Environmental > Aquatic > Freshwater > Lake | place: Lake Michigan, USA...
AGAAAAGGCTTAGCAGCCTTTTTTGTCGGTCTAGGCGAAAAACCTTTTCGTGCAACGCAATTGATGAAATGGATTTATCAAGAAGACGTTTACGACTTTGATGCGATGAGCAATTTGAGTAAATCGTTGCGTGCTTATTTAAACGAACATTGCGAAATTGCAACACCTGAGATTGCTGTTGAGCAAGTGGCAAGTGATGGCACGATTAAATGGGCCATGCAAACACATTGTGGCAATCGCATTGAAAGCGTTTTTATTCCTGAAGATGATCGCAATACGCTGTGTATTTCATCACAAATTGGCTGTGCATTGGCGTGTACGTTTTGCTCAACCGCGCAGCAAGGCTTTAATCGCAATTTAGCCGCGTCTGAAATTATCGGTCAGCTGTTTGTGGCACAAAATCGCGTTGGTAAAGCCAATCGGATTACGAATGTTGTTTTAATGGGCATGGGTGAGCCACTACTCAATTTTGACAATGTTGTGGCGTCTGTGAATTTGATGATGGACGATTTTGCTTATGGTCTATCAAAACGTCGCGTCACGATTAGCTCGTCAGGCGTTGTGCCTGCCATTGAACGCCTTGGTAGTGCCTGTGATGTGAGTCTTGCGATTTCACTCCATGCGGTGCGTGATGAACTGCGTGATGAATTAGTACCTATTAATAAAAAATACCCACTCAATGTGTTGATGGATGCGTGTAGAGAAAATGCAAAAATTGCACCGCGTCGATTTATTACATTTGAGTACGTGATGCTTGATGGCATAAACGATACGTTAGAGGATGCACGTGGTTTGATTAAGTTACTCAAAACTGTCCCATGTAAACTCAATTTAATTCCGTTTAATCCTTTCCCGAATTCGTCTTATCGTTGTTCAAGTAAAGAAACGATTTTGAAGTTTAAAACACTGCTTAATGATGCTGGTATCATCACCACCGTTCGTAAAACACGCGGTGAAGATATAGATGCTGCATGTGGACAGCTTGTAGGACAAGTGGCGGATAAAAGTCGGCGACATTTGAAGTTGAAAAATGCAGCGTAATATATGTATTTTCGTCGTTTATTAGGTTGTGGTTTTACGATAATTTTTTTACTAGCCTGTTCATCGCAAACTCAAAAGAAAAGTAATGAAGATACTGCTGTTATTTTTTTGCAACTGGGTGAGCGATATTTAGAATTAAATAAATTAGAGTTAGCACGTGAAAATTTGCAACACGCTTTGAAACTTGATGAGCAAAATGCGCAAATTTATAATGCATTTGCTTTGTTGAATGAAAAGTTACACAAACTCAATGATGCAATGGCAAATTATCAAAAAGCGTTTGTTTTAAACTCAAATGATTTACGCATAAAAAATAATTATGGTCGTTTTTTATGCGAACAAGACAATACTCAGCAAGGCATGGTTTTATTAGCACAAGCTGCAAATGATGGATTAAATGAGCGTTCATGGCTTGCAATGACCAATCTGGGTCTTTGTTACTTGCAAATTGGTAACAGTTTAGAAGCAGAACGTTATTTCCTGCAAGCTTTGCAGGTTAATACAGATTATTCACCCGCTTTGCTTGAAATGCAAAAAATAAGTTATGCAAAAGGGAATATGGCAGATGCTAAAGCCTTTTTAGAACGTTATCAACGTGTTTCTCAAGAAACAGCGCCGTCACTTTTCATTGCAATAAAAATTGAAAATGCCACAGGAAATAATACGCTCGCTGAGCAATATAAACAGTTACTTCTTAGTCAATTTCCGCTTTCAAAAGAAGCAAAAACATTAAAATCTCGTTAAAATTATATGGCAAATATCCAAGCAATTCGCGGTATGCACGATGTATTACCAGAACAAACTCCACTTTGGCAATACGCAGAAAAGATTATCCGTGACGTTTTAGCAAACTACGGCTACAGTGAAATTCGATTGCCAATTGTCGAAAAAACGGAACTTTTTAAACGCTCTATTGGTGAAGTGACTGATATCGTTGAAAAAGAGATGTACACATTCGATGATAGAAATGGTGATTCATTGACATTACGCCCGGAAGGGACGGCAGGGTGTTTGCGAGCCTGTTTAGAACATGGATTACTTCATAATCAAGTACATCGCCTTTGGTATTACGGACCTATGTATCGTCATGAGCGCCCACAAAAAGGCCGTTATCGCCAATTTTTTCAATTTGGTGTTGAAACTTATGGGATGGAAAGCGCAGATATTGATGCCGAATTATTATTATTAACAGACAGATTATGGACAAGGTTAGGTATTCGTAGCAAAGTGCGTTTGCAGTTGAATTCGTTAGGAACAATTGCAGAGCGTTTAATTTACAGAGAAGCGTTAGTTTCTTATTTTAAGCAGCATTTAGCTATTTTAGATGAAGATAGTCTTCGCCGATTAACGACCAATCCGCTGCGTATTTTAGATACTAAAAATCCCGCAATGCAGGATATCGTGGCAAACGCGCCTGAATTGATGGATTATTTAGGTGAAGAGAGCCGAGCGCATTTTCATTCTATTTTGGAAACGTTAAATGCACTTGGCGTTGCGTATGAGATTAATACGCGTCTTGTTCGTGGCCTGGATTATTATAGTAAAACCGTGTTTGAATGGGTGACTGACGAATTGGGTTCGCAGGGTACGATTTGCGCAGGTGGGCGTTATGATGGACTTATTGAGCAATTAGGCGGTAAAGCAAATCATGCAGTGGGTTTTGCGATGGGCATGGAGCGTTTGTTGCTTTTACTTGAAACGATTCATGTCGAGTTGGATGCAGCGGTGAATGTATATGTGATTCGTGTAGGTGATCAGGCGCAAAAAGTGGGGCTGCATTTAGCTGAGCAGTTGCGAAGTGATATACCTTCATTGAAATTACAACTTGATTGCGCCGGTGGTAGCATAAAAAGTCAGTTCAAAAAAGCAGACAAAAGCGGCGCGACTTATGCGCTTATTTTAGGTGAAGATGAAGTGTCACGAGGTGAAATTGCTATTAAGTCGCTACGTGATCCCACGCAAGCACAACAAAATTTACCTTTAAATCAAATAGCGGTATTTTTAAAAACGTTAAACCTTCTCTAAAGCACAAGTTAAAGACGAGAAAATATATGGAACTCTACGAAACAGAAGAACAACAAGTTGAAGCCTTGCAAAAATGGTGGAAAGAAAACGGGACTGCCTCGCTGACAGGTATAGGCATAGGGATAGTCTGTATTTTGGGTTGGAACTACTGGCTTGATTATAAAAAAGACCAAACAAGCAAAGCATCTGCAATGTATGATCAATTGCTTAAAAATGTATCTGGCGACAAAAAAGATGACATACAAACCGTCGCTAATCAGATTAAAACAGAATTTAAGTCTACAGAATATGCAACATACAGTGTGCTTCTGCAAGCAAAATCAAAAGTGGATCAAGGTGACTTAGCCGGTGCAAAAGAGCTGTTGCAAACGCTTTCTAATCAGTCAAATAACGAGTTAAGTCAATTAGCGAAATTGCGTCTGGTGCGTTTATATTTGGCAACGGGTGAATTCGAAAAGGGACTTCAGTTAATCAATGATGTTGATCCAAAAAAGACAGCTGGATTTTCGGATAATTATGATGAACTTGTGGGTGATTTGTATGTGGCACTTGATCGCACAGATGAAGCGAGAAGCTCTTATGAAAAAGCTAAACATAATGGTCTTCAATCCCCTTTATTACAATTTAAAATTGATGACCTCACCGCGCCAGAAAAATTGGAAAGTATAAAATAATGCGTCGCTTACTTGTTTTAGTCATCGCTTTATCGCTAACGGCTTGCACGGCACTTGATACCATGAAAGAGTCTATATCTGGTATATCAGATTACTTTTCAGGCGGCGAAGATAACGCTGATCCGCCTGCATTATTAACTGAATCAGATGCGGCTGAAGTGCATATTGAGGAAATTTGGGATGCATCAATTGGCGTAGGTTCCGATGAAAAAAGTGTGAAACTGGCTCCCGTTATTTCTGGAAGTAATATTATTGTCGCTGACAGAGAGGGTGTTGTTCAGGCTAGAAATTTAAAAACAGGTGACAAAATTTGGTCAACAGACACTGAATTATCGTTATCTGGAGGCGCTGGGCTTGGCAATGATATTGTCGTTTTTGGCTCAAGTAATGCGCAAGTTATAGCTCTAAACCTGCAAACTGGTGAAATAATCTGGAATAGCACCGTATCAGGAGAAGTACTTGCGACGCCTTTGGTTACAAAAAATAGAGTAATTGTTCGCACAACTGATGGGGCTATTAGCGCGTTAGATGATAAAACAGGTGGTAAATTATGGAATTATGAACATAATGTGCCTGCTTTAACTATCCGTGGCATCAGTGCGCCATTAGCGGTGAATGATAAAGTGATTGCTGGTTACGATAATGGAAAATTAATAGCCTTAGATTTAGCTAATGGTAAATTTGCATGGGAAACGAGTATTGCCATTCCAAAAGGGCGCTCTGAAGTTGATCGATTAGTGGATCTTGATGTTGATCCGATTGAAATTAATGATGTAGTTTATATTGCCAGTTATCGTGGTGGACTTTCTGCTGTGTCTGCCTCAGACGGTGACACAATGTGGCGTAATGATTCCATTTCTTCGCATACAGGCTTAAGCAATGATTTTCGTTATTTATATATAACGGATTCACATGCGCATGTTTGGCAAATTGATCAGCACAATGGTGCTGGACTTTGGCAACAAAAAGATTTACATCATCGACGTTTAACTGCGCCTGCAGCGTATCAAAATTATATTGTCGTTGGCGACTTTGAAGGTTATGTACATTGGCTAAGTAGTACGGATGGACGCCTGCTTGGTCGAATTCAAATTACCGATCAGCCTATTGAAAATAAACCTGTTATTGTTGATGATATCGTGTATGTTTACGCGAAAGATGGCACATTAAGCGCCCTGAAAATTAAGTAAAATATTGAAAGTGGTTCAACTTATTTTTTTAAATTGAACCTCCTTTTCCGCTTCTTTACCTCAAACTTGCTTCAAATAAAATTATGTTACCCGTTATCGCTTTAGTCGGTCGCCCTAATGTGGGCAAATCAACCTTATTTAATTTATTAACCCGCACGCGTGATGCGATTGTCGCGGATTTTTCTGGTTTAACGCGTGATCGACAATACGGTCGCGTTAAACATAAAGATATTCGTCCGTGTCTTGTCGTCGATACCAGCGGAATTGCAGACGATGCTGAAGGTATTGAGCGAGTTGCGCGTCAACAAGTCCAGGTAGCTTTAGAAGAAGCAGATATCGTTTTTTTTATGGTAGATGGTCGTGCAGGTTTGAGTACGTCTGACAAAGTGATAGCGGACAATTTACGTCGATTAAGTAAGCCCGTTATTTTAGTGACCAATAAAACAGATGGCGTGGATTCTTTTGTTGCCATTTCAGACTTCTATAGTTTAGCGTTAGGTGAGCCAGTCAAAATTGCGGCGTCACATGGTACAGGGGTGCCTGATTTATTAAAAATGGCAGATGCCTTGCTACCTGCTATTATTGAAGATGAAGCAGAAGATAAAGAAGCGATTGCCATTGCGGTGGTTGGACGTCCAAATGTTGGTAAATCGACGTTAGTTAATCGGTTGCTCGGTGAAGAGCGTATGGTGGTTTTCGATGAAGCGGGTACCACACGCGACAGCATTTATATTCCTTTTGTGCGTGATGGTAGAAAATTTACGTTAATTGATACGGCTGGTATGCGTCGTCGCTCGCGCATTGGCGAAGTTATTGAAAAATTCAGTGTCTTAAAAGCACTTCAAGCTGTTGAAAAAGCGAATGTGGTCATCTACCTTATAGACGCACGTGAAGGCGTGACCGATCAAGATGCGCATTTGCTAGGCCTGGTTTTAGAAGCAGGTAGAGCGCTTATTATTGGTCTTAACAAATGGGATGGTATAAGCACTGAGCAGAAAAATACCATCAATCGTCAACTTGATATCAAACTGACGTTTGTTGAATTTGCTGAAAAACACCAAATATCAGCCTTGCATGGAAATGGTGTTGGTAAAATGTTTGATATGGTGCAAAGTTTATATGAAGCAGCGATGCTTGATATGTCAACGCCCAATTTAACACGTATGCTCAAAGAAGCGCTTGCTGCCCATCAACCACCCATGGTGAATGGACGTCGCATTAAGCTCAAATATGCGCATCAAGGTGGACGTAATCCGCCTATTGTTGTCGTCCATGGTGCACAAACAGACGTATTGCCTGAATCATATAAGCGTTATTTAATTAACTATTATCGCACTGCAATGAATTTAAGCGGTACGCCAATTAAAATTGTGTTTAAATCACCCGTTAATCCTTTCCATGGCTTGAAAACAAAGCAAACAGAATGGGAAGTCAAAAAACGTGAACGTTTAACACGTCGCGCTAAAGCAAAATCTCAGCAATAGTAAATTATTGTCCACGCATGAAAAATTTATCTAATTCTTGCGTGGATAGTGCAACCCAAGTTGGGCGACCATGATTACATTGCCCTCCACGCTCAGTTATTTCTAAATCGCGCAGCAGCGCGTTCATTTCATCAAGCGTTAATACCCGATGCGCTCTTACTGAGCCATAACACGCCATTTTTGCGAGTACATCGTTATATTCACTTTGAATTCGATAACTTTCTTGATGCGCAATGAAATCCGCTAAAACATCTCGTACTAACTGTTCACCATCCGCTTTATTTAACAAAGCGGGTTGTGCACGCAATAAAAGGGTGTCAGGTGAAATACGATCTAACTCAAATCCTAGTTGAGCAAAAAAATCGATTGATTTTTCGGCTAATTCAGCTTCAAAGGGCATCACCGTCATTTTAATAGGTAGCAGTAATGGTTGCATCGCAATACTGCCAGCAGCATATTGCTGTTTCAAACGCTCAAATGTAATGCGCTCGTGTGCTGCATGCGTATCGACAAGCACCATCCCAGAGGGTGTTTCAGCGAGAATATAAATACCATGTAAATGAGCGACTGCGTAGCCTAATACAGGTAAATCTGTAGCGGTATTTGGCTGTGCAGGTATTCTAGTTGGTGAGTTTGACGAGTAAAGCGTTTGATATACCTGTTCGGGTGTGTTTGACGCTAAAGGTAAAGGTTTTTGTGTCAGATAATGGAGAGAAGAGTGTGGTTTTTCATTATTTGAACTTGTCGTTTCTTGCAATGTTTGCATTGATGGAAACGAGTCATTTTCTGTGTGAGCAGATGACGGAAGGTTTGCATACGTGGGTATTGTGCGAATATTGGCGAGAGTTCTCTGTAAACAAGATAAGACAAATCCATGAATGGCACGGCTATCTCGAAAACGCACTTCTGATTTTGCGGGGTGAGCGTTAACGTCTACTTCACTGGGATCTAGCGTTAAATACAATGCAAAAAGTGCATGTCGTCCATGATATAGCACATCAGAGTAAGCCTGTTTAATTGCGTGAGAAACGGATTTATCCTTTACTAATCGACCGTTAACATAAAAAAATTGCATATCCGCTTGGCTACGCGAAAAAGTCGGGACGCTTACCCAACCGCGGAGTGCAAGTCCTGACACTTCAAAATCAAGATGCAGTGCATTATTAATAAAATCATCACTGAAAATGGCTGCGACTCGATTTTCTTCTTGCTCTAATGTCAGTGCGGGTTTGAGATTTAAAATTTCTTTTTGTGCGTGAAATAGCGAAAACCCAAACGTAAAACGACTTAATGCCATGCGTTTGACAATGGTTTCAATGTGTCCGAATTCAGTTTTTTCACTTTTGAGAAATTTTCGGCGAGCAGGGGTGTTATAAAATAAGTCACACACCTCAACGGTTGTCCCTTTTTTATGCGGGGCAGGTTGAATATCAAAAAAGGATTCAGCTCCATCGCTGCAAACTGCCCAGCCATGCGAATCATCATTGCAACGTGAAGTTAATGTAAGTTTTGCTACTGAACTGATACTTGCCAGTGCTTCACCACGAAACCCCATGCTTTTTACATGTTCCAAATCATCAAGATTGCAAATTTTACTCGTAGCATGACGCGATAAGGCGAGAGATAAATCGTCCTTTTCAATGCCGCTGCCATTGTCACAAATACGGATAAGACGCATTCCGCCTTGTTCGATATGAATTGTTAATTGCGTTGCGTTGGCATCAAAGCAGTTCTCAAGTAACTCTTTGACAATTGACGCTGGGCGATCAATGACCTCGCCTGCGGCAATTTGATTAATGAGTTGTTGAGGTAGAACACGAATAGACATGATTAAAATACAATGTGGGCGCGGGTGAACGCCCAGGATAAATAAGGAATTTAGAGTAATGCGATGCGCTGATCATTACTGGGTTGTTTCATGTAACTATTAATACCTTTCAAAATAGCAGTGGCTAATTTAAGTTGATGACCTGAACTAAGTAGTTTCAATTCTTCCGTTGGATTTGAAATAAACGCGGTTTCAACTAAAATAGACGGAATATCAGGTGATTTGAGTACCGCAAAACCTGCTTTTTGCACGGCTTCAAAATGTAATTCTGAAACGCTCTCAAAACTATGAAGTACTTTATTTGCGAGTAATACACTTGCTTCTTGCGTTGCACTTTGCGATAAATCAAGTAACACATTGGTAAGCGAGTTTTCTTCATCATTGATTTGTTCACCTTCCACTAAATCGGCTGCATTCTCGCTATGTGCATGCCAATAAGCGGATTCACTACTTGCGCCACTTGTGGAAAGCGCATAAACAGAAGCACCTTTTACACCAGAATCTTTGATCGCATCTGCATGAACAGAAATAAAGACGTCTGCTTTTGCCGCGCGAGCAATATCCATCCGTTTACGCAAACCCACATAGTAATCGCCTTGTCTAATCATGACGGCTTTCATGCTAGTTTGTGCATTAACAAGTGCTTCTAATTTTTTAGCAATAGAAAATACGACATCTTTTTCATAAGTGCCGTTTGGACCTTGTGCGCCTGAATCATTTCCACCATGCCCAGCGTCAATGGCAACAATAAAAGTTTTAGTTATTTTTTCTTTGATGGTTTGTTTATTTTGAACTTCAACTAATTTTTCAGGTGCTTTTTTGACTTCGACTTGTGTGGGTGGAATGATTGCTTTTGCAACTGGAGGTAATGTTTTTGATGTGGTTTTTTCAGTGGTTTGAGCTATTGCAGGGACAGGTTGTTTAATAATGGCTTTTTGTTCAATGTCAGTTTTGGCAACTTGTGAACTAATGCCTTTATCGAGCAATTCAACAATAAACCGATTTGTTCCTAAAATATCCGTTCGAAGTGTGGTTGTTTTGGTGGAAAGTGGTTTTTTTAGGTCAATGACAATACGTAAATCGCTACCATTGCGCATTCCAACACGGATACTTGAAAAAAGAGGGTGTGACGCGGGTGGTTGTTCAAGTTCCTTCACTGCAACTGCATTAGGTAAATCAATAACGAGGCGAGAGGGATTGTCAAAAAATTGTATCTTATTTTGGCTCGCTGCCGCATTCACGTCAAAGGTGATGCGAGATTGATCAGGGGTGTTCCAGTAACGCAAAGAGTTTACACGCAACGCATCTTGAGCTTGTGCTAATGACATTCCGCCATACAAGCTTAATAAAATACTGAATAATTTCAAATAACAACGCATACCCTGTCCTACGAAGTAATAATATGGTTTAGATTATACCAGTATGTTATTGTTTTTACACGCCCGCATTAAAAAATTATTTGGAATTTCAATCCCGCTAATTTGTATTAATCGCCCATCGTTTTGATGGCTAAGTGTTATGTTTATATCTGCCTGAGGTAGCACACCTTTGCCTTTACATGGCCATTCAATTAAACAGAGCGCTGATTGCATTAAATAGTCATCAATGCCTATCCACTCTAATTCTTGTGGGTCTGCGAGGCGATAAAGGTCAAAATGAAAAATTTTCCGATGGTGTGCGCTATATTCTTCAATCACCGCATACGTTGGACTTTTTATGGTGCCAGTGACACCTGCACTTCGAAGTAATCCGCGTACTAATGTGGTTTTACCCGCTCCCAATTCACCGTAAAGAAAAATGAGCGATTTTTCGGGTAAATAGGGCAATAAGGCCGCGCCAAACTGCTCAGTGGCAGCGGTGTCATCTAAATGAAATTCATTGATCATTACGAATGCTAATTATTTTGAACGGGGATTTGTGTTGCAGTTCGAATAACGTAGTTTTGCGTATCAAAATAAACTAAAGTAGGGTGATGAATGTCGGCTTCTTGCGCGGTAAACTGGGCGTAAGTGCAAATAATTAGTAAATCACCGACACAAGCAAGTCTTGCTGCTGCACCATTAACTGAAAATGTTCTTGAACCTGCCTGTGCTCGAATAGCGTAGGTTGTAAAACGCTCACCATTATTTACATTATAAATTTGAATTTGTTCGTACTCTCGAATACCCGCTAAATCGAGGATATCACTATCAATAGCACAAGATCCCTCATAACCGAGTTCAGAATGGGTGACACTTGCACGATGGAGTTTTGCGTTAAGCAGGGTAATTTGCATGTATGACTATGTTAAAGAAGTGGTTAAAAATAGTGTAATTATCTATGAATTGCGCACTAGGTTCAATTTTAGCAACAAAAAATCACCTTTATGCAATCAGTATGAGCATAAATTCAATAAAAAATTTATACACCGTAAAATGATTTGTACCATTGTACAAACTTTTCAAGACCTTCATCCAATGATGTTTTTGGACTGTAATTAAAGTCACGTTTCATGCCATCCATATCAGCATAAGTGTCTTGTACGTCGCCCGCTTGCATGGGAAGTAAGCTTTTAACGGCCGTTGTGCCTAAGTACTTTTCAAGTGTTTCCACAAAAGTCAGTAATTGTTCAGGCTGACTGTTGCCAATATTGTAGAGACGGTAATTTTCAGTTGGCGGTGTATCGACGACGCACATAATACCTTCGATAATATCATCAATATAAGTAAAATCACGTTGATGATTGCCGTAATTAAATAAATCAATAGGCTTGTTGGCTAAAATTTGGCGCGTAAAAATAAATGGCGACATATCGGGGCGTCCCCATTCACCGTAAACAGTAAAAAAACGCAGTCCTGTCGTTGCAAAGCCATACAAATGCGAATAGCTATGTGCCATTAACTCGTTAGCTTTTTTAGTTGCTGCATAAAGAGAAACAGGATGATCGACATGATCACTGGTCGAGAAAGGCAGTTTTGTATTCGCACCATAAACAGAGCTCGATGACGCATAAACTAAATGCTCAACATTTTGCTGGCGACATCCTTCCAAAATGGTTAAAAATCCCACTAAATTGGATTGTGCGTAAACATGCGGATTTGTAATTGAAAAACGTACACCCGCCTGCGCGGCTAAATGCACCACACGTTGAAATTTTTCTTTTGCAAATAAGGACTCGATAGCCTCATTATTTGCGATATCGCATTCAAAAAACGTAAAATTTTTGTGAGGTAGTAGGCGGGTTAAACGGGCTTTTTTTAAATGAATGTCGTAATAATCATTCAGATTATCCACGCCCACGACATCGTCTCCACGTTCAAGTAAACGTAAACTTAACGCCGCGCCAATAAACCCCGCCGCGCCAGTCACTAAAATTTTCATGTGTCTTTTTTCCTATTTATTCACTTGGTCGTTTGAGCAATAGCCCACTTTGTCAGTGCAACATAATCTGTTTTTCCTGTTGTCATGACGGGAATAGCGTCAACGAAAAGGATTTTTTTGGGTAAATTAATTGCTGTGACACCTGTGGATGATTTAGATAATTCGCTGACGGTTGCTTGTTTTTGCGTGGTAATTAATATAATTTGCTCGCCTTTTTTGATATCGGGCAAACTGATGGCGGCATGATTTGCATTTTCCCATGCTTTCATAGCGAGTTGCTCAACAACGGTGAGTGAAACCATTTCGCCACCTACTTTAGCAAAGCGTTTACTGCGGCCTCGAATACTTAAAAAACCATCATCATCAACATGGACAATATCCCCTGTGTCGTACCATCCTTTGCCGTAAATAGATTCAGTGGGTTGCAGAACCCCTGCACTAGTTGAGAGTAAATAGCCCAGCATAATACTTGGACCTTGAACATGGAGTCTCCCAGCCTCTTCAATGCCATCAACGGGTTCTAAACGGTAATTGATATGAGGGAGAATGCGCCCAACTGAGCCCGCTTTATAATCCATCGGTGTGTTAACTGACACAACAGGAGAGGTTTCTGTTGCACCATAACCTTCTAAAATGCGAATACCGAATTTATCTTGCCATAGTTCGCGTGTGTTTTCTTGAAGTTTTTCTGCGCCGGCGACGACATAACGTAAATTATAAAAGTCATAAGGATGCGCTTTTTTTCCATAAGCAGACAAAAACGTATTGGTACCAAACATAATCGTTGCGCTTGTTTCATACGCTATTTCAGGAATAATACTGAAATGCAATGGCGTCGGGTAAAAGAATGTTTTCATGCCATTGAGAACAGGTAGCAGAGTTCCTATCGTAAAGCCAAAGGAATGAAACATTGGTAAAAAATTTAATACGACGTCTTTAGGATTAAAGTTTATACGCGCGGCCACTTGTTGATGATTAGATAAAATATTGGCATGAGATAAAACCACCCCTTTAGGCGTTCCTTCTGAGCCAGACGTGAATAAAATGACAGCAGGGGCATTCGCATCTGCGTTATTTTTATACCAAGAACGTGCGGTTTTATTTTGCCATGCCCCACGTAATTTATCGCTTGTTGTGATTTGTTGCGCCAGTTCTTCTAAATAAATGATGTTAACGTGTTCTTTGAGTAAGTCGGCTTCATTTTCTAAATGTGCAAGATCAATAAAGCGGCGTGAACTTAACACTGTTTTTACATTGGCAATTTGACACGCTGCAATCATTCCCGCTGAACCGGTTGAATAATTGAGCATAGCAGGCACGCGTTGATGAATTGACAAACCAAGTAAAACGCAAAGTGTTTTGCTTGAATTGGGTAGCAATAGACCAATGTTTTCATTGGTTTCAGTCATGTTTTTGAGTGCATTGCCAATAATTAAACTGCGAGTGATGAGTGCGTTATACGAGAGAGGGATACGCTCCAAATCTTCAGCCACTTCGTGATTGCCGCCATGAATATCTCTTGCATCTAAAAGGCTTGCAAAGAGTGTTTGCTGCGTTTTACTTGCCATAAATTGCATGTCGACCATTAAATCAGCAAGCACATGACCGCTGTATTTCCGGCGATTTTTTCCGGATAATTCTTTTCGCGCTTCAATATGAGTCGGGGGCAGAATATGAAGTGTAATTTTGGGAAACCAACGCAAACGCATCAGTCCCTGTAATTTTGAAAGAGGCGTGTACTGCGTTCCTGACATATGAATAGGCAAAATCATTGCACCTGATTTTTCAGCCACCATACCCGTGCCGTCGTAAATTTTCATTAGTGAGCCGGTGAGGGTGATTCGGCCTTCAGGGAAGATAACGGTTTTGCTATCTTGCTGCAGATGATGAATTAAGTTTTTGAGCGACATGGGGTGCGTTGGATCAATCGGAAATACTTTTGACAAGCCAAGGAAAGGCTTAATCCACCATTTCTGTGAAATGTGCGTGTTAATGGCAAAATTGATGTCGTCAGGTAAAAAAACACTCAGAAGTGGCGGGTCTA
>Ga0209033_1001484_pt1 | contig 13603 bp, 12 predicted proteins | sample LauGreFa1BDMLBDN_2_FD_188218 | JGI IMG/M metagenome (GOLD analysis project Ga0209033, IMG submission 188218) | Freshwater lake microbial communities from Lake Michigan, USA - Fa13.BD.MLB.DN (SPAdes) (version 2) | ecosystem: Environmental > Aquatic > Freshwater > Lake | place: Lake Michigan, USA...
ACTCTTTATGGTCGGCGATTGGCTTACCGATTGCCATCGCTTTGGGTGAGGCTGGCTTTCGCCAAATGTTGGCGGGCGCGCACGCCATGGACCGCCACTTTTGCAGCCAACCCCTGTCCAGCAATTTGCCCGTGCGCATGGGCTTGCTGGATGTGTGGATGCGCAATTTTCAGGGCCATGCCACCCGCGGCATCGCCCCGTACCACAGTGGTTTGCGCCGCTTACCGGCTTTTTTGCAGCAGCTTGAAATGGAGAGCAATGGCAAAAGCGTGGACCGCCAAGGGCAACCTTTGACCTACAACACTGCCCCGGTGGTGTGGGGCGAGCCGGGCACCAATGGCCAACATGCTTTTTTCCAAATGGTCCACCAAGGCACGACGGTGGTGCCCATGGAATTCATCGCTGTGCGCGAAGCCACGCATGACCTGCCAGGGCATCAGCGGGCATTGCTGGCCAATGCCGTGGCCCAAGCCCAGGCCCTGTTGTTGGGACAATCGGATGCAGGTGGTCATCGGCACTTCAGTGGCAACCGCCCCAGCACCTTTGTGACCATCGACGCCTTGACACCTGAGCGCTTGGGTGCCTTGATCGCTTTTTATGAGCACCGGGTGTTTGTCAGTGGCGCGGTCTGGGGCATCAACAGCTTCGATCAATACGGCGTGGAGTTGGGCAAGACCTTGGCCCTGGACCTGGCCAAGCGCTGGGACAGCCCTGATATGCAGGGCTTGGATGCTTCTACCGCCGGCTTGTTGCGCCAACTGAAATGAATCGTTTTTCCCCCTTGAACCTGGTGTTTGATTTGGGCCAGGTGATGATCCGTTGGGAGCCCGTGGCGTTGGTGCAGCGATTTTTCCCCGATCGGTGTGGCTCGGATGCGCAAACACAAGCATTGGCCCAAATGTGCTTTCGCTCCCCTGCCTGGTCGGCTTTCGATGCCGGTTTGTTGGACACCGATGGTGTGGCCGAGCAATTGGCACAGCACATCCAAGAACCACAACCTCGGGTGCGCGCCATGGTGTTGGACATCGCCCATGCGCTGACGCCGATTGCGGATTCGGTGGCGCTGTTGCAACAATTGCATCAGTGGCGACAGGCCCAGGCGACCTCGGTGCTGGGTTTGTATTACCTCTCCAACATGCCTGAACCCTATGCCGATCACTTGGTCGCATCTCACGGTTTTTTCAGTTGCTTTGATGGTGGTGTTTTCTCGGGCCGGGTGAAGTTGGCCAAACCCGACCCCGCCATTTATACCCATGCCGAGTCTGCGCTGGCTTTGTTGCCAGCCCACACCGTGTTTTTTGACGATCACCTGCCCAATGTGCAAGCGGCCACAGAACGTGGCTGGCTAGGGGTGCATGTGCCAGAACCGGGGCATTTGTCCACGGTGTTGATGCCCTTGCTCCAGGCGCGTGGCGTGGATTTTGCCGGGACGAGCCGCTCTTAAAGATCGATCACGGGCCCCGCTGCGGCCAATAAATCATCGATCAATTGATGGGTTTTCAAGGCCTCACCGCCATGGGTGCGTGAGGGGCGTTGGAGGTGGATGGATGTGGCAAAGTCGCGGATCAAGTCGCGGTGCCAGTCGTGCGGGAAGTCCATGATGTTGGCCCCGCCCCCCGTGCCGCCCTCGGCCTTGACCTCGATGCAAGCCTCGCCGTGGATGAAGTCCACCCGCAAATGCCCGCCTTCGAGCACGGCGGTGCCCCGGGTGCCAATCACCTCGATGCGTTCGGTGCCACCTGGGTAATGTGCGGTGGTGGCCATCAGGCGGCCCGGAGCGCCCTGGCCCAATTCCAGCAAGGCTTGCACATGGTCTTCGGTTTCCATGCGGTGCACGCGGGTGCGGCTGGCCTGCGCAGCCACCACCTTTCGCACGCCCACCAAGGCGCGAAACACGTCCAGGCTGTGGATGGCTTGGGTGATGAGCACACCGCCACCATCGCGTGCCACGGTGCCGCGGCCCGCTTGGTCGTAATAGCTTTGCGGCCGCCACCACGGGATGCTCACCGATGCCGCTTGCACCACCCCCAGGCCTTGCTGGTCGAGCAGCGCTTGCAAGCGTTCCACCCCGGGTCGAAAGCGGTGTTGCAACACCACACCCAGCTGGCGCTGGTGTTGGCGCGCCAAATCCACAATCGCTTGGGCCCGCGCCAGGGACACATCCAAAGGTTTTTCCAACAGCACGTGCTTGCCGTGGGCCAAGCAAGCCTGGGCCATCTCCAAGTGGGTGGCCGCTGGGGTGGCAATGATCACGGCTTGCACCGATGGGTCATCCAGCATGGCTTGTAAATCGCTGCTGGGCGCTAAGCTGCCTTGGAATGGACCCATGTTTGCGGCCTCAGGGCGGCGCGTGATGGCCCAGCGCAAATCAACTTCTGCGCGCAAATCGTTCAAGCTGAGCAGGTGCGGTACCGCACCTGGGCCAATGCCCACCAACGCCATGCCCAAGGGTTTCATGCCAATGCCTTTCGCTGTGTGGCCAATGATTGTGCACGCAAGGCCAATTCGCACACTTTGAAAACATGGGCTTGGGCCATGCAGGTTTCGGTGCGGTGGTGGATGTCGTTCACCAATGCGTGGAAAAAGTCCAAGGGGGCTTGGCTGCAATCGATGTGCCGCGTGCCTTTGGGGTTGGCCAAAAAAACATGGTTGGTGCCAGCCCTGCCCTCGATGTCGATGTATTTGCGCACCTCGATGCTGCCGTGCGTGCCCATCACAAACAAGCGGCCATCGCCCCAGGTGGGCAGGCCATCGGGGGTGAACCAATCGACCCGCACATAACCACGGTGGGCGGGCGTTTGCAAAACGATTTCACCCAAGTTTTCAAATTGGGGGTGTGTCGTGCCGGGTCCATAGTGACCCACATGGCTGTGCACCACTTGGGCATCGTGGCTGTCGGTGAAGGCCAAAAATTGATCAATTTGGTGCGATGCAATGTCGACCAAAATGCCACCGCATTGGGCCGCGTCAAAAAACCATGGCGGTCGAATGGCGGCATTCAGCCGGTGCGGGCCCATGCCCAGGGTTTGGATCGGCGTGCCAATGGCCCCATCGCGCACCCATTTCAAAGCTTCTTGCACGGCTGGGACGATGTGCCGCTCGGAAAAACAAATGGAAAAAATGCGCCCGCTTTGCGCCACCATCTGTTGCACGCGTTCGAGTTGTTCAGCGGTGGTCACACCCGGTTTGTCCACCAACACGTCTTTGCCGTGCTGCATGGCGGCCACAGCAATGTTGGCGCGCTGTGCGGGGATGGCCGCCGACACAATGAGATCAATCGTGGGGTCTTGCAGCAAGGCATCGGGGTCGGTGCAAGCCCGCAGATCGGGAAAGCGCTCTTGCACGCCTTGCAACACCTTGGGGTCGCTGGTGTGGGGCACATAGCCCGCGCAGTTGGCCCCAGCGTCGAGCAAGCCTTGGATCAAGTGGTAGATGTGCCGGTGGTCGATGCCGATCACCCCAAAGCGCAATGGCGGGTTCGTGCTCATGGTGCCAACCATTGGTTCAGTCCCAGTGAAACCCAAGGCACGTAGGTGACCAGTGCCAGCACCACCATCAGGGCCCAGAAGAACGGCATGACTTCTTTGTACACCTCATTGATTTTGACTTTGGCGATGTTGGCGGTGGCAAACACCAGCACCCCCAGCGGTGGTGTCAACGCACCCAACACCAAGTTCATCACCATGATGATGCCCAGGTGAACCGGGTCAATGCCCGCGAGCATGGCGATGGGCATCAAGATGGGCACCAAGATGACCAAGGAGGCGATGTACTCCATGGCCAAACCCACCAACAGCAAAAACACATTCAGGGCCAACAAAAACAGCCATTTGTTATCGGCCAAAAAAGCCATGGATTGGGCGATTTTTTGCGGGATGCGTTCAATGCCCAATGCCCATCCAAATGGGGCAGAGGCGGCCACGATGGCAATGATGGCCACGGTGTCGGTGAGGCCTTCTTTGAGGATTTCTGGCAAGTGATGCCATTTCAATTCGCGGTACGTCATGACCCCAATGACGATGGCATAAACCACGGCAATCGCGCCGGCCTCGGAGGCGGTGAAAGCGCCGCCGCGCATGCCCAACACCACAAACAAAGGCACCAACAGGGCGGGAATGGCATCGCGAAAGGCGATGAACCGTTGCACCCAAGGCATGGGCGCAGAGCTGGCCTCCAGGCCGCGCCGTTTGGCTTGCACATGCACGGTCAGCATCAAGGCCAGGGCCATCAGCAAGCCCGGCAAAATGCCGGCGGTGAACAGGGCACCCACCGAGACGGCACCGGCCGCAGAAAAAATGATCATGCCAATGCTGGGGGGGATCAGGTTGTCGATGGTCGACGCACAACTGGTCACGGCGGCTGCAAACGGGCGCGGGTAACCACGCTTTTCCATCTCGGGCACCAAGACCTTGGCGGTGCCCACGGCCACGGCCAAGGATGAGCCCGACAAGCCGCCCATCACCGTGTTGGTGACCACATTCACCTGGGCCAAACCGCCGCGCAGATGCCCCACCAAAGCAGAAGCGAAGCGAATCAAGTGGTGGGTGATGCCGCTGGCGTTCATCACATGGGCCGCCAAAATAAAAAACGGGATGGACAAGAGCAAAAACGAATTGACCGAGCTGGCCAAGCTTTGCGAAATGGGCAGCATCATCAAGTCGCCTTGTTTGGCAAACGAGGCATACGCGGCAAACACCAGGCAGTAAGCGATGGGCACATCCAGGAACATCAGGCCCAAGGCGATGATGTGGAGCAACCAGCCCACGCTCAGGTCAAAGGTGATCCAAGGCGTGGCACTCAAAAAAGTTTGGTACACCACGACCCCCAGCAACACGCCCACCAAGCCCGCGCCTGGGAAGCGCCACCCCATCGGGTTGTGCCCCGCCAGAGCCAGCAAGGAAAGGGCGGCGCCAACGGGAACGGCCATGTAGAGGTACTTGGAAGGCCACTCCAATGAGCCGCTGGTGCCGGTGACCCGGCTGCAAAAGTCCAAGCCATGGATCAGCATGGCGCAGCATGCGGCAGTCATCACCACCTGGCTCAATAAATTCAGTTGTTGGATGCGCTCGGGGCCGACGCGGCTGACCAAAAATTCCATGCGCATGTGCTTGTGTTGGCTGACCAACAAGGCGCAGCCCAAAAAAATAGACCAGACAAACAACCAGCGCGCCAACTCTTCTGACCACGACAAGGGGCTGTCGAGCGCATAGCGAAACACCACTTGCAAGACGGTGAGCAACACGGTGGTGGCCAGCATGGCCACGCACAGGCCTCCCAATGTGGTCCAGGCCAAGTCCCAAGTTCGGCGCAATAGGTTCATGGTGTCTTTCGTGGTGGAAGGGTGGATATCGCCGCGGTCGAACCCCGGACGACCAAATGGGGTGGGTATTGGGCCACCATGCCCAGTGATGGGGGCGCAGATGATTTGTCGGCGCCCAAGATGCGGATCAAATGCGCCGCACTGGCGCTGGCCACTTCGCGCACGGGCATGCGCATCGTGGTCAATCCTGGCCCCCACCAAGCGATGGCGGGTGAGTCGTTGAAGCCCACCACCGATAAATCGGCAGGCACAGCCGTGCCATGCAGGCGCAAGGCTTCCAAAGCCCCTTCAGTACCGCGTGAGGTGGAAATCACCACCGCCGTGGGGCGGGGGGTGTGGGTCAGCAATTGCGCCATCACCCGCTGGCCACTGGCCGCATCGGGGGCATCGCAAAACACGGCGCTGTCATCCACTGGGACCTGGGCGGCGTGCATGGTTTGCAAGAAACCTTGCAGGCGGTCGTGGCCGGTGCTCAAGGCCTTGGGCCCACCGATGTAGGCGATGTGGCGGTGACCCAGGCCGAGCAAATGCTCGGTGGCTTGCTGGGTGGTGGCTTCGTCATCGATGCCGAACCAGTCGGATTTCAGCCCTGGACATTGACGAATCAACTGGGCGTGGGCAATCGATTGAAGCCAAGTCACTGTTTGCGGGAGTGGTTTGAGCGTCGGTACCCACACAATGCCGTCCACCCGTGCCTCGGCCAAGCTGCGCAATTGGCGCATCTCCACCTCTGGTTTGTCCTCGGATATGCACAACACCATTTGGTAGCCGGCTTCATCAAAACATTGCGAAATGGCCTGTGCGGCCGTGGAATAAAAAGCATTGAGCACGTCGGGAATCACCAAGCCCACCATGTGGCTGCGCTGGCTGCGCATTTGGCGTGCAGCGGAGTTGGCCACATAACCCAAATCTTGCGCGGCTTGTGCCACTTTGGCGCGGGTTGCGGGGCTGATGCGCGCGTCATGGCTCAAGGCGCGGGCCACGGTGGAAGCGGCCACGCCCAGGTGTTGCGCAATGTGTTTGATGGTGACCAAAGGTATTTGTGGGTTTGGGCGGGGGTTGGGCAAGGCGTTGCCGCGGTGGAGTATAGCGATTCAAAGCATTTTTATGCGAACGGTTGCATGAGTTATTCATCTTTACGGATGAAAAATTATTCATTTGCAGGCGTGAATTCGGCCTATGGAAAATACCTAGCGCCATATCTCGAATTTTTCATGCTATCGTTTGCGCACGTTTTTGTTCCTCAACCCACCACATCAGGAGACACGCCATGAACCATGACCCCATTTCGCGCACCCCCGGTTTGCGCCGCCGACAAGTGATTCAAGCGGGTGCCAGCGCCTTACCGGTGCTGGCCTGGGGAACAGCGCAGGGGCAACAAAAATTCGTTTTTCGCATGGCCCATTCGGAGGCGATTGGCGCACCTTTGACCGTGGCCTTGCAAAAGTGGTGTGACATCCTCAACACCCGCAGCGGTGGGCGCATCGACGCTCAGCACTTTCCGGGCAGCCAGTTGGGCAGCTATACCCAGTTGATTGAACAAAGCCGCATTGGCACCATCCAAGGCACGGTGGGCGGCCCTGACACCGAAGAATCGGTTGCGCCTGAAATCGCCGCCACCGGTGGCGCGCCGGGTTTCATCTACAAAGATGAAGCGCACGTGGACAAAATTTTGCAGGGGCCTTTGGGTGACGAGGTTTCTGCCGTGGCCCGCAAAAAAACCGGCGTGGAGTTTGTCGCTTATGCCGAGGTGGGCTTTCGCCACATCCTGTCCAAGCGCGCGGTGACCAACCTCGACAGCCTCAAGGGCTTGAAGATCCGCGTGCCCGAAATCAAAATTTGGGTGGATTTTTGGCGCCGCCTGGGCGCCAATCCCACGCCCTTGCCTTATGCGGAGCAGTACACCGCTTTGTCCACGGGGGTGATCGATGCGGTCGAGGCCGATTTCTTTTCCATCAAAGGCTTCAAGTGGTTTGAGCAAGCCAAGCACCTCACATTGAGCTACCACTGGTTTTTGCCCAAGGCCGTGCGCGTCAACACCCGTTGGCTCGACAGCTTGCCCGCCGACTTGCAAGCCCTGGTGCGCCAAAGCGCCAAAGAGGTGTTTGCCGAGCAGCGCAAAGAAAACCGCGCCAAAACCGAGGAGGCTTTGGCCGATTTGGTCAAAGCCGGTGTCACGGTGCACAAGCTGTCTGCCGATGAATCGGCCAAATGGTTTGCCACCGCAAGGCCCTTGTTCGATGAGTTTGGCAACAAGAGCGCCGAGACCAAGGCCATGGTGGGACGGATTTTGGCCGCGAGATGATGGGTTTTGGTCTTCGCCAAGAGGACATACAACTGCCCCAAGGGGCGTGGGCGGCGGGCGAGCGCACCTGGGTGTGCTGGAACGGCCAGCCGGTGTTGGGCTTGACCCAAGGCGCTTTTCGCCCTTATGTGTTTCCGGTCCACACCCCCGCGGGCTTCGCCGTCACCAGCGAAAGCCCGGCGGACCACCCCCACCACCACTCGATCTGGGTCGGGGCGGACCATGTCAACCTGCATGTGCCCGCAGGGCCGCGCACCGAGGTCTACAGCTACAACTTTTATGTCAACGATGTGTTTCAGGGGCGCGCGCCGGGGCGCATTTGGCAAGACCACTGCGAGGGACAAGAAGACGGTGATGGCCTGCGGGTGACGCAGCATTTGCAGTGGCGTGGGCCGCGTGAATGGGGGGCGCCCGAGGGTCGGCATGTGCTGAGCGAAACCCGGTTGACGCGGGTGCGCCACATCCCGCAACTGCAGGCGTTTGGTCTGGATATTTCTTCCAGCCTTTCAGCCCCCACCCACCCTGTGAGCATGGGGCCGACACGCCACGCTTGGTTCAATGCCCGGGTGTGTCCATCCATGTCGCCCCTGCACGGCGGTGTGAGCCGCTGCTCAGCGGCGACGTCAGGCCATGCCCAGCCCGCTTGGTATGCCTGCACCGGCCCCGTGGGGGGTGGCCATGTGGCCACCCTGGTTGTGGCCCCCAGGCCCGGCCCGCACGGCCACGGTTGGTATGTCAGCCCCTGGGGGGTGATGACCGCCAACCCGTGTTTGGACACGGCCTTGTCCGTCGAACCCGGGGGTGCCCCCTTGCTGTTGGGGGCCCAATTTTTGGTGTGTGATGGCCATGCCGGTGACGATCACATTGCGCAAGCCTTGTCTGAATGGCCCCCAGGCCCTTGAACACACCGCCCGATATGGACTTCAGCGCTTGAAAGGACAGCCATGATCATTGCCCGCTATGCCATTGGCAGCGAGACCCACTATGGCCAACAAATTTCACCCAGCCAATGGCGCCGCTTGAGTGGTGTGCCTTTTGAGGGCGTGGTCCCCACCGATCACATCGACAACCACAGCGATGTGCGTTTGCTGTGCCCGGTGGAGCGACCGCGCATTTTTGGCGTGGGTTTCAATTACGCGGCCCATGCCCAAGAAACCGGCCATGCCTTGCCCACCCGTGCGGCCACTTTCATGAAACCCGACAGCGCCGCCATTGGGCCGGGCGAGCCCATTGTGTATCCCGCAGAGGGGCAGCGGGTGGACTTTGAGTGCGAGTTGGCCGTCATCATCGGCAAAGGGGGGCGGCGCATTGCCCCCGCAGATGTGGATCAACATATTTTTGGCTTCACCTGCGCCAACGATGTGAGCGAACGCCCGATCCAGTTTGCTGAAATGGCGGCGGGGTGCTTGCTCATAGGCAAGGGGTTTGACAGTTTTTGTCCCTTGGGCCCCGTGATCGCCACAGGGTTGAACCACCGCAACCTGGCCATTGCCACGCGGCTCAATGGGCAGGTGCGGCAAAGCAGCAACACCTCAGACTTGGTGTTTGATGTGACCCATTTGGTGTCTTACATCAGCCAAGCCATCACTTTGCGCCCTGGTGATGTGATCATCACCGGCACGCCCCAAGGCATTGGCCCCATGCTGCCGGGCGATGTGGTGGAGGTGGAAATTGAAGGCATTGGGGTGCTGCAAAACCCCGTGGTGTCAGAGGCGCAATGGCTGGCGCGCTGAAGCATCCAGTCCGCATGAGGTGTGCGCCATGAACCAGGATGTATTGGCCGCGATGGACCAATTGGGCTTGACCCAAGGCCAAGCGGTGCGAGCCATGGTGCAGCTCACAGGCGGTGTGTCATCGGACATTTGGCGCATTGACTTTGCCGACCACAGCATTTGTGCCAAACGCGCCTTGGGCCAACTCAAAGTGGCCGCTGTGTGGGAAGCACCGTTGACGCGCAACGCCTACGAATACGCTTGGTATGAAGTGATCGGCCCTCGGTTTGAGCGCCACGTCCCCCGCATGTTGGGCCGAGACGCGGCGAGTGGTTTGTTTTTCATGGCGTATTTGGACCCGCAGCACCACCCGGTGTGGAAAAGCCGCTTGCTCCAAGGCCAGGTGGAGCCGGCATTTGCGCAGCAGGTGGGCGCCTGCTTGGGACAAATGCATCGGTTCACAGCGGCACAAGCTGCCCTGGCAGAACAATTCAAAAGCGATGCAGAGTTTTTTTCATTGCGCTTGGAACCTTATTTGCTGGCCACCGCGCAACAACACCCCGATGTGGCTGAACGCTTGCATTTCATTTGTGCGCAAACCGCCCAGACCCGCTGGGCTTTGGTGCATGGCGACATCAGCCCCAAAAACATTTTGTGTGGCCCCGATGGGCCGGTTTTTTTGGACGCCGAGTGCGCTTGGTTTGGCGACCCCGCTTTTGACCTGGCTTTCTGCCTCAACCACTTGCTGCTCAAGGCGGTGCACATGCCAGCACACGCCCCGCTGCTGGCCCAGTCATACCGGCGCATGGTGGAGGCTTACATGCCCGCGGTGAACTGGGAGAATGCGGCTGCGTTTGAAAAACGCACCGCCGAGCTGCTGCCGGCCTTGATGCTGGCGCGCATCGATGGCAAATCACCGGTCGAGTACCTGGTGTCTGAACCACAGCGCGCGGTGGTCAGGCGCGCCGCCTTGGAAGGCTTGCAACACCCATGCGATCGCTTGGGTCACGTTTTAGACATCACTTTGAAAGCCTTGTCCCCATGAGTCAAATTCAATCCGTTCGTGCCCGCTCGGTATGGGATTCGCGTGGCTGCCCCACCGTCGAGGCCGAGGTGCGGTTGGTCACAGGTGTGACCGCTCGTGCCATCGCCCCAGCCGGTGCGTCCACGGGGGCCGGTGAAGCCAAAGAGTTGCGCGATGGAGGTGCGCGGTTCAAGGGCCTGGGGGTGGACCGGGCGGTGCGCGCGGTGCACGAAATCATCGCCCCCGCACTGGTGGGCATGGACATCACCGATCAAGTGGGCCTTGATGCGGCCCTGTGCCGCGCCGATGGCACGCCAGACAAATCTCGCGTCGGGGGCAACAGCACCACCGCCGTGTCTTTGGCCTGCATGTGGGCGGCCAGCCGCCAAGCCGATCTGCCGTTGTGGCGGTATTTGTCGGGCAGCGATGAGGTGGGGCTGCCCTTGCCAGAGATTCAAATTTTTGGCGGCGGCGCGCATGCCAAGGGCAGTGTGGATTTGCAGGATTTTTTGGCCATCCCCAATGGCGCCAGCAGTTTCACCCAGTCTTTGGAGTGGGTGGCCGAGGTCTACCACGCTGCGGGCAAGGCCTTGACCCAACAGGGCAAGAACTTGGGCGTGGCCGACGAGGGTGGGTTTTGGCCGCAATTCGGATCCAACGAAGGCGCCATCGAAGCCTTGGTCAAGGCCATCGAGGCGGCGGGGTTCCAACCCGGCCGCGATGTGTCGATCGGCTTGGATTTGGCCTCCACCCAGTACCACGACCAGGGTGTGTACCACTGGCGCAGTGAAAACCGGCGCTTTGACCGCGACCAGCTGTTGGCCTTGTACACGCGTTGGGCCGACGATTACCCGATCATTTCGATGGAGGATGGTTTTGCCGAGGACGACATCGAAGGCATGCGGGCCATGACCCAGGCCTTGGGGCATCGCTTGCAAATCATTGGCGATGATTTTTTTGTCACCCATGCCCCGCGCATTGAGGCACGTGCGCGTGTGGGCGCGTGCAATGCGGTGTTGATCAAGCCCAACCAAGTGGGCACCGTCAGCGAAACCCACCAAGCCTTTGCGATGGCCCAAAACCTGGGGCTGGATGGCATCATTTCTGCGCGCTCGGGCGAGACCGAGGATGTGAGCATTGTTCACATGGCTGTGGGCTGGGGTGTGCCGCAGCTCAAAGTGGGCAGTTTTTCGCGCTCAGAGCGCATGGCCAAATGGAACGAAGGTTTGCGCATCGAACAAGACCTGGGGCGCTGTTTGGCTTACCCACGGGCCCATTTGTTCCCCTGGTTGCCCAAGGCTTGACGCCATGAAGGTGTTGTTCCATTTCAATGCCAGCCCCGCGCTGATGGCTTGGCTCAAAGCACAGGTGCCCAGCGACTGGGACATCGTGTGTTGCCCTGAGAACGATGCCGCTGCTTTTGCCCAGCATTGGCCGGGCACCCACGTGCTGTGGCATGTGTTGCAGCCGGTCACGGCCGCGCGCATCCAGGCCAACCCGGCATTGCGCTTGGTGCAAAAAATTGGCGTGGGCGTCAACACGATCGACCTGCCCGCTGCCGCTCAGCAAGGGGTGGCGGTGTGCAACATGCCCGGCGTCAACAGCCGTGCCGTGGCCGAGATGAGCTTGGGCTTGATGCTGATGGCGGCCCGGCGCATGGGGCAGATCGCGGGTCAGTTGCGGCAAGGCCAGTGGCCCATCCCAGAGGCCCAACAAGCCCAGTTGTTTGAGCTGGGCGGAAAAACCGTGGGCTTGGTGGGCACTGGCCATGTGCCGCGCCTATTGGCGCCGTGGTTACAAGCCATGGGTGTGAAGGTGTTGGGCCACAGCCGCAACCCTGGCCCTGAGTGGCGCCACCCGAACCTGCCCTTGAACGACTTGCTGGCGCAAAGCGACGTGGTCAGTTTGCACATCCCCCTCACGCCCGAAACGCAGGCGATGTTCAATGCACAACGCTTCGCCGCTTTCAAGCGTGGGGCCATCTTGGTCAATACCGCGCGTGGCGAATTGGTCGACGAGGTGGCTTTGATCCATGCCCTTGAGTCGGGCCAACTTTCTCTGGCCTGCTTGGATGTGTTTGCGCAAGAGCCTTTGCCTGCGGACCATCCCCTGCTCCAGCGTGGCGATGTGTTGGCCACCCCGCACATGGCTTGGTTGACCCAAGACATGTTTCAACGGGCTTTGACCGTGGCCATTGACAACACCCACCGCACCCTCAACGGCACCCCCTTGCTGCACCAGGTGCAGTGAGGCTGCGCATGGCGGCGGTCAGCGACCTTTTTCGCGCCGCCAAGCTTCGAAAGCGGTTTTGTTGCGTTCGTCCGTCGGCGGGTACAGACCCAAGATGGACTGGCCGGCCATCACCCGTTCGCTGACAAAGTCTTCAAACGCCGTCATTTCTGTGGCCTCGATGGCCAACTCCTCGGCCAGGTGGGCGGGCAACACCACCACGCCCTCGGCGTCGCCGACCACCACATCACCGGGGAAGACCGCCACGTCGCCACAGGCAATCGGCAGGTTCATGTCGATCGCTTGGTGCAGCGTCAGATTGGTGGGCGCGCTCGGGCGCGAATGGTAGGCCGGGATGGCCATCTGGGCGATGTCGGGTGAATCGCGAAAGCCGCCATCGGTCACCACCCCCGCGACGCCGCGCTTCATCAAGCGCGACACCAAGATGCCACCGGCCGAAGCGGCGCGGGCGTCTTTGCGGCTGTCGATGACCAACACCGCGCCGGGTGGGCATTGTTCGACAGCGGCACGTTGGGGGTGGGCGTGGTCTAAAAACACGCTGATGGGGTTGAGGTCCTCGCGCGCTGGGATGTAGCGCAAGGTGAACGCTTCGCCGACCATCGGTTGCGGCTGGTTCTGCACGGGCCGGACGTTTTGAATGAATTGGTTGCGCAAGCCGCGTTTGAACAAGGCGGTGCACAACGTGGCGGTGCTCACGCGCATCAAGCGTGCGCGGGTGTCATCAGATAAAGGCATGGTGGTGGTGGGGCAGTGGTGATGACCCAGACTTTAAGCCTTTCAAGCCATCCCAACCATGGGGCATCGCCCCATGAAAAAAGGGCCGCTTGCGCGGCCCTTTCGAGGTCAGAGCGAGAAGCCCAGACAGCGGGGCAATTACATGCCCATGCCGCCCATGCCGCCCATCCCACCCATGTCGCCGCCGCCGCCAGGCATGGCGGGTGCGTCGTCTTTCGGTGCTTCAGCGATCATGGCTTCGGTGGTCAACATCAAAG
>Ga0209033_1001491_pt1 | contig 13555 bp, 14 predicted proteins | sample LauGreFa1BDMLBDN_2_FD_188218 | JGI IMG/M metagenome (GOLD analysis project Ga0209033, IMG submission 188218) | Freshwater lake microbial communities from Lake Michigan, USA - Fa13.BD.MLB.DN (SPAdes) (version 2) | ecosystem: Environmental > Aquatic > Freshwater > Lake | place: Lake Michigan, USA...
GGCATATTGCATCCGGGATGCTTTAGCTTGCTGGGTGTGGGCGTGTCGCTGGCCGTATCGGCGCAACGCCTCAACCCACACAGCCGCGTGGTTCTGATCAGCGGCGACGGCGCGTTTTTGTCGGGTGGGCTGTCGATTGAAGTGGCTTTTCAGGAGAAGCTGCCCATCGTGGTGGTGATAGACAACAACGGCGGCTTGGACTGTATTTCGCAGCAGCAAGAGCGCTTGTTTGCCAATGGCAAACACTTCGCCACAGATTTTCGCGATATCCCGTTTCACACCATGTTTGAGGGCATGGGCGGTTACGGCGAACTGGTGGAGCACCGGCAAGACCTGGGCCCGGCGCTGCAGCGTGCGCTGGCCAGCGGCAAGACGGCCTGCCTCAATGTCAAAGCCAAAGGCGTGATCAGCCCCATCGTGGCCGCCACTGCCAGCAAACGCGACAAAGCGTCTATCGAATAGGACCTGCACCATGGCAACGCTCAGCACCCATTTACTCAACTCCACCGACGGCAGCCACGCGGGCCATGTAGGCATAGGCGTTTTTCAAATCAACAGCGCGGGGCAGCGCCTGTGCTTGTTGGACAAAGCTACCGATGGCGGAGGCCGGTTTGCCGAGGCCATCGAATTACCTTTGGACAGCGCGGCTTGTACCTATGAAATGGTCATCCAAAGCGGCGCCTATTTCGCCGCCCACAGGATGGCTGGTGCCGAGCGCCAAATCGTGAAAGAAATCGTGATCCGCTTTGCAATGCCCGACCCAGCAGGCAGCTACCACATCCCTTTGATGATCGCGCCGCACAGCTACAGCGTGTGGTGGTCTGCCTAAAGCGCCACGCTATTTGCCCAGTTAAGGAATCCCAATGTCAACTTCCGGCCTCAATATGTCGCGCCGCATCCGGCGCACTCCTTATACCGACCGCGTGGAACAACACGGCGTACGCGGCTTTTCAGTGGTCAACCACATGCTGCTACCCAAGGCCTTTGCGCCCAGCGTGGAGGAAGACTATTGGCATGTGCGCGCGCATGTGCAGATATGGGATGTATCTTGCCAACGCCAGGTAGAAATCCAAGGGCCGGACGCAGCCCGGCTAGTGCAGTGGATGACGCCACGCGACATTAGCAAAGCCCGTGTAGGCCAATGCCTGTATGTGCCCTTGATTGACGACAAAGCGGGCATGGTCAATGACCCGGTGTTGCTGAAGTTGGCACCGGATCACTTTTGGTTATCGATTGCCGACTCGGATGTGTTGTTATGGGCTAAAGGCTTGGCACTAGGTGCAGCACTCAAAGTGTCGGTGCGCGAGCCCGATGTATCGCCATTGTCGGTGCAAGGCCCCAAGGCCGAGGACTTGATGGCCAAACTATTCGGCGAACACATTCGAGGCATCCGGTTCTTTAATTTTGATTATGTGGACTTTCAGGGGACGCGCCAACTGGTACAGCGGGGCGGCTACTCCAAGCAAGGCGGCTTTGAGATTTACCTCAACGACAGCGCGCTGGGTTCGGCCTTGTGGGATGCGGTGTGGGAAGCGGGCCAGGAATTCAACATCACACCCGGCTGTCCGAATCTGATTGAACGCATCGAGGGCGGGCTCTTGTCCTACGGCAATGAATTTACGCTGGAAAACAATCCCTTGGAATGTGGACTGGGTAAGTTTTGCAGCCCCGATAGCGGCTTGGAGTATCTGGGCCGCGAAGCGCTGCAAGCGATTGCGGCGCAAGGCCATGCGCGCGAAATGCGCGGTGTGCTGTTTGACGGCGGCTCCTGCCCGCCTTGCGGCAAACCCTGGCCGGTACATGCGGGTGATGCCCAAGGGCCGCAAATTGGACGCATCACGTCGGCAGCCTGGTCGCCCCGCCTGCAACGCAATGTCGGCCTGTCCATGATCGAAAAGGCCTACTGGAACCCTGGGCAAACCGTCACGGTATGCAGTGCCGATGGCCTACACAGGCCGGGCATGGTTTGCACGCTACCGTTTACCTGATATGCGGCTTCGGGCCTAGCGCGCAGCGAGCGGCGCGTGGGCCAGGCAGCCCAAGCGCACAATGCGGCTTGTTCACTTAAGGCTCGTATGTACGCTCTCTTCTTTGAAGTCCGCCCCAAACCCGGGCATTTGCCGCATTACTTCGAGCATGTGGAAAGGCTGCGCCCCGCCCTGGCCCGGCACGAGGGGCTTTTGTTTTTAGACCGCTACCGTTCGCTGACTGACGATGCGATCTTGCTATCGCACCAGCACTGGCGCGACGAGGCCGCCATCCTTGGCTGGCGGCGCGACAGCTTGCACCTGCAATCGCAGCAGGCTGGGCGCTACCAACACTTTGCCGATTACCGCATCCGCGTGGCCAGCCTGGTGTGCCAGTGGATAGACGGTCAATTCAGTGACGCAGCGCAAGACCAACTGGAGGGGTCAGACGAAGGTCGCTTTGTGATCGCGGCCTACAGCCAGGCAGCCGAAGGCCAATTACCTACCCCTGCAGGTTTCGAAAGCGTGAACCGCCAAGGCGCGTTTATCAGCCTGCAGGAAGTCGCCAGCCGCAGCCTGGCCCGGGCCAGCGTACGTGCCAGTAGCCATCTGCCGGGGATGCAAAGCGCCCTGGCTTTTCGCGTGGTGCGCGACTACGGCATGCTCGAGCGTGAAGAGGCCCCGTTCTTGATCTGAGACCTGCGCAGGCCCGCATACACTTGATCGCTGCCCGCTCTCCCTGGCCGGGCCAAGCAAAAAAGGCAATTGCATGTTTCGCTGTTTTTTTGTCAACCGCTCGTGGGCACTGTGGGCCTGGGGAGGATTGCTGTCCATGGTCTTGCTGGTGTATGTCACCGTGCAGCAAACCGTTCGCCTGAACAGCTGGTACGGCGAGTTTTATGACTTGCTGCAAAAGCCCGAGCAGGCTGGCGGCCTAGAGCGCTTTTGGGGCTATATGCAAGACTTTGCCTGGATTGCGTTTCCCTACATGCTATTGCGTAGTCTGGAAAAGTATGTTGCTTCGCACTACGCCTTTCGTTGGCGCCAGGCCATGACCTTGCACTACCTGCCCCGCTGGCAAAACACGGCGGTAGAGGTGGAGGGCGCATCCCAACGGATTCAGGAAGACTGCATGCGCTTTGCCAGACAAACCGAAGACATTGGCCTAGGCGTGGTGCGCGCTGTGATGACCCTGATCTCGTTTATCCCGATTTTGTGGGGCTTGTCCAAGGGTATGGCCATTGTCTGGCTGCAATTTGAAGGCTCGCTATTTTGGGTCGCCTTGACAACGGCGGTGGGTGGCTATCTGCTGTCCTGGTTTATCGGCGGGCGGCTGCCCGGCTTGGAGTACAACAATCAAAAAGTGGAAGCGGCTTTGCGTAAAAACCTGGTTTACGCCGAAGACCAACGCGCGCGCATGGATTTGGGCGAAGTGCTCTCGCTTTTTAGCGCAGTGCGGTTTAACAATTTCCGCCTGTTCAACAACTATGCCTATTTCAACCTTTGGAGCAATTTGTACGGGCAAACCATGATTATTTTTCCCTACTTGCTCATGGGACCTTCTTTGTTCACCGGAATCATTACCCTGGGTGTTATCCAGCAGGTCAGCAATTCATTTGGCGAGGTGAATAATTCATTCTCCTACCTGATAGACCGCTGGACCGACGTTACGGAGCTGCGTTCCATTTACCGGCGGCTGACCGAGTTTGAAAAAGCCCTCCACCCCGAGGCTGCAACTTAATTGTTATAAGCTAAGCCCTAGTTCCATCCCCAGAAAGTGCGATGGAAACCTATAAATTTCGTAGGACAGGCAGCTTATGCAATTCAAACTCAATGGCAAGTCGGTGGACTTGGACGTAGAAACCGATATGCCCTTACTTTGGGCGATCCGCGATCAAGCGGGCCTGACAGGCACCAAATTCGGCTGCGGCGTGGCACAGTGCGGCGCTTGTACCGTCTTGCTCGATGGCGAGCCGGTGCGCTCTTGCAGCATCCCCGTGGCGGTCGTCAGCGGGCGCAAAGTCACCACCATCGAGGGCCTGGGCGGCAAATCGGCGCTGCAAAAAGCCTGGATTGAAAAGCAAGTGCCTCAGTGCGGCTACTGCCAGTCCGGCATGCTGATGGCGGCCACGGCCTTGCTGGCGCGCAAGCCGCGTCCTACGGACGCCGACATCGATGCGGCGATTACCAATTTGTGCCGCTGCGGCACCTATCCGCGCATCAAGACGGCCATCAAAGCCGCCGCCAAGCTCTGAACGGGGGATGAACATGACCACGCAAACCTCTTCCTCCCAGTCCATCGATATGCACCTTGAAGCGGGACAGCCATCGCGGCGCGGCTTTTTAAAGCAGACCAGCGCAGGCGCCGTCGCCGCCTGGGCCGGTGGCCTCAGCCTGGGCTTTTACCTACCCCCCGCCGTGGCCGACAAGCTAGCCACCGACGGGCCGCAAGCGGGCGCAGCCGACATCAATGCCTGGATACGCATCAGCCCGGATAACCGCGTGTTTTGCCAGGTGTCACGCTCCGAGATGGGTCAGGGCACCAGCACCAGCCTGCCCATGATGCTGGCCGAAGAGTTGGAGTGCCGGTGGGACGATGTGCGCATGGAGTTCGCCTCGGTCAATGAGCATATCGCCCGTAACAAGGTCTACATCACCTTTGGCACCGGCGGCAGTCGGGGCACGCGTGACTCGCAGTTGGTGATGCGCAAGGCGGGTGCCACGGCGCGTGAAATGCTCAAGCTTGCAGCCGCGCAGCGCTGGGGCGTGCCGGTGGGAGAGCTAGTCGCCAAGCAAGGCAAAGTCAGCCATGTGGCCAGTAAGCGCAGCGCCAGCTATGGCGAACTAGCCGCAGCCGCTGCAGAGCAAAAAGCGCCCAGCGACATCGTGCTCAAACGCCCGGACCAATGGACGCTGATCGGCAAGCCGCTTAAGCGTTTTGATATACCGGCCAAATGCGACGGCAGCGCTATCTATGGCACTGATGTACGCGTGCCGGGCATGCTGTATGCCGCGATTGCGCAATGCCCGGTATTTGGTGGTGTGCCCAAGTCGGTGGACGGCGCGGCGGTATTGACGCGGCGCGGCATCAAAAAAGTAGTCACTGGGCCCGACTTTGTAGCCGTGGTGGCAGACAACTGGTGGCGTGCGCAGCAGGCGCTCAAAGCCGTCAAAGTGGTGTGGGACTACCGTGGCAATGAGAAGCTGGACGATCAGGCCATCATGCAGACGCTGCAAACCGGTGTGCAGGCATCGCGCAGCCTGCGCAGCGAAGGCGACTTTGAAGCCACCTGGGCGGCTGCAACGGGTGCCCAAGCTGCGGACTACAAGACGGTTGAGGCCGAGTACTTCACGCCCTACCTGAACCACTTTACCCTGGAGCCGCAAAACTGCACGGCCTGGGTCAAAGGCGATAAGGCCGAAGTGTGGGCGCCGACGCAAAACGCTGAAGCCACCCTCAACGAAGCGGCCAAAACCCTGGGCTTGCCGGTCGAAAACGTGACCGTACACCGGCCTTACCTGGGCGGCGGCTACGGGCGGCGTGGCGCATCGCAAGACTATGTGCGCCAGGCGGTGCTGATAGCCCGCGAGCTGGGCGGCACGCCGGTACAAATGCTGTGGTCGCGCGAAGAAGATATGCAGCACGACTTCTTCCGGCCCGCAGCGCTGTACCGCCAGCGCGCCGTGGTGGCCAAAGACGGGCGCGTACTGGCTTGGCAGGCGCGCATGGCCTCGCAATCCATCATGGAAAAAATCCGCCCCGCTTCGCTTAAAAACGGACAGGATTTTCAGGCTGGCGAATCCTTTCACGACATGCCGTACCAGGTGGAAAACCTGGATATGCGCCACGGCATTTGCCAAATCAACGTGCCGGTGGGCTTTTGGCGTGCGGTATTCCATTCGCATAACCCATTTGCGCGAGAGAGCTTTTTAGACGAAGTGCTGCACGCGGCGGGCAAAGATGCACTGCAAGGCCGCTTGGCCATGCTGCCCTCCGGTGGGCGCGACCGTAAAGTTTTAGAGGCCGCAGCCCGCGAAGCCAATTGGGGCACCAAGCTGGCCCCCGGACGCTTTCAAGGGCTGGCGGTGCAAGACGCTTATGGCAGCTTTGCCGCCTGCGTGGTGGAGTTATCGGTATCCAAGCAAAAAGCCGTCACCCTGCACCGCATCACCATGGCCGTGGACAGCGGCCATGTAGCCAATGTGGATTCGGCGCGGGCACAAATTGAAGGCAATGTGGTCTATGCCTTGTCCAGCATATTTATGAACGAAATCAATATCCAGGATGGACGGGTGACACAAAGCAATTTGCCCGATTACCCCTTGGCCCAATTACGCCAAACGCCGGTTATTCAATCCGTGCTGGTACCCACGGGCGGTGAGGTCTGGGGTGGGTTCGGCGAGCCGCCTTACGGACCCATCACACCCGCTATTGCCAACGCCATCGCCGCAGCCACCGGCGTGCGACTGCGCCGCACTCCCTTCAGCCACGACGGTTTTTCGCTGGCCTAGGCGCGTTATCAGGCGCGCAAGGTCTTGGCAAAAAACGCCAACGTGCGCTCCCACGCTTGGCCAGCAGCAGCGCTGTCAAAGCGCGGCGTGGTGTCGTTGTTAAAGCCGTGTTGCGTGCCTGGGTAGGTATGTACTTCCATGCGCACACCTGCGGCCTTTAAGGCATCCTCATAAGGCGGCCAGGCTTTGTTGATCCGGTCGTCTGATGCTGCGAAATGCACTAGCAGCGGCGCCTTGACTTTGGCGGCTTCGCTGGCGGCGGGCACATCGCCATAAAAGGGCACGGCGGCGGCCAGTTGCGGCAAGCGGGTGGCCAGGCGGTGCGCCATACCACCGCCCCAGCAAAAGCCTACCGCGCCCATGGCGCCCGTGCCGTCACTTCGGCTGGCCAGCACACCGGCAGCGGTTACAAAATCTTCCAAGGTCTTGGCCTGGTCTAGTTGCCCGAAGAGCTGACGGGCTTTGTCCTCGTCGCCGGGGTAACCGCCCAAGGGGGTTAGCGCATCGGGCGCAAACACCATGTAGCCAGCCAATGCCAAGCGCCGCGCAATGTCTTCGATGTGCGGGTTCAGGCCCCGGTTTTCATGGGCGACCAGTACGGCAGGCAATTTGCCAGTAGTTCCGGCTGGCCGCACTAGGTAGCCGCGCATCGTGCCCGAGCCAGTGGGTGATGCATATTGCAGCCATTCGCTGCGGATGCGCGCGTCGTCTTTGGCAATCACCTGGCCCATCGCAAAGTCCGGGCTCAGGGCCGCCAGCAAGCCCGCTGCCGTGGCGCCGCCTACCGCAAACTTTTGCGCCGCTTGCAAAAAGCCGCGCCGGTCGATGGTGCCATGGACATACGCGTCAAACAGGATTAAAAGTTCTTGATCAAAGTCCTGGGCGGATTTGCGCTGCATAGTAGTTTTTCCAAAGTTTCAATGTGTGATCTGCACTTGCTGTGCAGGCTGGGCCAATGTGGCTAAAACAATATACAGGAGGCCGATGGCAGCGGGCACCGCTTGGGTATAAAACCCTGCGGGTTTGGGGCGCTAAGATGCCCCTATCAACGAGGAGAAACCTATGGGACAGATCGTCAATTTCCAGCGCCCAGACGGCAAAGACTTGCAAGGCTATCTGGCCGAACCTGCGGGTAAGCAACTGGGGCCGGCCATCGTTGTCATCCAAGAATGGTGGGGGCTGAATGACCAAATTCGCGGCGTGGCCGACCGGCTGGCTATCGCCGGCTTTTCGGCGCTCGTGCCGGACTTGTACCGGGGCAAGTCCACGGTGGAATCAGAGGAAGCGCACCACCTGATGGACGCCCTGGATTTTGGCGATGCGGCCGCGCAAGACCTACGCGGCGCAGTGCAATTCCTCAAAAGCCGCAGCTCCAAAGTCGGCATTACCGGCTTTTGCATGGGCGGCGCGCTGACCTTGCTCGCGCTCACCCAATCCCCCGAAATCGACGCTGGCGTGGTGTGGTACGGCTGCCCGCCACTGGACTACATCGACGCCAGCAAAATCCGCGCACCCCTTATGGGCCACTGGGCCACGCAGGATCAATTTTTCAAGATCGATACCGTCGATGCTTTGGAAGAAAAACTAAGCGCCGCCAAAGTGGATTTTGAATTTCACCGCTATCTGGCGCACCACGCCTTCGCCAACGAAACCGCGGTCGGCCCGGCGCGCATCCCCGCCACGCAATACGACCCGGTGTGGGCCCAACAAGCTTGGGATAGGACGCTGCATTTCTTTGGCCGCACCTTGGGTTAAATGAAGAGGGACTAGGCCCATGGCAAATTTCGTACTCGTTCACGGCGCTTGGCATGGCGCTTGGTGTTGGCGGCGCGTGGTGGACTTGCTGCAGCCGCAAGGCCATCGCGTGCATGCGCTCACGCTAACGGGCGTGGGCGAACGGGCCCACCTGCTCTCGCCCGACATCCACCTGAGCACCCATGTTCAGGACGTGGTGGCCACCATCGACAACGAGGAGCTGCAGGACGTGGTGCTGGTGGTGCATTCCTACGCCGGCATGGTGGGCACCGGCGTAGCCGACCGCATTTCCGAGCGGCTGCGCCATTTGGTCTACGTGGACGCGGTCGTGCCCAAACCGGGTGAGGCCTGGAGCGCCACCCACGCCAGCGCCACCCGTGAAGCGCGCATGAGCGCCGCGCGCGCCAACCGGCTCTACAGTTTTCCGCCGCCGGGCCCCGAGCTCTTTGGCCTGGAGGGCGAAGACGCCGCTTGGGTGGCCCGCCGCCAAACGCCGCACCCCGGCCATCCTTATACCGATGTGCTGGACTTTGACCCCGCACGCGTAGCCCGCGTGCCGCGCACCTATATTCACTGCACCCGCCCCAGCCTGGCCACCATAGACGCCATCTGGCCGCGCGTGAACGACCCCAAGTTCTGGGACGGCCTGTGGCTGCCCGGCACCCGCACCCTGGAACTGGCCACCGGCCATGACCCGATGATTAGCGCGCCACAGGAGTTGACGGAGGTGTTGCTGGGGTGTGTTCGTTAGCGATTGCCCGCCCACGCATTTCTCCGGTATAACGCGGCAAGATAAGCCGACGGGCCGATGGCCTAGGCACCACCAATAGGAGAGACTCCATGCGCTACGCATGCTTTGAACTCAACGGCGCCAGGCGCGTGGGCGTCGTGTCCGATGACGGTTTGCACATCCAAGCCCTGGCCTTGAGCGCAACTGAGGCGCACTTGGGGGTGCGGGCGCTGGTGGAACGCAGCGCGCAAGGCCTGGCCCAGCCACCCCATGCAGGAGCGCCCATCCCCATAGACGCGGTGCGCCTAGAGGCGCCCTTCCCGGTGCCGCGGCGCAATATTTGGTGCGTGGGGCGCAACTACCACGCCCATGCCAAGGAATTGCAGGCCTCGGTCTTCAAAGACAACAGCGCGGCGGTAGAGGCCTGGCCGATTGTGTTTACCAAGGTGCCCGAGTGCGTGGTGGGGCCTACCGATGTGGTGCACATACCGCATGGCGTGTCTGAGCAAATTGACTACGAGGCCGAGTTGCTGATCGTGATCGGCAAGGGTGGCAAAAACATCAGCGCGCAGGACGCGATGCAGCATGTGTGGGGCTATTCCATCGTGAACGATGTGACCGCACGCGACGTGCAGATGCGCCATCAGCAATGGGACTTGGGCAAGTCCTTTGACACCTTTTGCCCCATGGGCCCCTGGGCGGTGACGGCGCAGGCCATGGACGGCAATGCGGTGCAGGTGCGCTGCTGGGTGAACGGCGATTTGCGCCAGGACGCGAACACGGCGAATTTGATTTTTGGTATTCCCACTTTGATCGAAACCATTTCACGCGGCATTACCCTGCTCCCCGGCGATCTGATTGCCAGCGGCACACCGGCAGGCGTAGGCATGGGCATGAAACCGCCACAATACCTGAAGCCTGGTGATACCGTGCGCATTGAAATAGAAGGCATTGGGGTGCTGGAGAACCGTCTGGTTTAAACCCGCCCGGCACTCGGAAGTTGGAAACACACCGCGCTGCGGATACACATTTAAGAATAAATAGGAGACGAGCGATGAAATTCACCAAATGGCCGATAGGGCGCCTTGTAGCCGGAATAACGCTGACCCTGTTGCTGCCGCTGAGCAGCTGGGCCCAAGCCTTCCCCAACCGCCCCATCACCATGGTGGTGCCCTTCCCGCCCGGAGGGCTTGCCGACATCGTAGCCCGCCCTGTGGCCGAGGCTATGGGGCGCGACCTGGGCCAGCCGGTGGTGATCGAAAACCGGGGTGGCGCCGGTGGTGGCATCGGCATGGGATTGGTCGCCAAGGCTAAGCCTGATGGCTATACCGTGTTGATGGCGCTGTCCTCGTATTCGGTCATCCCCGAAGCCGACATCTTGCTGGGGCGAAACCCCATGTACGCGCTGTCCGATCTGCGCCCGATTGCCCGCTACACCGCTGACCCAACGGTGCTGGCAGTACGTGCCGATGCGCCCTGGCAAAACGTGAAAGACTTTGTGGACGATGCGCGCAAGCGCCCGGGCGCCATCAACTACGGCTCGTCCGGCAATTACGGCACCATGCATGTGCCGATGGAGATACTGGCGCAAGTGGCTGGCATCAAGATGACGCATATCCCCTTTACCGGCGCAGGCCCTGCGGTAGTGGCTTTGCTAGGCGGGCAGATCGAAGCAGTATCCACGGGACCGGCCACGGTCTTGCAACATGTGAAGGCGGGCAAGCTGCGCGTGCTGGGGCATTGGGGCAACGGGCCACTGGCTTCGATGCCGGATGTGCCTGCGCTAAAAGATAACGGCTTCAACGCTGAGTATGCGCAGTGGTCGGGCCTGTTTATCCCCAGCGGCACACCCGATGCCGTGGCGCAGCGCCTTCGCGCAGCCGCACGGATGGCCGCGCAAGATGCCAAGGTGCGGGAGGTGATCCAAAACAGTGGCAGCCCCATCCTGTACCAGGACACACCGGACTTTGAAAAATACGTGCAAGCCGATGTGCGGCGCATGGTGGATGTGGTTAAACGTATCGGCAAAGTGGAATAAGGACGCACTATGAAAAAACTATTCACGCGCATTATTTGGCTGTCTGCGCTACTGCTGGCAACCCTGGGGGCGCAAGCCCAAACCTACCCGGCACGCCCGGTCAAAATGGTGGTGCCGTTTTCTGCCGGTGGGCCAGCAGACAACTATGCGCGCTTTTTGGCGCAGCGCCTGCAAGACATTTTGGGCCAGAACTTTGTGGTGGACAACAAGCCTGGTGCCGGCTCGGTCATAGGCACCGACCTGGCCGCCAAAGCAGCCCCAGATGGCTACACGCTGCTGGTCATGTCCAACACGCAAACCGTTAACGAATCGCTCATCCCCAACAAGCCCTATGCCTTGATGCGCGATTTTGTGGGTGTGGCGCCTATCAACTATTCGGACCTCGTACTGGTGGCCAATCCCGGCGCAGGCATCAACTCTATCGCTGACCTCATTAAGCGCGCCAAGGCCGATCCGGAGAAGCTGAACTACGCTTCCTCCGGCCCCGGCACGCCCTACCACATGGCCGGTGAATTGTTTAAAAGCATGGCCAAAGTGTCTATTACCCACATACCCTATAAAGGCAGTGCGGGTGCGCGCACCGATGTGCTGGGCGGCCAGGTGGAATTGATGTTCGACGCCGTCACCACCATGACCGAGCAGGCTAAGGCCGGCAAGGTTAAAGCCCTGGCTACCACCGGCAAACAGCGCTCGGAAGTGATGCCCGATGTACCCACCGTCAGCGAGGCGGGCGTGCCCGGCTACGAGGCTACGATTTGGCTGGGCGTAATGGCACCGAAAAACACGCCCAAGGCGATTGTCGATAAGCTCAATGAAGCGATCAGCCAGATCGTGGGCCAAGCCGAAGTGAAGCAAACCTGGGGCAAGCAAGGCGCAGTGCCTATGGTGATGAACCCGACGCAGTTTGACAAATACCTGAATGAAGACATTGCCAAATGGGCCAATGTGATCAAGAGCGCCAATATCAAGCTGGACTAAGGCTATGGCTGACTTTCATGTACTGAGCGGCGGCGCCGCGCAGGGCTTGGTGGGCAAACTGCGAGAGTCGTTTGAACGCGCGAGCGGCGATCGATTGCAAGCCACCTTTGGCGCGGTCGGCGCGATGCAGAAAAAACTTGCCGAAGGTGCGCCCTGCGACCTATTGATCCTGACGCGGCCACTGATTGCGCAATTGGTGCAGGCGGGCACCGTGCGGGCCGATGGCATCACCGATCTGGGCACAGTGAAGACCGGTATCGCGGTGAAACAAGGGTCCACTCTGCCGGACGTGCATGACGCCGACAGCCTGCGCGCAGCCCTGCTGGCGGCGGACGCGATCTATATGCCCGACCCGCAATTGGCCACTGCGGGTGTCCATTTCAAAAAAGTGATGCAGCAATTGGGCATTGAAGACACCGTAGCGGCACGCGTGCGGCCCTACCCCAATGGCAATGCCGCGATGACGGCCATGGCTGCCAGCAGCGACGCCCACCCGATTGGCTGCACGCAAGTGACGGAGATTTTGATTACGCCAGGCGTGCAACTGGTGGCAGATTTACCGCCCGCTTTTGAGTTGGCTACGGTCTATACCGCCGGGGTCTGCAGCGCCGCGCAGCGCCAGGTGTCGGCGCATTTGCTGGCGCGCTTGCTCAGCGACGACGCGCATGCTGACATGCGACGCGAAAGCGGGTTTTTGCCTTTGTAAGCTAGGCCGCGAAGCTGCCGTGGCGGCCTTGTCCATCGGCAAAACGGCCTGCCCCTTGTAAGCCCTCTCCGATGCAGGCCTTACCGCGCAGCCACTCCTGGTGCAGCGCATGGTGCAGGGGCAAGTCCCATTGCTGGTAGGCGCTCATGCGGTCGGCGTTCATGGTGGCTTGTGGGAAACCCGCTAATTGTTGGGCCAGCGCCAGCGCCGCATGCAGCGCGCCGCCGGTGGGCACCACGCGGTTGGCCAAGCCCATGGCCAGCGCTTCATTCGCCTCCACTTTGCGCCCAGTCAGAATCAAATCCATGGCATGGCCCATGCCGATTAGGCGGGGCAGGCGTACGGTACCGCCGTCTATCAAGGGCACGCCAAAGCGGCGGCAAAACACGCCGAAATACGCGTCTTCCTCCATCACCCGCATATCGCACCAAAGAGCTAGCTCCATGCCCCCAGCAACCGCGGCGCCACTGACAGCCGCGATCACTGGTTTGGACAAGAGCAGGCGCGAAGGGCCCATCGGGCCGAGCGGCGCGCTAGCAGGCGCGGACTCTAACTGCACGCCGGAAAATGGCTCGAAATCCAAATTGGTCAAGACGCCGGGCCCGCCCTCGTCCCGGGCCATGCGCGCACCGGCCTTCAGGTCCCAGCCCGCGCAAAAATGCCCGTGCGCGCCGTGGAATACGGCGACTTTGGCGTCCGCGTCTTCCTCGAATGCGATAAATGCGGCATACAGGGCGCGGGCGGTGTCGGCGTCAACTGCGTTACGCACGTCAGGGCGCGAGAGTGTGATGACGGCGATGGGACCGTGGCGACGGCTGCTTACGGATGGGGCCTGTGAATCGGTAGGATGCATGCGTGTCCTTACAGGT
>Ga0209033_1001502_pt1 | contig 13519 bp, 17 predicted proteins | sample LauGreFa1BDMLBDN_2_FD_188218 | JGI IMG/M metagenome (GOLD analysis project Ga0209033, IMG submission 188218) | Freshwater lake microbial communities from Lake Michigan, USA - Fa13.BD.MLB.DN (SPAdes) (version 2) | ecosystem: Environmental > Aquatic > Freshwater > Lake | place: Lake Michigan, USA...
GATTAATCGTATGCAGTTGATTCTTCGTGCACTAGACATCACAACAACAACCACAAATGCCAACCTTCTCATTACTGCCGTCCTTAATGGAACTCCAAGTTCAGGAAGAACATGGACAAAACCAGCAACCGTTACGTCAAGTCTTGCCGAAGTGGCAGATTACGGTGGAGTAACCCAAACCATTTCTGGTGGAGAAACAACGGGTGGTTTCTTCGTTGGTTCGGGGGCGAACTCCGTTGACCTCACAACAGTCCGCGACCTCGGAAACTGTATTCTTGGAGGCGGCTCCACAACTAGCGCCACTGGCATCTATCCAGACGGACCAGACACGCTACACATCATGGTACGTAACCTTGGTTCATTGTCAGCGTCAGTGTTCGCGCGTCTCTCATGGACGGAAGCGCAGGCATAATCATGGCAATTGACTTTCCTAACTCCCCATCAACAAACGACACATACACGGATTCTGGGAAAACGTGGAAATACAACGGGTACGCATGGGTTCTTCAGACAATCCCAACAGCGCTCGCTAATGGTTCAATTACGTTGGCACAACTCGCTCAGGGCGGCGCAACAACTGGACAGGCTCTCGTATGGAGTGGTTCCGCATGGGCTCCACATGATGCGTTACGCGACAACTTGATTAAGTTCTATATGGAGGTCATCTAATGGCTGTTACACAAAAGCGGCTTGGCGGTCCTAGCCAGTTGACTGCATCAAGTGCTGTTTACTACACCACGCCAATCAACACGACAACAATTGTCAAGCAAATCATTCTGACGAACACAACGTCGTCGTCAAAGACGGTAACTGTTCGCCTGAAGCCTTATGGTATTTCTGAGGCGGCGACACACGACATTATTAGCGGCATGACCATTAACGCCAATGAGACAATGGCTTTCAACTGCTCGCTAGTGTTGAACAACAACGGTTCAACAGCAAATGCAACAAACAGTGACCAATTGACGGCGCTGTGTAGTTCAGCAACTTCCGTCAATATTACGGTTGTAGGTATTGAAGAGGCATAATGGCTGGAATGGTTCGCTACCCGGCGTTGAACGCCATGGCGTCCTTCATTGACTCCCCTGATGCTGTTTACGGTACGGGCAATGATGGAAGCGTGACAATGGATGGTTCATCCATTGTTATTGGAGTGACCCCATCGTCAAATGTTTACACCATGGCACGAGATGTGTATTTTTACAATCTCACCATAAATTCTGGAGTTCGCCTAAATCCGAACGGTTATCGGGTGTTTGTAAAAAACCAGTTGACTCTTGGCACTAGTGCAACTATCGGTTACACAACTGGATTCGGAACATCTGGGTCTGTTCAGCAGGGCGGTGCAGCAGATACTGCTGTTACTCATAGTCTTGGTGGAGCGTCTCAGACTAGAACTGCTACGGCACCAACTGCCGCTCTGGGTGGTTCACAGTATTTCCAGCAACCACTACAGGCGATAGATGGTTTCTCCGTTACCGCTTCTGGCGGTCCAACATTTCTACGTGGCGGCGCGGGTGGGGTCGGTCAAACGGGTGGCGGAGTGGTAATTCTTGCTGCTCGCTATATCTCTGGTCCGACTACGGGAACTGCAACAATCTCGGCAAAAGCAACATCTCCCGCTGGCGGTGGTGTAATTCTTATAGTTTCATCTGGTGCTGCACTTCCCGCAACTGTCACTACTGACGTTACTGGGTATGCGGTAGGCACAGTAAATTACATGCAGTTGGTCTGACATGGCTACTGTTGAGCGATACGGAACCCCAAGTCCAGTCCAAAGAGCAGGAAACGACTCTGTTTATGGGAACGGAGTAGATGGAAACATTACTCTCGCGGCTGGTGCTACGACGCTTTCGCGCGACATGTACTACAACAATCTGACCGTTCCAAGTGGCTCATTTCTCAATACAAATGGATTTCGCGTTTTTGTCAAGAATACTTTGACGCTCAATGGTCTTATTGGCATCGCTACTAGCGCGGGAAGCACATACTCCGAACCTTCAGCAGTTACGACAGGGACTGTTTCTGGCACGACAGCAAGTAATGCAATTACTTACCGAATCGGCGGAAAGAGTGGTGGCGCGACCGCTGATGGTACAAGTCTCCTGCCTACGGGCATTCTCTATTCGCTTGATGTCGCAACAAAGGGTCTTTTCATTGACCCGAACGACAACCAACCTAAACAACTTATTGGTGGTGCCGCTGGAACAACTGGTAGTCAGGGAACAACTTTCCCTGCGTTAACGAATACTGATTCATGGCCTGGTAAGACCGCTCCAACGTCATGGCCTAGTCAATCTGGGAACCCCGGTGGGGCTGGAGGTGCTGGAGGTCCTGGAGTAGCAGGGGGGGCAGGAAATATTGGCAACCCTGGCGCCCACCCGCCTCATGCAAACGTCGTGGGTGTTCCGGGCGGTCGCGGTGGGTTTGGCAATCCTGGCAATGGAAGCAGCCCCGGCAATCCTGGCAACCCTGGCACTGCTGGCAACCCTGGCACTGCTGGCAACCCTGGCACAACTATTGGGGCTAACCCAAGTCTCGGTGGGGCTGGAGGAGCAGGTGGTGTAGGTGGCGGAATCGTTGTCTTGGTCGCTAAGACAATTTCTGGGTCTGGAACAATTGTTTCTCTTGGTGTTTCTGGTACAACGGGGAGTTCTGGGACTACTGGAACGGGCGGAACGGCAGGAAATACTGGTGCTACTGGCAATGCTGGTACTGCTGGTACTGCTGGCACTGCTGGTGTCGCTGGTAACCCCGGAACAACTGGTCCTCCAGCCCTAACTAGATATGATTCCCCTTATCATCATGGTCATAGAGCAAGTACTGGTCATACCAACTCGCAGAATGGCGGAGGGGGTGGCGGTCATGACTCGGAACCAGGCACTGGTCCATCTCTACACAACTCACACCTTGGACCACACTTTCACGAACAACATCGCGCGTCTAGGCTTCACTTCCACATGCCCCACGGGGGGAATACTCAGGGACACAACCCCCCTGTGGTCACAAGCAACAAACCGTTAACGCATGGTCCTGGCACCGTCTTTCATAATCCTGCGCACATCCACCATGCTGGACACACACACAACCCACACCACGATGCCCCTCATGGGCATAATCATCACACCCATAGTAGTCCAGGAAATAGTTCACACTCTCCCCATAACTTCGGTCCACACCACGGTCAGCATACCCACGGCAACGGAGACGGACATCATGCGTACCACTATTACGGTGGACACCATGGAACGCTGCATGCTGGAGGTCCGCACTACCATGCCTCAGCAGGAAAACACATTGGTTCACCTCATTATGCAACGCCATATGCTGGGGGAACGGGAGGCTCTGGCGGCATTGGTGCTCCAGCGGGGGCTGCTGGAAATGCGGGGGCTGCTGGAAATGCGGGGGCTGGCGGACCAGGTGGCGCTGCTGCGCCAGCACAACCTCAAGGTGGAACTGGAAAGCGTGGCGGAGCAGGCGGAGGTGGGGGTATCATTGTAATTACTGACAACACCTCCCTTGGCGCTATCAGTACGGATACGAGCGCTGGTTTTACTGCAGATTCAGATTTCAATACTGCATCTTCTGGGTTTGTATACTTAATTCAAAACACATAGGAGTCACAATGCCACTATTTGATGAAATTGACAAAAAACAGCGTTTGCAAATTCTGCGCGCAACGTATAAATCTTTGGAGATTGAACTGTTTGAACTTCTTGCTCGCGTCGGCATTGACCACGATGAGTACGTTTTTGGCTCACATCCAGAGTTTGCTGAATCGCCCGATAACTACTCAAAGCGACGGGTTATTGAAATTGAGGCGACGATGTCAACACTTGAGGCAAAAATCGCCACACTCTCTGAGTAGGAACTATGCAGCGCGTCCTCTATGTTCCTCCAACAACACAAATAAATGGTGACATTTCCGCAGAGGCAGAATCACTTGGTATTTCAATCCTGCACGGAGAAAGCGCACTTTCCCGCTACGTTGAATTTAATAGAGATGTCGTTCAAGTAATCACGCTTCCAACAGAGCGGATGTGTCTCTACATACCGCAAGTGCCAATTCGCATGCATCAAAACGTTGAGTTTACAAATGACTTCGTTGACCTGCGTGACGGGGTAGCATTTGTACTTAATGGTTCTAGCCTTATTGAACCACTTATACTTGAAAAACATTATGCGCGGTACGTTATTGAAACAACTGGGTACGGTGTGCAGGTATTTGACATTTTTGATAAAGGGATGCAGGTCTTAGAGCATGGCGAATACTATGTCGTTAACCCTGAATAAAGTTGCCCCATGCATCTTTGTCTACGAAAATGCCCTCGCCGATGGTGTTCGTTTTGTGGAAATGCTTGAAGAAGAGACCGAGAACGAATGGTCTTCGTTGCAATGGGATTTTTCACGCACTGGTTCTGGGCGTATTAGCGAATACCGCTCATCTCGTTTATGTTCGCTAACAGACATAACACGTCCATGCGGAGATTCTGAAATATCTAAGTTATTTAACGATTCCGTTCTTAAAAACATAAACTCATGCATAAGTGATTATGCCTTATATCATGGCATTCCACCCATAATGAATGGGGAAGGCTGGATATTGTTGAAATACGAAGGGGAAGCCCAATACCGAACACACTGGGACCATAGTGCCGACAATGGGCGCACAATATCCGTCGTTGCTTTCCCATACTCTACGGCGACCGTCGGTGGCGAACTTCACTTTCCACACTTCAATACCACGGTGAAACCTCAGACGGGAAGCGTTGTAGTATTTCCATCCAACTTTCCATACACGCATACCGCGCACCCTGTTGAAAATGGCGTCAAGTACTCGCTAGTGACATGGCTTAGGTGAAGCATGAGTGACCAAATTGAGCGCAAGGATAGATTTGAGTGGCTTGGAAAGCCCAATCCCCCAGAAGGAATCACAATTCCAGAGGATAATCCAGTCCCCACCATGAGAGATATTCTCCCCCCGAGCCAAGTTGTTTCAGCAGATGAGGGTTTAAGCATCTTTCGCTGGTTGATGGCGGATGAATCCGAACGACAGGACACACTTTCTGGATGTAGATTGCTTGATACGTTTGTGTATTTAGAAATTCCAAAAGAGGACGATGTATGACAATCTCATTCAATTATTCAGATAGCAAGGCGCACGTAGATGCACTTGTCGCACAAGTCAAGGAACTAATTGATGTTCCCTACGAAACAGTTGATGTCTCCAATGAGGAGTCATTCCGCGCTGCTGCTCGGGCTATGCAAGAACCTGCGCGTAGCAAAGTTCTTCACATGTTGAACTACATTGTATTCAACACACAAATAAATAATGTTTATGGTGGTGAAACTAATGAATGAGATAAATATTGTCACAGTTGGGAACGCTACACATCGCGTGAGTTCATTCTCGTATCCGCCACAACTTCCTTCCATTGTTGAATTTAAAGACTTTAGCAAGGATATTTATTCCCGCCTAGTAAACGACGAGCAGTTTGATTTACGAACATCGTCTCGCTCGGAAGAATTTCTTGCATATGCTCTCGTTGGAGCGCCCGGTGGTGATGACATCGCTCCCGTAGTATGGAGTTCACATGGGCAGGCAGAGATGTACGGGAGGCTTTGCGGTGCAAAAGATGTATTGATTCACACAGTTCCATATGCTATTTATTTTGCCGCTAATAATTACGATAATGTTTATGTTCTCAACTGTGCATCTACGCTTATCGCAAAAGAACATATGCCTGCAGGGACACCAGATATTGCGAATGTAACAACTCTGGATTGGACTAATGCATACGAAAATATGCCAGCACTTGACATGGCAGTCGTGATGTACGCCCACCTTGCTGCGGATGATTCGTTGTTTGATGCGATTATGAATGCCATTCGCCCAAACGGTTTAGTTGTTATTCACAACGCCTCTAATGGTGGGGCACTGTATGAAGTTCTAGGCGACAAGAAACCCCTTGAAGTTGCAGCGGAAGTTTCCCTTTCTGCGCTTATGCACAAGAAAATTTTAGATAGGGGAGATTTTTTGACGCAACACTTTCAGGGATGGGTATCCCATACGGTTTGCGTTAAACTGCCATCATGACCTCAGACACTAAGCATCTAAGTTTCGGCATTGTTGGTTCTGGGACTGCGGGTTTACTCTCAGCGATAATGCTGCGCCAAGCATTTCCACAATCTCCAATAACAATCGTTTCATCAAGCAAGATTGGGATTGTTGGAGTTGGCGAGGGTAGTACTGAGCATTGGCGCGAATTTATGCAACTCTGCGAAATACCGCTTGAGCAGATGATTGTAAAAACTTCAGCGACACACAAATACGGTATTCGTTTTGAGGGATGGTCGGGCACATTCCCCGACTACTTTCATAGCGTCTCTGGTGATGAGGCGCTCTTCGGCTGGGGTCTATACCCAACTTATTCTGGAATCCTTGAGAGCGGTCATTCGCTAACAAGTCAGACATCAAGTGTTGGTCTTATCCAGAATAAGATTCGCCGCGAAAACTTACACGCGAATACAAACCAGTACCACTTTGATACGTTTAAGTTAAATAATTACTTTACCGAACTTTGTTTTAAGCGGTCTGTAAAAATGATTGACGGCGATGTAGCCTCACTTTCACGAAATGCCTCTAATGGAAACATAAGTAGTGTCATGCTTGATGGTGGCTTAGAAGTTAAAGCGGACTTTTGGATTGATGCGAGTGGATTCTCGCGTGTTCTGATGACTCACCTTGAATCAAACCATTGGAATTCTTTCTCTGACTATCTTTTGGTTGATTCAGCAATTGCAGCACCATCGGCTGCATGGGATGAAGGGATAAGACCATATACGCGGGCAGTTGCAAAAGATGCTGGTTGGATTTGGGAAATACCAACACAAGAAAGACGAGGCAATGGCTACGTCTACTGCTCAAGGTTTGTTTCAGACGACGAGGCTGTATCTACTCTTGAAAAACAGATTGGAGACTTACAAGTAAGTCCACGCTCATTCAAATTTGATGCTGGTCACTTAAAGAGTGTTTGGACAAACAACTGTCTTGCTGTTGGGTTAGCAGCAGCATTTGTTGAGCCACTTGAGGCAACATCAATCGGTAGCACAATTCAACAAATTAGATTCGCAATACCATATTTGGCTTCATATCAACCCAACTACAAGGCATCTCAGCGGCATTACAATAAACTGTTTTCATCCATGATGGATAACATTTTGACAATGATTAGGCTTCACTATATTTCAGATAGGCGAGATACAGAGTTCTGGCGTGCGTGCTCCGAGATGAAGGTAAACGATTCATTGCAGGAACTTCTTGATTTATGGCAGGAGCGAACACCTTGTCGCCACGACGTCTCAAGCATTAACGGTGAGATGTTTCATGCCCCCCACCTGTTCCATGTTGCTCAAGGGCAAGGTGTGCTAAATGCAGACGCTGCCACGACAATGATTGATAGATTTGGGCTTCGTCGTCAAGTGGAATTAGATATCGCGAACAGGCGGCACGCACGCTTTAGTCACGAATTAGTTGACCATCGTGAGTCTCTAAAAATGCAGTTTGAGGACAGGTTTATCTAGTGGCACTCAAAAAAATTGAAAAGTATTCGGACATTGTTGTTCCTGAAGGGAAAATAGCAATTATTCCTTGGGATAACCGTCTACTGGAGATGCCGCCTTTCCAAAATGACCGCACCCTCCCTCAATGGGTGAAAGAAGCACCTAACGGACAGGGCTCAATACGTCGCTGTGCTGCCACTATGGATTTCCTCACCACGGGAATCACTATCCCTGCGTGGACTAATTTTCGTTTTACAAAGACAGAAACCGACGGGCAATGGGACTTCTCGTGCGACCAGTTTGAAGGCTTTGCAGGTCAAGGTCCAGAACCATTCCGTAGCCAACCATTTAACTTTGACCAAACTGGCTCATGCCCCATGACACGCGTTCGTGAAGTGGAAACTATTGGCTATCCAAAATTAGTCAATCCATTTCGCATCGTAACGGCTCCAGGCTGGTCAACACTTGTGCTCCCTGCAATGTTTGAGCCATCTCGTCACTACTCGGTACTCCCAGGAATCGTGAATACCGACTACTACCATGAAGCAAACTGCGTGCTTAACCTTCTTGGCAACGAGTCATTTGTTATCCATTGGGGGACGCCATTGATGCATTTAATCCCAATCAAACGTGATTCTCTCCCTCATGAAATTAACTTTTATGATGAAAGCGCTGCAAAGTATGTAATTGGTCGTGGTTTTGGGTCTGGGGCTCTGAAACCTTCATACACTGGCTGGTCTTCTGGAAGGTTGTATCGTGCGCACAGAATCAAGCATGATGCCGAAATTGTAAACAGAGAGAAGCCGCGAAAGTGGTGGAAAAAGAAATGATTTTTCCGAAGGGTCTTGGCGCTGCAATCGGATATAAAGACAAAGTCATTGAAGATTGGCTCTGCGCAGAAATTATTGAGTATGTGGAAAATCACCAGAGCCTTATGTATGAGGGTCCGACAATTGGTGGTCTAAATAAGCAAGTAAAGAATTGCTATGATTTTGGTCTTACTTATTACAACAACCTTGCAGAGACAGAACAACAACGTCAGGAACTAGGAAGATTCAATGACCTAGTCTTTGAAAGGTTTACCCCGGCACTACAGGAATACTGCATGTATTTTGAAGGCTTGGATTCATGGAAAAATCGTTACGATACTGGTTATCAGTTTCAAAAATATATGCCTAATGAAGGTTTTTATAGGTCGCATTGCGATGGTGGCGTCTATTTAGAATCCCCCAACAATACACGAGTTCTTGGTGTAGTCATATACCTAAATACTGTTGAAAATGGAGGGGGAACAGATTTCCCTCTTCATGAACTCACAATTAACGCCGTATGTGGACGGGCGTCATTTTTCCCTGCCAACTTCACTCACCCACATGCTGGCTTAATGCCACTTGATTCTCCGAAGTATATTTTGAGCACTTTCTGCTACAGCCAACCAGACTCACCAGAACATGATGCATTTTTGTCTCTTTCGGACAATTATGCTGAAGTAAAGCAAGTAGAGTCCTAATTAAATCTATAACTGTTTACAACATCCACACAACAACGGAGTGATAAAATGACTGAGCAAGTAAACCCACAACTCATTATTGATGAACTGGTAAAGCGAGTGCAATCGCTAACAATTGAGAACGTCGTCCTGTCAGCAAAGGTGCAAACCTTGACAGACCTCGTTAATTCGCTCAACCATTCACATGATGACGGAATGGTGTCAGTAATCGGAGAACCAACGGAGGAATAGTAGATGCCCGGTGCAAACGTATTTGTCTACGACGGCACCGCCTACAAGCCGACCGACCGCGCTCAAAGCGCTGGTATCTTCGCCCGAGGAGCGTCCCTTTCGGGTGTTATCTATGTCTACCAGTTATCAAAGCCTGCCGCATCCACGGTTGCGACGCAAATTTGGCAGGGCTTCCCTCCCACACCGAGCCAAGTTACATTCTCACATGGAACTACAGGTACGGCACCGAACTCCACCAACAGAACCACTATCTCATGGACATGTGACAGCAGTGCGCTTTTGTCCAAATTTGAGATATACCAAAAAGTTGGAACTGGTTCTTTCGTGGCGCTTTCCACGACAATCGGTTCAGGAGTTCGCAGTTATACGGTTGATTCCCATGCCGCAGGTACGTTATATACCTATTACGTTCGCGCAGTTGGCATATCTGGGTTAACTAAAAACGGCGCGGAAAACTCTTTTACGTTATCTGCACCAACCTTGACTGGCGTATCGCTCGCTGAACTATCCAAAACATCTTCGTCTGCTACGTGGAGACTTACTGTTCCTGCTGGAACATTTCAGAAAGTTGACTGGTACCTGTCAACAAACAACACCACATTTACGTTTAGTTCCTCGGCAACTATCGGTTCATCAGCAACATTCGCTGACTTCACTTGGTCAAGTTTGCCAGAGCGGACACAACGTTGGGTGAGGGCTGTTTTAACCAACTACAGTAACCACGCCACTGGCAATACTACATCAGTAGCAATCACGACATTAAACCAACCACCTGGCGCCCCATCAATCAGTAGTGTTTCTGCAATTAACGAAACAGACCCTGGTATTGGTGGTGGGTACGGCACATCGGGAGAAGTTCGTAAGCGAGTGAATGTTGCTTATTCGCTTGCAGGAGATAGCGACTACAAAAACCACACCCTTTATGTTTATGGCGATAATGGTGCTGGAACTGGACCGAGCGGATACGTAACCGAAATTACGCGTACAGATGGAGCCAACCGTACAGAAACTGTTACTGGTCTCATGCCGAGCACTCGCTATTGGTTCCTTTTGCGCCAACGCGACAACAACAGTGGTGAAACAGATAACTCTCAAGGCTGGCAAACGGCGGTTACTCAAGCAGTAATTTCGCGTAGCCAAGAAAATGCCTATACATATTTCACTGCAAGTGGAGTGGTGGATGGAACGGCAGACGGGAACTATCTCGTTGACTCTGTAGCAACAGTCCCTAGTGAAAGTACGTACTCTTCTCATTCACGTATGTACGACAATGACACCAGTAACTTTTGGGTATCTGGCACTACTACCACTGTTGGTTCGCCAGACCCTGGTGGTATTGTCCGTATTCGTTTTGAAATGAGCGACGCGCGAGACAATTTTTGGGATTACTACATTCGCGGATTTAACTTCTATTTACCGCAGTCACACAATACTGCGATTCAAGTTCGTGCAGGAACTGGTGGGGCGTGGCTTGGCTCCGCAGTGAACTCTTCACTCACGGGAAACAGCGACCCATACCTGTATGATGCAGTTAGTCCTTCTTCTGGTCAAGAGATTGTTGACTGGAGTGTTTACGTCGGCGTAGACGACCCTACTTTCCGTGTTCATAATGGTGGAACTAGCGGCGGAACCGCATATTTTGCGGCTCGTTTCTGTTTACGAAACATGAGAGCATATTCAGGTTCTAGTGTTTTGAGGGCTGGGTTCTCGGAATTGCAAGGCGTCTATATTAAGTACCGCACAAGAGTTTCCAACTATGTTGCAGAGACCTATAGGTACTATTAAATCACTCCCAAATAAATAGTTTTATTCCTGCTACACTATAGTGGAGGTGTAGCATGGGGAAATTTCTGCGCATAACACGCGCACTTATTTTTATACCTGTCGCCATAATGGCATGGTTCACCCCAACTGGTGCACGAGCCGCAACCCCCGGTCTCCAAATGACCGTTTACAACAACTTCGGCTACAACGGCTCGCCACCACTTCCCGAAGTCAGTGGACGACCAATCGTTGGGACAACGACAGTTGGGAACGTAAACCAAGACTTTGATGCAAGCCCATACTTCAACATGTACGAGGACTTCATCGTCCAGTACGAAGGACACGTCACATCGCCTGTTGATGCCGATATCAGTTTCTTCCCACCAGCAGATGACGGCACAAAGTTATTCATAGACGGCGTGTTGATTGATAACAACTGGCGTGACAAGGGTGGTGGTGCAAACCCAACTGAGCCAATCCATTTCAATGCTGGAGAATCCAAAACGTTCACACTTTGGTTCTATGAGAACGGCGGAGGAGCATGGGTTGAACTTTATTGGAATTTAAACGGTGGGTGGGAAATAGTCCCAGAATCGGCATTCACCCAAGATTCAGTAACCCCAGCGCCCCCATATCTCAATACACCAAGCAATGTGCAGGTGGTGTCAGTAACGGAGTCAAGTGTTTCTATTTCATGGGATGCTCCAGAACAGTCAAATGCTGATGTTGAGCGTTACGCAATCATGTGGTCATGTGAAACCAACTGGGATGCCGCGTACGTAATCTCCTCCTACACAACCGAGGTGACAATTAACGGAATTAACTCTGGCACATCGTGCATTTTTCAGGTCAGGGCAGATAACGACACGATTCCCGTGTATTCAGAATATTCGCAGTCTGTAAGCGGAGTTACACAGACAACTACTACAACTACTACAACTACAACTACTACAACTACAACGATTCCTGAAACGACTACCACAGAACCAGAAACAACTACAACGACAGAACCCGAAACTACAACTACTGAGCCTGAAACAACAGTTCCAGAAACAACTACAACTACTGAGCCAGAACCCGAAACTACGACTACAACGGAAGTAGAGGTTCCAGTTGGAACAACAACCCCAGAAGAAACAGTTGAAGAAACGCTACCTGAACCAACAGAACCACCCGAAACAACGCCGCCGACGAGCGAACCAGAGGTAGACGTCCCACAAGATGTTCAAGATGCCGCCGATACAGCCGTTGATGAGATTTTCACGGCATCCACGAATATTGAAGAGTTGGCGGATGCTGTTGATGAACTTGTTGGAGAGGCTGAAACACCAGAGGAATTGGTCGCAGTCATTGGGGCTCTTCTTGGGAAAGATTTAACCGACGAGCAGTTTGATGCCGTTATTGATTCTGTGTTCTCTGAGCCTTTATCGGACGAGAACTTCACTGCTGCTCTTGAAACAGTTTTTGAAGAACCACTCACGGACGAGCAGTTTGATGCTGTCATTACAGCAGTCCTTGATGAGCCTATCTCTAATGAACAATTTGAGGAATTGGTTGGAGTTCTTGAATCCGACTCGGTTTCTGAGGAACAGGTTGCCGCTGCTGTTGATGAGATTATTCAGAATGAAATTTCTGAAGAACAGGCTGTTGACCTCGCAACCAGCGAAAAAGTCTTGCAAAGTATTGACGGCGAGCAGGCTACAGAAATCTTTGATGCTGTTGATATCTCGGAAATAAACCCTGAAGAGGCTGAACAACTTGTTGCGGCTGTTCAAGACGCCCCAACGGAAGTTAAAGAAGCATTTGAGGGAGAAATCAACATCTTTGAAGGCGCCGTTGACACTTATGTGCCGCTTGGCTCAACGGTGAGTGTCGGTACACGTCGTGTCGTAGTTGCTGCCGCTGGTGTATTATTTGTAGCACCAACTATTGCGGCTATACCTCCTACAGCCCCAATAAATGGTAGCGGTAATAATAATCCATCACCTAATAGCGGGGGTGCTGGAACTGCTTCGGGGTCGTCTTCAGGGTCAACAGAATCACGCAGGAGGTTTGGTGGCAAATGAAATACGTCAAGAAACTCGTAAATGAAGGTCACTCGCTTGCTTGGACATTGGCTGGAACGGCACTCGTTCTCATCACTCGGCGTCATCACGACCATATTCGGAATACAGCGTAGATAGGCAATGTCGTAATTACCCGCGTGTGTTGCGCCATCCGCACCGACCAACCCGGCGCGATCCAGCGCAAAGGTCACGTCGAGATTCTGAAGCGCGACATCATGAATTAATTGATCGTAACCGCGCTGCAGGAAGGTCGAGTAGATCGCCAGTACCGGCTTCAAACCCTCGCAGGCAAGGCCTGCCGCAAAGGTGACTGCGTGCTGCTCGGCGATACCGACGTCGTAGTAGCGCTCCGGGAACTGCTGCTCGAAGGTCACCATCCCCGAAC
>Ga0209033_1001506_pt1 | contig 13508 bp, 10 predicted proteins | sample LauGreFa1BDMLBDN_2_FD_188218 | JGI IMG/M metagenome (GOLD analysis project Ga0209033, IMG submission 188218) | Freshwater lake microbial communities from Lake Michigan, USA - Fa13.BD.MLB.DN (SPAdes) (version 2) | ecosystem: Environmental > Aquatic > Freshwater > Lake | place: Lake Michigan, USA...
ACAGGGAGAACAGCACCGTTCATGGTCATCGAGACTGAGACCTTGTCTAGCGGTATGCCATCAAACAATATCTTCATGTCTTCCACTGAATCAATTGCCACACCTGCTTTACCGACATCACCCACAACCCGAGGATGATCCGAGTCGTAACCACGATGTGTGGCGAGGTCAAATGCTACGGATATACCTTGACCGCCGCCCTCTAATGCTTTGCGATAAAAGAGATTGGACTCTTCGGCGGTGGAGAACCCTGCGTATTGACGAATGGTCCAAGGACGAACGGAATACATGGTTGCCTGCGGGCCCCGCAGATAAGGCTCAAACCCTGGCAGGCTATTGGTATACGGCACTCCAGCCAAATCGGCTTGGGTATACAAGGCCTTTAAATGGATCCCGTCCGGGGTCTCCCAGCCGAGGCCATCGACATTACCGTTTGGTGCTGATTTGCTGGCTGCTTCTTGCCAAGCCTCCTGATTGGGGGCTGGGGCAGCTGGCCAGACTGCTCTAGCCTTTGGGGATTTCTGACTCATGTGCTTTCCATCAATGGGTAGGAATACAGGTATTTTGCTTGACTTTAATCCATTTGTCTATAGAATTGGATACATAATTATGAATTCAGAATATTGATCATTTTAGATAAAAATGTTTATAAACAGTACCTTAAGAGATTAATATGAGTAAGATACTCGCATCTAGGCCACTCTACGAAGAGGTTGCAGACCAGCTACGGGTACGGATCTTTGCCCATGATCTGGCTCCTGGCGCCTGGATTGACGAACAAAGTCTGGCTAAAGAGTTTGGGATTAGCCGCACTCCCCTGCGGGAGGCCATCAAGGTCTTGGCGGCCGAGGGGCTCATCACCATGAAGCTGCGCAGGGGTGCTTATGTCACCGAGGTTAATCGGGGTGATTTAGAGCAAATATTTACGATCCTTTCCCTATTAGAGGGTGAAGCCGCCAAAGAGGCTGCCAGCAAAGCGAAGGAGAAAGATCTCAATGACTTGGATGACATGCACTTGCGTTTAGAGAAGGCTGCGGCCGATCGCAATCTAGATCAGTTCTTTGAGATTAATGTACGGTTTCATGAACGCATCATTGCTATTGCCAATAATCCATGGATGACCAGTGTGATTGCGGATCTTCGCAAAGTATTGAAGTTACAGCGCAAGGACTCGTTAAGTCGTTCAGGTCGTTTGCAATCCTCCTTGTCGGAGCATCGTGAGATTCTGAAAGCCCTTCTCAAGCGTGACCCCATTGCGGCTGAGCAAGCCATGCGCACGCATCTAGCCCGAGGCTTAGAGGCTGCTAAATAGAAGTCAGAATATAAAAAGCCCCGACTTGCGGGGCTTTCTGCTAATAAGTCTGGAACTTATTTCTTGACCACTAGGTCGCTTGGTAATGAAGCGATGTAGGCAGCCATATCACGTAGATCTTTATCGCTATATGGCTTCATTTGGGATTGCATGATCGCATTGTTTCGACCAACATTCGCATTGTTTACAGTGTAAGACTTCAATGCGTAGTACAAATAGTCTTGGTACTGGCCAGCAATCTTTGGATACGCAGCTGCTACAGGCGCCTTTAAGCCAGCACCATGGCAAGCTGCACAGTTGTTCTTTTCAACGAGTTCTTTACCTTTGGCAATATCGGCTGCATGCGCAATTCCTACAGAGGCGCTGAGTAAGGCAAGAATAAGAGCGGATTTAATCATGGTCTCTATTCCAATTACTTTAATGGGTTACGGGGTGAGTTCGCATTCTGCGCAGCATAGTAGGCAGCAATGTCAGCCATATCTTGATCGCTCAGGCTGCCAGCAATTCCGCGCATGGTGGGATGCTTGCGCTCCCCTGACTTGTAGGCTTTTAAGGAAGCAATAATGTACTCAGCGTTCTGTCCACCCAATTTAGGCACTCGGTAAACCTGTGGCCAATCGGCACGGTATTCAGGGATCGCATGGCAACCTACGCAGATCCATACTTTGGCTTGACCGGCTTGGGCAGTACCCTTGACGTCTTGAGCTTGGGCATTAATAGAAAATAGGCTAGCAATTAGTGCTGTGCCGATTGAGAAAATGATGGCTTTGTTCATATGCTTAAGCGTATTGCAACATGGTTAATATTTTGTAGGCTGAAGTATAGCGGAGAGGGAATTTGTCAGGTATTTTTGCCAATTTCTTATACTGATGGGTGTCTGAGCGCAAGCTCTAATCGCACCCTTATTCCCCCACTTATTTGAAAGGTACTGATGAGCGCTATTGCCCAACAATTATCCAAACTCGGAATCACCCTCAGCACCCCTGGCACCCCTGCTGCCGCCTACGTGATGGCAGTTACCAGCGGTAATCAGGTCTTTCTATCAGGTCATATTGCCAAACAAGATGGCAAGCCTTGGGTTGGTAAGCTGGGTCTTGATATGGATACCGCAAGGGGTAAGGCAGCGGCTCGCAGTATTGCCATTGATCTTCTCTCAACCCTTAATGCCCATTTAGGCTCCTTAGATCGCGTCAAGCGAATTGTGAAGCTCATGGGTCTCGTGAACTCTACCGCCGAGTTCACAGAACATCACCTAGTGGTCAATGGTTGCTCTGAGCTTCTTGGTGAGATCTTTGGTGATGCGGGCAAGCATGCTCGCAGCGCATTTGGGGTTGCACAGATTCCCTTGGGAGCCTGTGTGGAGATTGAGATGATTGTTGAGATCTAGTTGCTGCTAGTGAATTAGCGGCAAACTTTTTCCTTGGGCATCAATTAGGATCGCCTTAATAGCCTTATGTGGATAAATACGTTGCACCTCGACTTGATAGTTTGTTAATTGTTCTGTGTATTGTTGGTAGAGCGGATCATCGAGCTTAGGGAGTGTGAGTTTGTAATCCAGAATCACTAAGCAATCACTAAGCTCGACTAGACGATCAATGCGCATACTTTTACCTTCGATACTCACCAGATCGAGCTCATTCCACGCTTCCTGATATTGCGTGGGATCAAAATAAGTCTGTAGCTCAGGTGCTTGGTAAACCGTGATGGCGCGCTGTAAGGCGCGCTCTGCATCTGCAAGCGAGATCATGAATGCACTTGCAATCGCTTTAGGCTCCGGAATAGTGTGAGAGACCGGTCGATATTGTTGTGGGCTGATGCGTTGCAATACCCCATGAAACCATACCCCCTCATCCAAAGCCTGTTGTCGCTCGGGGCTAATGCTGAGTGGATCACCCCCAACTAGTTCATCACCTCGCCAGCTCAAGACCAAATCCCTTAGCTCAAATTGTGTTGATGGTGTATCTGGTGTTGGTGCTTTAGTTGCTATGTGCTTTTGTATCCGAATCGATGACTGCAGATCGTCATCGAGCTCGGTAAAGAGGGGAAGCTCTGCGCTGCGAGCGCGTGCGTACCAACTATCTTTGCTCACCCCAGCGTCCTCTCGATTCTGCGAGCTCTCCACACCACTCATCCAAAAACCTTGCTTAGCTCTGGTTATTGCTACATAGAGTAGGTTCCAGTTCTCTTTCAGGGCAATCTCTTTTTCTTGTTGCTTGAGGTCTTCGCGTCCTGCACCCAGACTGAGTTTGGTGAACATGGATAAATGACTCGGTCCGGCTTGCTCTGGATCCCAATCGAGTAAGACGCCACTTCCAAAATGAGGTGCAGCAGTGTTATTACTATCGAGCAAGATCACAAAGGGTGCCTCCAATCCTTTAGCACCATGAATGGTCATTAAGCGTACCCGCTGTGCGCGTCGACCACTTTGCTCGGGCAACTCGTCACTCTGTTCGTGGTCTGACTCTAAATCATCGGGGTCTTCGTTCTGAGCCTCTGCGCTCATCTCCCCTTCGTCTGGGGTCTCGTCTTCATCGCCGCGTCGCATCCGATTGAGTTGAGTAATAAAACGTCCCAAGCTTGGGTAGCGACCGCCATCAAGATTAAGCGCTAGCTCTAAGAAGGCATCTAGATTGGCTAATACCTGATCGCGATCACTCTCATGACAATGACTCGCGTATTTAAGCCGGACATCCCCCGAGAAATACACATGATCGAGCAGATCATGAACCGGTAGGTGTTTGGCTAGATCAATCCATTGCTTGATGTGTTGGGTAATGCTTTGGAATTGGGCCTGATAGGAATGATTCTCGCCATGGGTCAGCGCCTCCCACCAATTGCGGTAACCCTGATTACTTTGTACCAACTCAGCCAAGGTTTGCATTTGTGTTTCATCGAGCGCAAATAGTGGACTACGTAAGACCTGTGCCAAAGCGAGATCATTACCAGGAGTTACTAATATAGTAAGTAAGGCAATTAGATCATCGACCTCAAGGGTCTCTAGCAATCCACCTAAGCGTGGGCTCTCATACAGAAGTCCAGCATCGCGTAGTGCTGTCTCATACTCTGATAAGTAAGCACGGCGCTTTACTAATAGTAAGAAATCTCCTGGTCGTGCTGATCGCCAGACGATGCGCTTTACCTTGCTATTACTTGTGTCGAGCTCTTCGTCTAAGACCCGTCGAGTTTGCATTAGATGCGTAATAAGGCTCGCAATTCTTCGCCCTTCTTGCGCACGCTGTTTTTTTGCAGGGGTCTCGTGAGGATCAACCAAAGCTGCCTCGAGGGCATTGCCAAAGCGTTGATCTTCTGATGGCTCCTCATAGGGAATAAGGTTCAAGCGATAAGCCTCGCCGCTTTGATAAACAGCTGGCTCTGGCAATGACGGTGCGGTCCAATGAGTATCTTGCTCTTTAAATGGATAGGACTCGGGTATACGGTCTGCAGCAAAGATGGCGTTGACCGCTTCCACAATCTTCGGGGCATTGCGTCGGGTGGTATTTTGTTCTTCCAGTGCAGCGCCGTAGTGCTTTTCTAAGAAATGTGTGGCTGCTATAAACAGACGTGGGTCGGCACGACGAAAGCGATAGATCGATTGCTTCGGATCGCCCACAATAAATACCTTGGGTCGATTAGCATCATCACCATAAGCCTCTAGCCATGATTTGAGGATTTGCCATTGCAATGGATTGGTATCCTGAAACTCATCGATCAAAATATGTTTGTAGCGCGCATCCAAACGCGCTTGTAAGTAAGCTGCGATGCGTGGGTCTGCGATCATTTGTGCGACACCGAGTTCGAGATCATCAAAGTCTCGGACCCGCAGACGCTCCTTCGCTCTTTGGGTATGTTTAAAGATTGCGGCGCTCACTGCAAACCATGCTTGGTTCAGAGCAATTGCGTCGCGCTGTGTTCGCCATTCAATGTATTGCTCACACACTCGTCCCCAATATTGCCGAACTTGAATGAACTCCTGGGCATTGCGCTGTTGCGCTTCGTGATAGGCCAAGATGGTCTTACTCGCGCTGTCATTATCCTTGCGATAACTGGGTAACTCATTTTGGGTCATGAACACTGGAACAATTGTGGTGGCCGCACTGGCAAGGTCATTGTTTGCGAGATGCTCGATCGTGAGCTCAAGATCAGGAACTAAATTTTGGTCCTTCTTGCCGCCGTTTTGTAAACCATCGAGTATCTGTTTTAGTTCTTCTAGTGCATGCTGATTACCTAAGGCATCAAGGAGTGGGTTTGGGCTTTGATGGTCTTTGCAATAGGCTTTAAGAACCTCTACAGGGGTCAGTCCTTGCGCCTTGCAAGCTTTCTCAAAGAAGACCCAAGCGCCCTTCTGTCGCAGCAAGCTACTCGACCCCAACAGAAATTGATTAGTTTGATAAGAACCTAGGTGATCGAGCAAGACCTCATAGTGCGCTTCAATCTCTTTGGGTAATGATGCCCACCAATCCTCTAGACATTCAGTTTGTAATCGTTTTGCATCCTCGCGCAGACTAAATCCTTGTTGTGCTCCCATCGATACCGGTGCACCACTTAAGAGAGTACCAAACCAACCATGAAAGGTATCGATGACGACCGAATGCGGATTTGCCAACAAGGTCTCATATAAAGCGCGCGCCGGATGGATCGATTGCATTGCCTCACTTTGGGTAAGACCCCGTTCTTCCAATGCAGTGATTAAATCTTTGTCGGTCAATTGAGTCCATTCGTGCAGCAGACTATAGAGTCGATCACGCATCTCTTGGGCAGCTTTACGGGTAAAGGTAAGAGCCAAAATAGAGCGTGGCGACTCTCCTGCTAACAGAATCCGAATTAAGCGCGCCACTAGCAACCAGGTTTTACCGCTCCCTGCACACGCAGAGACTACGACCGAGCGAGCGGGATTGCAGACTAGTGGGATATTGAGTTTGCTAGGCATGGGTATCACCACATTCCTTTTCTGCAAATACCACGGGCCTCGCAATAGCGGCAGGCACTCTCGGGTGCAAAGGCTTGCATAGCCGCTCCTGACCAAACCGCACTGAGGTCTTGTTGTAACTGTTTCTCAAGGACCAAGACCTGATCCGATAAATGATCAAGCTTGAACGAGCGCTCGCTGGAATCTTTTTTCTTGAGATTCATTTTGAGAGCGACCCAATCGGCCTCGATGACCGGATGATCTGTGGCCTTTTGCTCCTCGGTAATAGCCTTGGTGTAGAGCAAGAGTTGCGGGTCATCCATCAGTTGGTCTGCTCGTTTTTTGATCTTATCGGGGCTCTGATGTTTGTAATCGAGCACCGCCGCTTGCCTGAGAGTTGTATTGATGTCTAATCGATCGGCATATCCTTCAATGCGGACAGTATGTTCTTGGTGGTGAGCATCAGTGAATGAAAACTCAAAGCCGACCTTGAGCTCAGCATCATGAAATTGCCAGCCATGACTCTCGCGCTCTAATTGCCACGCGACAAAGCTTGGGATTTGTTTTTGCCAATCCCGCAAGCTTCCTAAAATTCGTTTATCACCCTCAAGTAGTTTTAGAAAGCCCTGCTCTGAAGCATGGTGCAAATGCTCTTGCATCCAGGTTTGTCGGTATTGCGGATCCTGTAAACGGGGCTCACGGATCTGAGTGCTCTTAAGTTCTTGAAAGAAGTTGCGCAAGATCTGATGTAAGGTCTGACCCAGCAGGGATGCATCGAGCTCTTCGTCAAGTCCTTTGCGCTTACGCAAACCTAATAAGTTGCGCACATAGTATTGATAGGGACAGGATCGAAGTGCTCGGTAGGCACTGGGGCTCATGCGGGTTGGCATCGGAAGACCGGGTAGTCGATGTGCGCTAGCCATAGCGCTTGGTCTTGCTTGTGCGGTGCGTTGCTCTGCCTTTGCCTGAATGGTCGCTAATGTTGGTAAGTGATTTTGCAGTCTCTGTATCCAAGGTGCTGCTCGCAATGGCTCTCCTCGAGCTCCCTCACTCTGCCAAAGAAGATCGATGTGCTCATAACTGGCGATTAGCTGTGAGAGATCTCTTGCTTGTTGACGGAATTGCCAAGCGATACTCGACCCTCCCAATACTTGGCAGAGCGTCTCCGAGAAAAATAAGGGTGGCTCTGAAAACGCGGGTAACTGACGCTCATCACAACCCACCATGACCACGGCATCAAAATAGCGCAAGCGGGTGGAGCTCAGTGGCAAGATCGATACGCGCGCACTGGTTTGTGCACCCTGCTCTCGATAAACCTCTTCCTCCATGACGGTCTTTAGCAAGATCAACCACTCGTTTAGAGGCATGCGCAACTGGCCTAACTTGCTTTGTTGCATTCCAAGTGTTTGCAGCATATGGAGCAACTGCAGGCCCGCAGCATCTTGCTCAAAGCCTTGCTTCATTCCAAAGGCTGATAGGTCTTCGTGAAGTTGTAAGAGAGCTTCTGCGCAATACGGTGTTTGCATTGCTTTGCTCTGCCATTGCCCCACGCGTTGCCGAATCACTTGCAATAGGGTCTGTAAGCGCGGATCGTATTCTGAGCTAGCTCCTGCCTCTATTGCTAGATAGAAACTGACCCAGGAGGAGCGTGCCTGTTTAATCAGTAAGGCGTTCTCTAACTCGGTGATGAGCAGATCACAATTACTCTCTTGGGTATTAAGAAGATGCTCGAGATCCAGAAAGGGATTTTTTAAGAACTCCAGTAATGTACTGGCACTTGGTCCTTCGCTGGGAGATCGCAATAACTCAAGCCATGCATGCAGTGCCGCAGCAGCGCGTGTCGTAGACAGTTTCCAGCCGGTCTCATCGGCAATACTTAAACTAGGACCTAGGCGCGCCAATAGTGCACGGGTTCTTCTGGCCAACAATCGATCTTGTGCGACTAAGGCAATGTGTTTGCGCCCCTCTTTTAGATGCGTCTCAATCCGTCGTGTTGCCTCCCAGGCCAGATCTTCAAAGCGATTTGCAGTAATGCACTGAATGGTTTTGGTTTTGAGGGTATGAATATTGTGCTGCGCCTGCGCCTCTTCTTGTGCACCAACTTCCGCGCTGATGGCCTCAGACCACAAGGCGACTGAGCTCCAATCCATTTGCAAGCGATGCACTGGTATGTAAGGTGTGCAGGCTTCCAAGAATTGGGTTTGCATACTAGCTTGCGCAGGTTGCGGCTCGACGGTATCAATCCAGATTAGGGGTCTGCGCGACTGTGGGTGTTGTGCAAACTGCTGCGCATAAGAGGCTAAGGCCAAATGCTTCCGAATGATGGGATCGCGGACCGAGCCTAGATATCTCCAGAATGCCAATAGGACATTTGCTTCTTTGCTAACCAAGGCGTGCGCTAGTTTTGGGTATGCTGTGTCGATTGCACTTTGCAAGACAGACTCAAGCTTTTGCATATCGCCCTTGAGATCGAGCGTATTCGGATCCCACGATAAATGCGGCATGATGCTTTGCGAGAGTAACTCACAGGCGCTCACAATGGCTTGCGCAAGACTCCACACCCCGCCCTCTCCTTCGGCAGCAAACCAAGTTTGTAACTCAGGGTGAGCATCGATCGATGCATAGGTTTGTAAGATGCGCTCGGTTTGCGATTGTTGATCGGGTATCAAGAAAATATCTGGCGCCAGCTCTAACCAATCACTAAGACTGTGCACCTCTGGCAAAAAGGGAATATTTGCTTGATCCAAGGAAGGCCGAAGGCGCTCAAGGGCTTGACGCAAACTGGCATTCGGTCCAGCAGTGGGGAGGATCACGAGCGGTCTAGTCTTACTACTCTTAGCAATCTCCCAAATATGCTCCGCCATCTCCAAAAGGGCATTTTGATTGGGGGTGATCGTCAGGGTTTGCATAGCGAGTGCTTATTTTGCAATCGTTCTAAGGGAATTGGGCATGGTTCACAGCTTATTGATAATATAAGGGCTTGGGACGCTTTCCAATGAGAGCAGTTCCAAACCGATAAATTGATAAGGAATATTCATGAGTGCCGGTGTTAAACATGTAAGTGATGCATCTTTTGAACAAGACGTTCTAAAAGCAGATAAACCCGTTCTTCTCGACTTTTGGGCTGAGTGGTGCGGCCCCTGCAAGATGATTGGTCCCATATTGGAGGAACTTTCGGCTGAGTACGGCGATCGCATCCAGATTGCCAAGATGAATGTGGATGAGAACCAAGGCATTCCTGCCCAGTTCAATATTCGGGGTATTCCAACACTTATTTTGTTCAAAAATGGTACCGTTGCAGCCCAGAAAGTGGGTGCATTAGCCAAATCCCAGCTCTCAGCGTTCATCGATAGCAATATTTAAGGCAGTTCTTAGTCATTACAATTTACCCGCTAGAATGACCGATATCAGGCTCAGGAGTTGAGCCTGATGTTGTTTTTAGGCCAAGCTTCTTGAAGTATTCTGGTTTTGGGCGTTTTTAGTGTAAAATTACATCTCAATGCAGAGTCCGCTTGAGGCTCTCCCCAATATTTCTAGTTTCTCTCCCAATCTACCTTTAATACCCTAATTATTCATTTCGATTTAAGCTAAATTCGTTATCACTGTTTTGCATTGCCGTCTTGTATACCCGATCGGCGATCCCAAAACCCCTCTAATTTCTCCCCCTTCCTCTTATTTCCCTTCCTTTTTCCTGTTTGATAGAACCATAAGCACACCATGCAACTGACTGAACTAAAAGTACTCCACGTTTCCCAACTTCTTGAGATGGCTGCTAGCCTTGAGATCGAGAACACCCAGCGCATGCGTAAGCAAGAGCTGATGTTTGCGATCCTTAAAAAGCGAGCCAAGGCGGGTGAACAGGTATTTGGGGATGGGGTCTTAGAGGTTCTGCCCGATGGCTTCGGTTTCTTACGCTCTCCTGAATCCTCGTACATGGCCTCGCCTGATGATATTTATATCTCCCCTGCTCAAATCCGTCGCTTTAATTTACATACGGGTGATGGCATTGAGGGTGAGGTGCGCACTCCCAAAGAAGGTGAGCGTTACTTTGCCTTGGTGAAGGTAGACAAGATTAATGGCATGGCCCCAGAAGATCTCAAAAACCGCATCATGTTTGAGAACTTAACACCGCTCCACCCCAATCGCACTATCTCTCTAGAGCGCGATATCAAGGCAGAAGAGAATCTGACTGGTCGCATTATCGATATGATCTCGCCGATTGGTTTTGGTCAGCGTGGCTTGATTGTTTCTTCTCCTAAATCAGGTAAGACCGTGATGATGCAGCATGTGGCGCATGCGATCTCCCAGAATCATCCAGAAGCCATTTTGATTGTTTTACTGGTTGATGAGCGTCCTGAGGAAGTTACTGAGATGCAACGCTCGGTGCATGGTGAAGTCGTTGCATCTACCTTTGATGAACCTGCCGTGCGTCACGTACAAGTTGCAGAGATGGTGATTGAGAAAGCCAAACGTTTGGTTGAGATGAAAAAAGATGTCATTATTTTGCTCGACTCGATTACACGCTTAGCACGTGCTTACAACACGGTAGTGCCTTCATCTGGCAAAGTACTCTCAGGTGGTGTCGATGCCAACGCTTTGCAACGTCCAAAGCGTTTCTTTGGTGCGGCTCGTAATGTTGAAGAAGGTGGCTCCCTCACTATTTTGGCAACCGCCTTAATTGAGACCGGAAGCCGAATGGACGACCTGATCTATGAAGAGTTCAAAGGCACCGGCAATATGGAAGTACATTTAGAGCGTCGCCTAGCTGAGCGCCGTGTCTATCCTGCCATCAACCTCAATAAGTCGGGTACCCGCCGTGAGGAACTCCTGGTCAAACCCGAGAATCTCCAGAAAATTTGGGTACTTCGTAAGCTCCTGGCTGATATGGACGAGATCGAGGCCATGAACTTTATTGTGGATAAGCTCAAATCAACCAAGAATAATGCTGAGTTCTTTGACCTGATGCGCCGTGGCGGCTAAGGCCTAGGAAGGCATTTTCGATGCTTTCCTATTGATTTTGTGGCATAATTTCGCTTTTGCTGTATTGACCACCTGGGCAAGTATTGAGGGAATCCCTTTTTTGACCTTCAACGGCTACCCGTACCAAGGATATTGATTATGAAACCAGGCATTCACCCCGAATATCGCGAAGTTGTTTTTGTTGATGTTTCAAACAACTTTAGCTTCAAAACTCGCTCTACCATCAACACCAAAGAGAAAATCAAATGGGAAGATGGCAATGAGTATCCATTAGCTAAGATTGAGACCTCCTCCGAGTCACACCCCTTCTTTACCGGTACCCAGAAGATTATCGACACCGCAGGACGTGTTGAGAAATTCCGCCAGAAATTTGGTGGTAAGGCTGCTGCGAAGTCCACTGGTGACGGCGCTGTTAAGACTGCTGAGAAACGCGCTGCAGCTGCTGAAGCCAAGAAGACCGAGAAACCTGCTGCCAAGAAAGTGGCCACCAAGAAAGCGAAGTAATTGCTTCGGCATGGTTTTAATCTTGAGTTGATGTACACAAGGCAGCGTTTGCTGCCTTTTTTATTTCTGTTTTATTCTTTTTAGTATGGTCAAACTCACTGCAGCCGCCACCGTCTCAATTCCACGCATTGTGATCTTTGCGTTGACCCTCGTTTATGGTTTAGCGGGTCTCTTTGGTCGTGATCCTTGGAAGAATGAAGACTCCATTGGTTTTGGGGTGATGTGGAATTTGCATTTAGGTTCTTGGCAAGACTGGTTGGTTCCGGGGCTTGCTGGTCGTGATCTTTCCATGGGTGCACCACTGCCCTACTGGTTAGGTGCAACATTCATTGATCTATTTGGTTCAATAATCGGTGACGCCAATGCAGCCAGACTGTATTCAGCGCTTTGCTTCTTTACTTCTGCCATTGCGATTTGGTATGCCACGTATTTACTAGGACGTCGTCAGGAAGTGCAGCCCATGAGTTTTGCCTTAGGCGGTCAACCTAATACACGCGACTATGGCATGACCTTAGCGGATGGGGCATTGCTCATCTTCTTAGCCTGCATTGGTTTGGCACAGCGTTCTCATGAGACCACCCCCATGATGGCTCACCTGATGGGGCTCTCGATTATTTTGTATGGCACTGTGCGTGGCTTAGATAAGCCTTGGCAAGGAGGCGCTTGGACCGGATTGGGCTTAGTTATTCTGGGGCTCTCTAGTAATTGGGCGCTGACTGCTTTAATTGCCCTGGCCATCGGTCTTGCAGTTTTGCTGTGTCAGGTAAAACTTCGTTTTCGGTGGACCCTTAGTTCTATTGCGATTGCAATCCTTGGTATTGGTGTTTGGCCCTTACTGTGGCACGTGTTTCATCTCAGTCCAGAGTTGCAAGATTCCGCCCTAAACGCGTGGGCTAACACGCCGCCCATGCATCGCTATCTTGCTTGGGGCTCCTTGCAGTTTATGAGCATTAATTTTTGGGCTTACGCATGGCCTGTTTGGCCTTTAGCCTTGGTGTCTTTGGTTCACTGGGGTCGCAACCACGATGCAGGCACATGGCGTGCTCCACACATTTGTATTCCGCTTGGTTTATTGCTGGCTGGTTTTATTTATGTGCTATTTCGCGTTGAGGCTAATGAACATGATCTGATTGTGTTGATACCGCCGATGGCTATTTTGGCTGCATTTAGTTTGCCCATCTTGCGTCGTAGTGTCATTAGCTTTATTGATTGGTTTGCAATGTTGAGTTTTACGATCATTGCTATTGCGATTTGGCTCATTTGGTTTGCAAAGACCACTGGCTATCCTGCACCCATTGCTGCTAATGTGGCGCGCTTCATTCCTGGCTTTGAAGCTCAATTTAGCGGGCTAACTCTTGTGATTGCCCTCATCATTACAGCACTTTGGTTATGGGTAGTGCAATGGCGTACCTCACGCGCTCCAAAGGTTATTTGGCGCTGCTTGGTTATCTCAGCAGCTGGCACAACCCTGATGTGGGTTCTTTTGATGACCTTATGGCTTCCTACGATTAACTATGCCAAGACCTATCGTTTTGTGGCTGAGCGTTTGGTCAAGGCGGTACCGGCAGATGCTAAGTGCATTGATACCAGTTATTTAGGCCTAGCCCAGCTGGCATCCTTTAGTTACTTCACAAAACTAGCCTTGGCCGACAACCCCAATTGCCCCTATATGCTGACTCATAATGCCAGCACCGCATCTGCGTTCTCGGCCCTCAACGATAAGAAACTCAAGCTATTGTGGGAGGATCGTCGGGCATCTGACCGCACGGAGCGTTTGCGTTTATATCAGGTCTTGTCTGAGTAACT
>Ga0209033_1001507_pt1 | contig 13485 bp, 8 predicted proteins | sample LauGreFa1BDMLBDN_2_FD_188218 | JGI IMG/M metagenome (GOLD analysis project Ga0209033, IMG submission 188218) | Freshwater lake microbial communities from Lake Michigan, USA - Fa13.BD.MLB.DN (SPAdes) (version 2) | ecosystem: Environmental > Aquatic > Freshwater > Lake | place: Lake Michigan, USA...
GGGCTGTCCGTTGCGTGTTTTGTGTTGTTGTGTGTGTGTTGCTGGGTGTTTGACCGGGGGTGTGCCGAGGGGAGGGGGCCACATATAGGTACATATGTGCTGGTTTGATTTGTGTCAGTGTTGTGTGGGGTGGTGTTTTGCTGGTTGTTGGGGGGTGTTTACTGGTAAGGTTACTGGTAATTACTGGTAAGGGGTTGGGTTGGATTCGAATGTGTCGCGGCGTCGGTCGGATCGCAGGCAGTTGACGGTGCTTGTGGATGCGGGGCTGGCTGCTGCTGTGCGCGATGTGGCTGTTGCTCGTGGGATGACCCTGACTGCCCTTGTTGAGGGGGCTTTGGAGGTGTGTGTTGATGATTACCGTGGAGTTGTGTCCGGAGGTGGAGGCGGCTTTGTTGCGGAAGGCGGAGTTGTCGGACAGGTCGGTGCAGGAGGTGGCGGAACTGGTGTTGTCGCGGCTTCTGGTGGAGGAGTGAACTGGGACGCTGTGCTGCTTACTGGTAAACGGGAGCGGGTTGCGGTTGCTACCCACACGCCTGACCCAATTGAGGAGATCGCCTGATGCCGCTTGACGTGATGGTGGCGCTGGTCAAGTACCTGTTCCTCGCTCAGGGCGGCACACTTGAGGAGTGGCGTGAAGAAGGTTGATCTAGACAAGTGGCAGCGATACTTCGATGCCCGTAACAGCGGCCTTGGGGTTGAGCAGTCCGCTAAGCGCGCCCGCATGTCCGTGTCCACCGCGTACAGGTTTGAGCGCGGAGATCAGGCATCCACGGGGCTGGAGGCCGCCGCGATCCTTGGCGTGAACACGGTTGCTGGGCAACTCGTGGATGCCCCGCTCGTGGAGGAGGCCCGAAAGGCGCTGGAGGATTTCGCGTATTTCCGGCTCCGCTACTTCGGCAGGAAGAGCACCCCATGGCAGGAGCGGGCAGCCTACGAGGTGCTGCGCCGCCTAGAAACCCCTGACCGTGAGTTCGTCGTGATGAACGAACCCCCCGGTGCCGGTAAGTCCACCCTGTTCACCCATGACATTCCCTGCTGGCTGATCGCTAGGGACCGCACCATCCGCATCCAGATCGGGTCGAGGACGGAACGTCAGGCCCGCATGTACGTCGGGCGTATCAAGAAGTCACTAGAGCGTGAAGCACCGCTCCGCGCCAACGCCGACGACCTGTCGGTTGGCAAAGCATTCGACGCCGAAGCCACCCTGCTGGATGATTTTGGGGCTTTCCGCCCTGAGGGCCGCTCGGACGTGTGGCGAGGGGAATCCCTCATCGTCAGGCAACTCGACGGCATCGCCCTAGACGACAAGGAACCGACTGTGTCCGCGTGGGGTCAGGACTCCGGTTTTCTTGGTGGCCGGTTCGACGTGATTGTGTGGGACGACCTTGTGGACCGGAAGAACGTCAAGACCGTTGAGGCGAAGGACAACATTCGGGAGTGGTGGGACAGCGAGGCTGAGACACGTCTGGAGCCCGGTGGTGTCCTCATCCTTCAGGGGCAGCGGATCGCCAACAACGACTTGTACCGCTACTGCCTTGATAAGAAGAATCTGGACGAGTCACCTAAGTATTCGCATGTTGTGTTTAGGGCGCATGACGAGGAGCGCTGCAACGAAGACCACGGAGTTGACGCTAAGGCGTGGCCGGATGGCTGCCTCCTCGACCCCTACCGCATCCCGTGGAAAATGCTGGAACAGGTCAAGTATCAGGATCCCCGCTCTTTCAACCTGATCTATCAGCAGACCGAAGGCGCTGACGGCAGCGGCCTCGTTGACCCCGCATGGATCGAGGGCGGCGTCGATGCTGAGGGCTACTACGCACCGGGCTGCCGCGACAACGAGCGGGACCTGTGGGAGATCCCACCGCACCTGATCAAGGGCACGGAGGCATGGTCGTTCGTAACGGTCGACCCGTCGCCTACGGAGTTTTGGGCAATTATCTGGTGGGTGTACGACCCTGACACTGACCGCCGCTATGTCATCAACATGTGGCGTCAGCGCATGAACCCGGAACAGTTCATCAGCCTCGACCTTGACACCCACGACTGGTCCGGGCTAATCCCACAACTATGGGAAGAATCCAACAATATCGGGCTACCTATCACCCATATCATTGTTGAGGTCAATGCGGCGCAGCGCTGGTTGCTGTCGCAGCCGCACGTTCAGCGGTGGCAGGAGTACACCGGACAGGTGTTCGTGCCCCACACCACGTCAGTGAACAAGCGCGACCCCAAGTACGGATTTGAATCTATTGGTGACTTGTTCCGGCAAGGCATGATTCGTCTGCCATATGCGACACCAATGGCCCGATTGACCATGGGTTACCTTGTACAGGAGGCGGTATCGTATCCTGATGGGGATACTGACGATACTCTTATGTCGACGTGGTTTATGAAACTTGCTGTAGAAAACCATTACACTCCTCGTCAGAAGGGTATGTATCAAATGCAGCGACCCGGCTGGATGGTTAACGCTCGGAGAGGTATCGCCTAATGGAAGTTAATGACGTTATCTCCTTGTACCGCCAGCGGTTGAAGTTCTATGCGCCTCTGCATCAGAAGATGGGCGTTATTCAAGCCATCTACAACGGCACCATGGAAGTTCCCCTCCCCGACATGGAGGAGAACGCGATGCCGTCTGTGCCTAATCTGCTGGCGCAGGGCGTCGATCAGATGGCTGGCCGCATCACCAGCGTCGTCCCATCCGTTTCGTTCGCCAGCACTAAGCCCGGTATCCGTGCGTCAGACCGCCGCGCACTGACCGCTTCCCGCACCATCACCGGATGGTGGCAGGAAGACCGTCTGATGATGAAGATGAAGCAGCGGGGCCGTCATCAAATTGCTTACGGCATGAGCCCTGTAGTCATTCGCTGGAATGCAAAGGACTCTCGCCCCACATGGCAGGTTCGCAACCCGCTGGAAACGTACCCGTCTACCGATGTCATGCCCGGTAACCTGACGCCGACCGATTGCGTGTTCGCATACCGCCGCTCTGTCAGTTGGCTCCGGTCCAAGGGCTACGGCGACCGCCTGTATGCACTGACCGGCGACACCCAGTTGCCCGCTGATGCCAGCATTCTGCTCATCGAATACGTGGATGCTGAAGAGACGCACCTTGTTGCTGCCGGATACCGCACCCCAGACCCGTATGCGATGACCGATATTGACATGTCGGGGATGCAAATGAAGGGCGTCACTCTGGAGCGCTTCCCGAACATGAGCGGCGACGAGTGCCCCGTGGTCATTCCGATGCGTATCACGCTGGATACGGCCAGCGGCCAGTTCGACACCATGATCGGCATGTACTACCAGCAGGCTAAACTGATGGCTCTTGAAACTATCGCGGTTGAGAAGGGCATCTTCCCTGACACGTATCTGGTTAGCCGTCCGGGTGAAGTGGGCCGTTTCCTTGACGGACCCCATGATGGGCGTACAGGTATGGTCAATATCATTGCTGGTGGAGACATCCGCGAAGTCCAGTCCCAGCCGGGTTATCTCACGAACCCAACCATTGACCGGCTGGAGAGAAACCAGCGTGTTACCGCTGGAATCCCCGCTGAATTTGGTGGGGAGTCCACTGGCAATATTCGTACTGGGCGGCGAGGCGACGCAGTTCTTTCCGCTGTCATTGACTACCCGGTAGCGGAGGCGCAGGAGACGTTTGCTTTCTCGCTGGAGGAAGAGAACGAGATCGCTATTGAATTGTCGAAGGCGTGGGCTGGCGACACAAAGCGCACCATCTTCGTTGGCACAGGTAACAGCGCGCGCCCCGTCACGTATGTTCCCAACGATACTTTTGCCACGAGCGAGCATGTGGTGTCCTACCCGGCCAGCGGCGCCGACATCAACTCGCTGATCATCGGTATTGGGCAGCGCGTCGGTCTGGGAATCATGTCGAAGCGCACAGCGGCAACATTGGATCCGTACATTGACAATCCTGAGCAGGAGCATGACGAGATCGTTGCCGAGGGACTGGAGCAGGCTTTGCTCGCTGGGATGCAGCAGCAGGCAGCACAGGGCGCTATTCCCCCGCTCGTGCTGGCGAAGGTTATGACGATGGTGCGCGACGACAAGATGGAACTTGCGGAAGCCTTCAACAAGGTAACTGAGGATGCCATGAAGGCACAGCAGGAGGCTGAGGCCGCTGCGCCGCCGACTCCGGAACAAGCAATGGCGCCCGCCGCGATGCAGGCCATGGCGGGACCGGCAGCAGCAATGCCAGCGGTACAGGGGCCGTCGCCGTCACAGGCCAATCTTGGTCAACTTCTTAACACTCTTCGTAAGGGGGCTAGGGTCTAATGCCTCGTGGCGGAAAGCGGCAAGGAACTCCCGGCAAGGGATACAGCAATCGCACTGATCTGGGCATGAACTACGACCAGTCGGAGAACACGGCGGCGACAGGCGGTATGGAACCGCCTCCGATGCCGATGCCTACGGTGACGCCCGAGGATTCACCGATGCTGACTGATCCGACACAGCGGCCTGATGAGCCGATTACTGCTGGTCTTTCTATCGGACCGGGGGCAGGTCCTCAGAGGGACACCCGACTGATGGAGACGCAGCAGTTAAAGAAGTACCTGCCTCTCATTGGCCTATATCTTGATCGTCCGGACACCCCGGACAGTGTACGTATTCTGTTCCGCTACATCAGGGGAGCATAAAATGGATATGTTCGTTAAGAATCTTTCCGCGTTCACTGAGGCGCTTGGCGTGGAGAACGCTCCCACCATTGTGCATATGTCTCTTATCCCGTGGCCGGATGATGCGACACGGGATCAGTTTATTAAGGACCTGACGGGCTTCAATATGAGCGCTAACCGATGAGCGAAAACGAGGCGCGCCGCAAACTCAACATGCAGTCGCCATCTGAGTGGGCGGCAGCAGTCAGTCGAACGCGCACGGGCGCAACGCAGCAGAATCCGTTGTACGGCACTGACGTTTTTAACCCCAACGCTTATCTGCCAACGATGCCGGTATCGGCTAATCCAGCGTTGACGCAGCCGTTGCCGCAAGGCAGGTTTATAGATGTAAACAGACCAAGCCCTCAGAACGCGGTGCGGCAACGTGAAATTCAGGCGTTCTTGAATGACCCGGAAGGTTACACCAAGTATCTGACTCAGAACAATCCTGAGATTGTTCAGGAACAGTCGCTCATGGATCGTGGCAAGTCGATTCTTTCTAACCTGTTCGATTATGAGGACGACGCTGACCTTTCTGTTCTTGGTGTGCCGCTGGGATTTGTCGAGTCTGCATGGGACCGCACCCTGCGACACATGGTCGGTTTTTACGATCTGCTGAACGTCGGGTTTGGTGGTCTTCTCTCTGCGGCACCGGGCGGTGTTGACACCATCCCGTTCGACCAACTGTCCGGTGGCGCTGACGTACTCCAAATCCTCAATGGTGAAATGGAACCGGGCTCAGCACCATCGCCCGGCCAGATCGCCATTACGAGCATTGGCCTTGAGGCTAAGCGCATCCGTGAGGGCAAAGCGCGCCTGTCCGATGTTCTTCTTGCTAACCCTGCTACGGGTCCGTTTATTCTGGCCGCGCTAGCAGCAGACACGAGCAAGGTGCAGGCAGACGGGTTTGATCTTCTGAATAAGGTTCAGCGTGATGAGGCTTTCAGCAGCGGCTGGGAGCAGTGGATGAGCGGTGTCACTGATGCTGGACTGGCGTTCGCTGATCCGCTTATTGGCGTCGGCGTCGGAGCCAAGGTTGCTCGCGCTGGAATGCTGGGAGCGAAGGCCAATCGTAAGACCGCTATTGAAATTGGTGCTGGCCTTACCGCGGCAGCGGATGAGTCACTTGCTCGTGTCGGAGTGAATAAGACCACTGACGAGATCTTTGCAGAGATTGATGCGCGGATGCAGGCGCAGCAGCAGATGGGGCCGCAGGCCAGCGTTGTTGATCGGCTTCTTGTCGGCGACCGCAACCCGAATCAGGCAGCATATGTGCCCGTTCGCGTCACGGCAGATATGCGCCCAGAGTCGTTTGATAATACTTTGAGCGAACTGGTGTGGAGTATTAGCGAATACGACCCGGCGACTAATAAAAAGGTTTGGGACGTTAAGCGGATTGAATCGCTGCCCGAGATTGCGCAACTGGACAATAAGGGGACGATCGCTGCGGTGCTGCACGAGGCGCAGGACCCGGTAATGGTGTCCACTATTTTGCAGGCCATGTCTGGTACTCCGGGGGCGATGGAGCGGCTGGCTAAGTTGCGGCCTGCTATTGCTGACACTGTTATGCGTGTCAAGCATGAGCGGTATGTTCTGCTGCGCGGCATGGAGCCCACTAAGCGCATGGAGGCGCGGGATGGTCTTCAGCGTGACGCCCAGAATGCCCGTGAGCAGATTGACGCACTATTGGAGCAGCAGCAGCGGTTGCAGCCTGAGATGGATGTAATGAAGTTGCCGGATGCGGAGAAGGCGACGTTCTTGCGGCTTCAAGATCGAATTAATACGCTGGAGCAGAATGTCGCTGAGGTTAATTTCCTCACTGAGGTTATTGACGGCGGGCGGATGATTGATCCGTTGGATGCAGCCAATAATCCTTTTTACCGGGAAGAGGCAGCAGATCAGATTCTCAATGACCTGCTTAATCAGGACAATCTACTTGGCCGTCTGGTCGGCGATGCTATTGACGAGGCCAGCGGAGATATTGGAATCAAGGGAGTGCTGTACGGAAAGGACAAGACCCTTCTGTACAAGGACAACATGCTGTCCGATCTGACCCGGCGGTCGCGTGCGCGCAGGGCTCAGGCCCGTTACGAGTACGGCATGGAGGGGACGCGGGTAATCCCGAGGCGTGTACAGACCGGCATGCACATTGCTGCGGACGGGACGCGCAAGCCGGTGTACAAGTGGGAGGGTCTGTGGACCGCGAGTCAGTTTGAAGGCACGAGCCGTCTTCAGAGAAATATTCGCGTGTGGCGCTGGCTGGGTGAGGAGACGCCCAGCGGGTACATCGGCCTAAAGGGCGCAGGGACGGTCGGTTCCGAGAATGAGTTTACGGCGGCGACGAATATTGACCTGTACAAGTCGGATCCGGTCACTGTTACGCGTGATGTTGTTGATGCGGATGGGCGTATCACAACTGAAACTATTGAGGTTGGTGGTATTGCGCGCCGCCAGAGTCTGTACGAAGAGTTCTTTGCCGCTCTTAATGATCCGACAAAGGACAGCATGGAGGCGCTGCGTAACGTTGAGGCGGCGATGGCGTCTGATCTGTCCTTGGCGTATGGGATTGAGGCTGACAAACTTATCCCGTACGTGAAGTCTGCTGGCAAGATCCGTGATCGTGAGATGCAGCAGATGCGCGCGCGAGCCTTCTTTGTTGATCCCGACACAGGTGATATCGACATTGTGCCGTATCTGAAGAGTCATCTGATGAACGGTACGTACATGCTGAACTTTCAGAATATGGAGAAGACGCTTCGGAAACTGACCGCGAAGGATGGCGGCAAGCGGCTGCAAACCATGCTGGGCGTCGGCGGTCACTACTCAGCGCAGGCAGATCGCTTGTTCCAGAACGTGTGGCGTCCGCTCGCGCTGATGCGAGCGTCGTACACGCAGCGGAACGTGTTTGAGGGGCTGGGCCGTGCCATGGCGTACACGGCGTCGCTTGCGCCGTTGACGTGGCCGATCAGGGCCACTACTAATGGAACCCGGAATGCGATTATCAAGCGGACGCTGGAGCGTAAGGTAACCGCCGCGCAGCGGGCTATTGGTGAAAGGGATCTTACGGATGTTTATGAGCCGTATAAGCAGGTAAGTTTGGAGCACCTGACCTTGCAGGGCGCTATTGAGTTGACTGACGCGGATGGCGCTACGCGGTTTGCTGTGGTGCGGCGTGGTGAGGATGGGCAGCGGACGTGGGATTACCTCACTGCTGAGGCTTACGAGGCAGAGTTTGTGGATGTCACTGACCGCATGAATGCTGCACGCGCTGTGCTGCGGCAGGAAGCCGACCAGTTGACCGCCAGCATCAAGGACACTGCCTTCGGCAAGTGGCGTGAGCGTGAACTCAAAGACCTGAATAAGGGTCTAGAGGATGCGCAGCGGAAGATTGACATTTGGGCTGAACTGATCACGGAACCAAACTATGAGGGCCGGGTCTACCAGTTGGGTGAAGTGCCGGAAGCGATGCGCGACATCATCAATGTGATGGAGCAGGCAGAGGTACTGCGCCGCAATCTGGACATCCTAGAGTTTCGCCCGATGGAGTCCATGGCTCTGTACCGGGAGTTCGCCGGTAGGCAGAAGCGCATCGGGTCGGGCACCAGTATGGGGTCGGATGGTAACTATTACGGTGACGCCTTCACTACTCCTTACGAGCAATTGAACCGCAAAATGCTGTCATCCGATAACACGGTCAAGCAGTCGCTGAGCGTCGACTCAACTGCGTATCACAACTTTTTCCAGCGCCTTTTGGTGCGCACTAATCAGCCAGTCGACTTTATTGAGAATCCAGAACAGTGGAATCTGGGCATGGCGGATGCCATTGAGGACGCATCCAGTAATGAGATTGTGCGCATTCTCGTTGGCAACGATTGGGACGTGGATGCCACAGTTGCGTGGCTAATGTCGGACACGGGCTCAGCCCGGCGATTTGGCAACGGTGTCGCCCAGTTGTTTGACGACAACGGTGTGCCGTCGCTTTTGCCCGAAGACGCACGATTGAGCGCATGGGAAGAGTATGTCGGTGGCATGCCGGAAGCGAAAGTCAAGCGTCTGCGGACGTTCTTCAAGGAGGAGCAGGCGGGATCTGGGACGTTCCGCAAGTTTGACCGCGAGCAGGCGCAGAAGTACGTCGAAGATGTGTCGGACATGTTGCAGCGGCAGTTTCATATGCGTCCGGAGTTTTACGAGATGTTGCGGCGTCGGGCGATTGATAAGAGCGAGCCTGCTCTGGGCGTGCGCCCCAAGGGTTATGTTCCTGCTCGTATCACGGGTGATGATGTTGCGGCTGTCACGTCTCGCCTGAGTGATTCGGAGCGGGAGGCGCTCGGTTACATTCAGGGATCGGAGATTATTCAGTCGGGCATGGATAACGTCGTTGGTCTGTGGGAGAAGTTCACCGGCACGATGTTTAAGATGCTGGGCACGATCCCTGAGGATGCTGTTGTCCGGGGGCCGTTTTACAACACGCGCTTCAAGGCCGCTCGTAATGCCCTGATTGAGGAGTATTGGATCTCACAGGGTATGAACATGAAGGATGTGCGCCGGGCGAATCGCTCTTTCTACAAAAACCAGACCCGCACCAAGGCTGGGGCTGTCAACGAGTACACCCTGTCGCATGCACCGTTCCAGATTCCGGCTCGTGAACTGAGCCGCATTGAGAGTCTCGCTAGCCGTCGTGCTTTGCAGGATACCCGCGAGTACATGTACACGATTGAGCGGCGCACGAACCTTGGTAAGTACGGAGAGTGGCTGTTCCCATTCATTAGCGCTAGCCAGAACTCTGTCACGGTCGCGGGCAAACTGCTTTACCGCGAGCCGTGGCTTGCCCCAATGATTGCTGACCTGTGGCGTATGCCGCAGCGGATGGGATGGGAGGACGAGGAGGGCAACATTTGGATTCCGTCTCCGTTCCCCGGTTTTACTGAGTGGCTGTCGGATAAGCCCGGTGTGCCTTTCCTTGGTGGCGCTATTGACAGCAGCGACCTGATTGGGTTTAACAAGGACGCGTTCAACGTTTGGGTTCCTGATACTGGATTCGGTGTCCTGCCGCGTCCGGTTGCGTGGTCACAGGCGCTTGCGAGCGAGATGATGAAGCGCGGCGCGTTTCCGATTGAGACGCCAGAAATGTTCAAGACTGCGTTTGGTGAGGGCGCTGGGGATCAGGCGTATCAGTTGGTCAAGGACTACATTTTTGGCACTGAGGGGTCAATGAGTGAGAAGTTTGCTTCTTACGACCTTTTGACTCCGCCGATTATCCAACGGCTGATTCAGATGACTGACGACATGGATGCGGCTTACGGTTACCAGTACGCGCTGCAAGGTGCGACGCAGATGATGCGTTGGAAGGCTGGAGAGCGTGATGATATGCCGCAGGCGGATGAGATTGGTGCCCGTACAACGAACATGTTCTGGTTCCAGTGGCTAGGAAATGTGGGTATTCCGACGCCAATGATGCCGACGCCGATTCTGTCGCGGCCTCAGGTGCGCAAGGCGGCTGAGGAAATGATGGACGTGTACCAGCAGATGAAGCAGGCGGATCCGGAGAATGCTTCGCTGAACATGTACAACATGTTCGGTGAGTGGGGTCTTGAGGCGGCGAATACGAAGATCACGGTGAACACTGGTGGCGCTGACCCGACAGCGCAGGCTGCGTCTGACATTAAGACGTTTGATTCGCTGATTGGGAAGATTACTGACGCGGTGCCTGAGGAGAACTACAACCTTCTTGGCATCATCCTGAATAATCGTTCCGTTGAGGCTGAGTACAACCAGTACGCCTACGATTTCCAGAAGGCTACGACTATTGCGGGTACGGGTAAGAAGTTCCGTGAGGTTCAGAGCCCGCAGGAGTCTCAGGCTGAGCGGGAGCGGATTGTTGGCTGGACGATGTACCGGAAGGGCATGGATTTTCTGGACGCACAGTTGGCGTCTCGTGGCCTGAAGTCGTATGAGTCTGCTGGGGCGCGTGACCTGAAGGCAGCGCGTCAGCGGATGGTGATGAACATGGCTCAGAATCCTGAGTTGCAGGGTTGGTTTATTGATTTTCAGGACTTCGGCGGCAGTCGAACCAATGGGGCTGTACGGGTTCTGGAGTTGGCGACTACTGATGAGAAGTTTGTGCAGGAGATGACTGCTGCTGGCAAGACTCAGTTGCTCGCCAATATGGATACCTATGTTCGGGCGCGTCGGTATGTTATTCAGAAGTTGACATCGTCTGGTACCAGTATTAATGACCCAGAGAACTATATGCTTAAAGAAACATGGTCGCGCATACGGCAGGGATTGAAGAATTCAGATGAGCGCTGGGCTGCTATAGCGGATCGTTATTTGGCTGCGGATGACGAGCCGACGTATCCGGGTAACTTTATGTCTACGGATATGGGGCTGATGGAGGAGGTCGGCTGATGAGTAACGGAACTAGTCCGGGCGTTGGAGCGTATGGCGGCGCTGGGAATGTTATGAACGAGCAAGAGGCTACGGCGCTAGCGGGTATGGGCGGACAGTTTGGCATGATGCCTACGGGTGCTGACCAACTTGTGTATCTGGGGCAAGATTACGAAGGTGAGCGGCCTAAGGCCGCGCCCGGTGTCCCCGGATCGGCCGCGTATCTTGAGCGGCGTTATCCTAATCAGGCTCTGGTCCCCGTAGATGTGGCTAAGGCGCGTGTTGGCTTCTTTAATGATGCTGAGCGCAAGCGTATTTCAAAATTCGCTGCTCGGTATTACGGGAATGATTACGCTGGAAGTAACCCGTCATACTGGGCTTCCCTTTGGGGTCTGGCTATTGACAACACTACTGTTATGGCCAAGGCGACCCAAAATAACAAGTTGAGTGTTTGGGACACGCTGGAGAGTATGGCTGATACGGCTGGCGCGCTCCGCGAGGAGAAGAGTGCTGGTGGCGCCGGTCGCTATACCGGGCCTGTCACAACGGTACGCCTCACTGATCCTGATACGGCAATGACGCTGATTGATCAGAGCCTTCAGGGCGCATTGGGCCGTTCGGCTTCGGAGCAGGAGCGGAATAGGTTCCTTAAGGCGTTGCGCGAGTACGAAATGAAGAATCCCTACGTGTCAACTGGCGACGAGACTGGTTCGGTCACGACGGGTGGCAGTAATGCGCAGGCTTTTGCTCAGCGCTATGCGCAGGCGCAGGAGGGTGCTGCCGAGTATGAGTCGGCAACAACCTTTCTTGACGCCTTTCTTGGCGCTCTAGGGAATCCGGTGAGGTAATGGCTCCTAAGAATGATAAGCCTGCCTACAACAAGGCGGCTGACTACAACAATGACAAGCAGGTGTCGGCTGCTGAGCAGAAGCGCTATGACCGAGAAAACCTGACTCCTGATCCGCTGGAGGAGTCGGAACTCGCTAAGAGTTACGGTTATGCGCTGCGGATTATGAAGAGTGACCCCCAGTTGTGGGATTTGTTCACGCGCGCCGCTAATGACAAGAAGGGTCAGTGGACTGCCGAAAGGTTTACCGCTGAACTCCTGAACACCGATTGGTGGATGGAAAATAACGAGTTTGCGCGTAACGCCATTGCGGCGGAAGCGATGGGTGGTGCTGACTGGCAGGCGACGTTGGAGACGGCCCGGCTGAGGGTGCAGGAAGTCGCCACTACCGAGGGTGCGGCGTTGTCGGCTGAGCAGATTGATGATCTGGCTCAGCAGGCTATTGCTGGGGGTTGGCTGGAGCAGGGCCGAGGCCAGTTGCTCACTAACGCAATCGCTGGTTCCGTTGCGGTCCCTGAGGGTCAGGCTTTCATGCAGGGGGCCGCTGGAGATTTGCAGCAGCGACTAGAGCAGGTTGCGGCACGTAATGGGTTGCGTCTATCGAAGGGATTCTTTGAGTCTGCGGCTCAGTCGGTGGCTATGGATTTGTCTACGGCTGAGGATGCCGAGAGGCAGGTTCGGGAGCAGGCGGCTTCGTTGTGGCCGTCGTTTAGTCAGCAGATTCTGGCTGGTCAGGATGCTCGTGATCTTGCATCTGGATATATCAACACGATGGCGCAAGAGTTTGAGATTGATCCTGAGCGCATCAGTCTTGATGATCCTTTGCTTCGTCAGGCGATGACCGGGATGGACGACAAGGGCCAGCCAACTGTTGAGGGGTTGTGGGCTTTTCAGCAGCGGCTGCGTAATGATCCGCGTTGGATGCAGACTAAGGGCGCGGCTGATCAGATTAGTGGTACCGCTAGGACCGTGATGGAAGTCTTTGGATTGGTGAAGTGACATGAGTGTTGATACTTCTCTCTTTGGTGCTATGGAGGCCGCTCGTCGTGGTGCTGCGGCTCAAACGCCTGTAACGCAGGAGGAAAGTAACCGTAAGGGTAACTTCATTGAACAGCAGACTGGTAATAGGCGTGGCGGAATAGACACTATTGCGCAGACTGCTACTTCTGGCACCACCACGTCGGGCGAGGATCAGTATTGGCAGTGGCGGCAGACTCAAGATCAGTTGGCGATCCAGCAGGCTAATGATTCGCTTATCCAGCAGATCACTGGAATCTTCTCCGAGTACGGTCTTACATCCCTATATAACACTATTGTCGATTATGTGAAGCGCGGATACAGCGGAGACGCTATCGCCGTCCTCCTTCGCCAAACTCCTGAGTACAAGGAGCGCTTCCCCGCCATGGCCTCCCTGAGCGCCAAGGGACGCGCTATCAGTGAGGGTGAATACATTGCCTTTGAGCGCAACGCATCAAGCCTAGAGCGGGCTTACGGCCTTCCTACGGGCATGTTGGGTAAGGACGCAATCACCTCACTTTTAACAAACGAGGTATCTGCTGCCGAACTAGAGGACCG
>Ga0209033_1001508_pt1 | contig 13474 bp, 14 predicted proteins | sample LauGreFa1BDMLBDN_2_FD_188218 | JGI IMG/M metagenome (GOLD analysis project Ga0209033, IMG submission 188218) | Freshwater lake microbial communities from Lake Michigan, USA - Fa13.BD.MLB.DN (SPAdes) (version 2) | ecosystem: Environmental > Aquatic > Freshwater > Lake | place: Lake Michigan, USA...
ATTGGAAGAAAGAGTTCATTGCCCGCTACTTCAGGATTTGCAAGATGAGGAAGTGAGAAGATAGCGCCGCTAAGAATCGAGATGCTCCACTGCCTCTTCTTGCCATTATCAAGCCAGCGTTGAATCCAGCCTCTAAAGAAGAGCTCCTCTGCTGTGGTTTGAATTGGTAGGAGAGTAAAAGCAATTAGTAAGTAAGGCAGAAATGCTGAAGCTTTAAAGCTAAAAGTGTAGGAATCCCAATTCAGGATTAAATCAAGGGAGCCAAAAGCAATTGAAATTAGGGCAAGGGATGCAAAGCCAATCCAAGTCCTTTTATATGAGTATTTATCGCGGGAAGTAAAGAGGCTCTTTAAATTCTTCTTCAAAAAGATGCGATAGGCCAGAAGCGTTACAAGTAGCAATGGCAGAAACGAAATCAAAACAGTTGCTGCGCTACTCCATGCCGGAAGGGCTCTAATAGCGGCCAGATCCTCATCAGCTGTTGAAAAGAGCAACTCAACATCAAGGTCAAAGTAGGAGGCAAGTAGAAATGTTAGACCCAGGCCTAATACTTGCCAGGTGGTTACGATAAAGAGGGTTCCAAGAATCCACTTAACTAACTTTGGATGATCAGCTCTTCGCCCACCTTTAAATCTAGTCCGAATGTTGCTCCACTTATTATCAACCCAGGTATTAAATCTTCTGGCCCATTGGAATTTTCTTCCCAAGAATCTAGTGGCTAGAAGAGTCAGGGGAACCCCAAGTTCTGGCAGAAGGGGCAGCAGTATGGTTCCTATCGGCAGAAGGAGAAAGCCTGCCGGCAGGGCAACGGAATCTGGAATTTTCGAAAGTAGTTTTCCCACCTCTAGATATCCCGCTCTCGCCAAGCCATAACCATGGATGGCAGTGAGGCCATAGTCATAAGCAGTGAAATGTAAACAAAGCTAGCATCGCCTTGCTCGCCCTCTGAAAATGGTCGGGTTTCGGGAGCAATGGAGAGAAGGATCATAAAGACAATCACTACATATCCTAGAAGTAGATAGGAGTACCTGTAGTTGGAGTTGCGAATCGATCTTTGACGTTCATCCAATAACTCATCAGGTGCTTCGGCAATGCCTCGGACGCTGACTCTTAACAAACTAAAGCCAGCTAAAGTCAGAAGGGTAATCGCTATCAATACAAATAGCGGAATTAGGCTGTCAACAGCAAACCACTCTTTGAACTGCTTGTAGTAACTACCTGAAGCAACAAGGGCAAGAATAAGTGCGTAACCTAGGACGAAGATTCGCCTATTTCTCTGGGAGCGAAGCCAATTAAACCCCTGGTTTTTAAGAAGGCCTTCAATATCTTTTTTGGTCGTGCCTTCCATCCAATAGATCTTGTTCTTCTTTGACATTTTACTTACCTCTCTTAAGTGGGGTCAGCGAAAAGATTTCTGTAACATCTTGATTGAGCGCATTTGCGATGCGCAGCGCTAAGACTAGGGAGGGGCTATATTCCTCGCGCTCTAGGTAGCCAATGGTTTGGTAGTGGACTCCAACTTTGTCGGCCAGCTCTTGTCTTGTGAGACCAACTGCCACACGCGCCGCCTCGATGAGGTTATAGACCGGCTCTTCTGGGTTACGACTCATAGACATAGCATATATGCTATATAGTATTAATACAACAAATTGTTGAAGCGAGTATTTCTCAGCTCTTGCTCTTTATTAACTTGGCTCGGGAAAGAGAAAAGCCCGGCGCATATGCAGCCGGGCTTTTTCCGTAAATCTAAAGCGTGCTTACTTAGCAGCTTTCTTACGACGACGACGCTTTGGAGCAGCCTTTGCAGCAGCTTTCTTACGACGACGCTTTGGAGCTGCCTTCTTTGCAGCAGCTTTCTTCTTACGACGACGCTTTGGGGCAGCCTTTGCAGCAGCCTTCTTACGACGACGCTTTGGTGCTGCCTTAGCAGCAGCTTTCTTACGACGCTTTGCAGCCACGTAGATTTCCTTTCAGAATGGTTCGATCCGTCACCGAACCTGTTGCAGGACAAATCGTGGCACTTATTGGCCAAAGTTTCCACTATTTGGGGAAAATAAATTGGGTGCGTGTCGGATTACTTTTTCTAAAAAAAGTGTGTATAGCGCGATTTTTTTCCCTCTTTTTACGCACTTTTTACGCGTAAATATCGCGATTTTCGTAAAACTGAAGAAAAAACGGCTTTTTAAAACCTAGTTACTAAAGGGTAGGGGGTTAAAAATATTTTAAATATTTTCCCTATTTTTGCGCACTTTTGCCTCTTTGAGGGCATATTCATTGGTCCGAACATCATAGCTTCGAAACTTTGGCATCACTGCTGCGATCAGAGAAACAAAGCCAATACAGAGTAATCCGCCGCCAACAATGGAGGTTCGCAAGGAACTCATCGCTGCCATGCCTCCTGCCCTGGCCTGTCCTCCAAGTGGGCCGAGTAAATAGGAGAGCATCTCAATTCCTGCAAGACGCCCCCTTAGCTCATCTGGAATTGATTGATTCCAGATAAATCCCCGAAATAAAGCACTGACTTGATCAAAGGCGCCAGCGATAACCAGGCAGGTGATTACCAAAACAAGTGAATTACTACTTCCTGCCGCAACGATTGCAACCCCCCAACCAAGGGCTCCGATAATTACAGCCCTGCCATGATGGGGGTAATTTCTCATCCAACCACTTAGAAGAGTTACAAGGACTGCGCCAAAGGTAATTGAAGAATAGAAGAAACCTAGGGCATAAGGGGCGCCAATTTCATCGGCCCAGAAAGGAAAAAGGGCCATCGGCATTGCAAGAAACATTGCTGCTAAATCAACAACATAGGTTCCAAGCAGATCCTTTCTCTTAAAGGCGTAGTTAAGTCCCTCCATTAAACCTGCCATAGATGGTGGGGTGGACTTATCAAGTGGGGGAACACTTTTAACCTGCCAAATCAGCGCAAGTGAAATGACAAAGGTGAGGCAATCAATAAAGTAAGCAGCACCTGCCCCATAACTTGCAATGATTATTCCGCCAACTGATGGTCCAACGATTCCGCCAAATTGCCATCTAAGACTCATTAGCGCGCTGGCACTTGGCAGATCATCATGATTTACAAGCCTTGGCAAAATCGCATCCTGACTAGGTCGTTTTAGCCCGCTTAAAGCAGCGAAAATTGCTGCAATAACAAAGATCAAGATAACGCTAGGTTTTTCTTGTAGGGAATTAATTAAGAGAATTGAGGTAGCAATAAGAGTGCCAAATTCTGTAAACCAGATCATCTTTTTTCGATCTAGGTAATCAGCTAGGACCCCGCCATAAAGGCCAAAGACAATAAGGGGGATTATCTCGACAACACCAATTAGCCCCACCGCCCAAAATGAGCCGGTTAGCTCTTTGACTTGGAAAGGCAGGGCAACGAAGGTGATCATCGAGCCGAAGTAGGAGAAGAGCCCTGCGGTAAAGAGCAGCTTAAAGTCGCGATACTTCTTTAACGGGCTTAAATCAATGGCGTATTTGCGCACGCCTTATCTTAGTCAAAGCTCTCTTTATCAGAGGGGAAGGAGCCTGACTCCACATCTGAAATCCATCTGCCAACTGCTGCAACCATATCTTGACGTAGATTTAGATAGGCCCTTGAAAAACGTGGCGGCTTTGGAGTTAGCCCCATTAGATCTGTCCAGACTAGAACTTGGCCATCGCAGTTAATCCCAGCGCCAATACCAATAGTTGGAATTGATAGCCTCTTTGAAAGCTCCGTTGCCAATTTGGCAGGAATCAACTCAAGCACAATTGCAAAGGCCCCTGCTTCTTGAAGGGCAAGAGCATCTTTGATGATCTCATCTGCCTTGCTATCTCTTCCTTGAACTTTAAAGCCGCCAAAGGCATTAACTGATTGCGGGGTCATTCCAAGATGGCCCATTACTGGAATTCCACTATTAACTAGAGCTCTAACTTGCTCGCAAACTCTGACTCCGCCTTCAAGTTTTACCCCGGCAACTCCTGCCTCTTTCAATAATCTAATGCTGCTCTCAAGTGCTAACTGGGTTGAAGCTTCATAGGAGCCAAAGGGAAGATCGGCAATTACTAGAGCTTTCTCTGAGCCTTTAACTACCGCTCTAGATAGTGAAATTAACTCATCCAAGGTAACTGGAATTGTGTTCTCATGGCCTAAGAAGTTATTGCCTGCGCTATCGCCAACAAGCAGTATCGGTACCCCGGCTTGATCAAAGACTGAGGCCATCGTTGAGTCATATGCGGTGAGCATGGCAAAGGGCTTACCTGATTTCTTCCAGGCAGCTAGATCTAAAACGGTATAGCGGGCCATTTACTTTCCTTCCTCGAGGCCAAGTGCGGTCCCCGGGATTACAAGTGCGAGTCTATCGGTACTCTTGAACTATGCCTACAGCCAAGAGCGCTCCGCTAAGAATTGCGATGGCCCAGATCAATCCTGTCCTTGGTGATTTAGAGGGCAATAGCCAATTAATTCTTGGCGCAGTTAAAGAGGCGCTAGTAAGCGGGGCTGATGTAGTTCTCTTCTCTGAGATGGTTTTAACTGGCTATCCAGTTGAGGACCTTGCCCTAAGGCCTGCATTTCAAAGCGCTTCGAGAAGGCGAGTTAATGAACTAGCAGAGCAGATAGAAAAAATTGGAGGCGGAGAGCTCTTAACCATTATTGGATATCTAGACCATAATGAAAAGCCTGAAAATGCTCTAGCTGCAATCCATCGAGGAAAAGTTGTTGGTAAATATGTCAAACACCATCTACCTAACTATGGCGTCTTTGATGAATTTAGAAACTTCGGCTCGGGAGATAAGAGCCTAGTAATTCGCTTTGGCTCTATCGATATCGCGCTAGCAATCTGTGAAGATATCTGGCAAGAAGGCGGCCCAGTTGCCAATTTAAGTAAGGCAAATCCTGGAATTTTGCTAGTTGCCAATGGCAGCCCTTTTGAGCGGGATAAAGATGGAGTAAGGCTAGATCTTGCAAGAAAGAGAGTTAAGCAATTGGGCTGCCCTCTGGTCTATCTCAATATGGTTGGGGCGCAGGATGATCTAGTTTTTGATGGCGGTTCATTTGCTCTGGATAGCGCGGGAGAAGTGATTGCAAAATCTGAACAATTTGAAAGCTCGCTAAATATTGTTGATATTGAATGCGAGATAGAAAGTGGTTCCCCTGAACTGGTTTTAAGTGGAGCAATCAAGAAAGATAAAGGGGCAGCAAGAACTCTGATTTCTCCATCGCTTTCTGATGAGGAAGAAATCTGGAGGGCGCTAGTAGTTGGACTAAAAGATTATGTATCTAAGAATAGTTTTAAATCTGTCGCCCTTGGCCTCTCAGGCGGAATTGATTCAGCACTCACCGCAACATTGGCAGTTGATGCCCTTGGCAAAGAGAGCGTCTATGGCCTACTTATGCCAAGTAAGTATTCATCAACGCACTCGATATCAGATGCTAAAGAGTTGGCTGAAAATCTCGGTATTGGCTATGAGATTATTGAAATTGCTGGAATTGTTGCTAGCTTTCAAAGCGCGATTGAGCTCTCAGGCCTTGCTGAAGAGAATATCCAAGCCCGGGTTAGAGGCTCGCTACTGATGGGACTTTCAAATCAGCGAGGTCATTTAATTCTTGCAACAGGCAATAAGTCAGAGCTAGCTGTTGGATATTCAACGCTATATGGCGATGCGGTTGGAGGCTTTGCTCCGATAAAAGATATCTTCAAAGTAGATATCTGGCGCCTTGCTAGATGGCGCAATAGCCAGGCCGGGGGCAAGGGGCTGATTCCAGTTAACTCAATTGAGAAGGCGCCAAGTGCGGAGTTATCTCCAGGCCAAAAAGATAGCGACTCACTTCCAGATTATGAGCTCCTTGATCAAGTATTGAAGCTCTATATTGAGAAAAACATTGATGCCACAAAGATCATTGCATCAGGCTTTGATAAAGCCATCGTTGATCGGGTGGTAGCAATGGTTGATAAAGCTGAATATAAGAGGCGTCAATATCCACCTGGGCCTAAAGTCTCACTAATTGCATTCGGTAAAGATAGACGTTTGCCAATGACCTCAAGGTGGAAAGAGAGTTAGAAAAACTTGCAAAGTATTTGCAAGTAGCGCTATTTATTATTTCGCCTAAACTTCTGGCTATGGCTTCGATTCGCTCCTGGTTTTTTACCCGCCGCCGCGTTATCGATTTTGGCCGCACCGCATCAGCAATCTGCTGTTTGTAATTTAAGAATTCTCGAAATTCAATAAGCATTTCTTGCGCTTAAGGCGCTTTCATTTAATTCCAATTTAAATAAATTTACTTAGGAGAAGATTATGAAGGTTTATGAAAATATCACCCAGGTCTATGGCAATACCCCGCTAGTTAGGCTAAATCGAATTACAGATGGGGCCGAGGCAACTGTCTATGCCAAGTTGGAGTTTTACAACCCAACTAGCACGGTTAAAGATCGAATTGGCATCGCTATGGTTGATGCCGCAGAGAAAAGCGGAGCTCTAAAGCCTGGCGGAACAATCGTTGAGGCAACCTCTGGAAATACCGGAATCGCACTTGCAATGGTTGGGGCGGCTCGCGGCTATAAAACAATTCTCACCATGCCAGATTCAATGTCAAAGGAGCGACGCACACTTCTTAGAGCATTTGGCGCAGAGCTAGTCCTTACCCCAGCGGCCGAGGGAATGAAAGGCGCGGTTGCCAAAGCTGAGGAGCTAGGAGCAAATGGCGCAGTAATGGTCCGCCAATTTGAAAATGAAGCAAACCCAGAAGTTCATAGAAGAACAACTGCGCAGGAGATCTGGCGCGATACCGATGGCCTAGTTGATGCAGTAGTTGCTGGAATTGGCACTGGCGGAACTATCACTGGAATTGGTCAGGTATTGAAGTCAAGAAAGCCTGAAGTAAAGATTTTTGCTGTTGAGCCTGCTGCTTCTCCTATTCTCAATGGCGGAAAGCCTGGCGGACATCCAATTCAAGGAATAGGTCCAAATTTCATTCCACCAATTCTTGATCGAAGCGTTTACGACGAAGTCCTAGATGTAAGCGCTGAAGATGCAGTCAAGTATGCAAGGCGAGCAGCAGCTGAGGAGGGAATCCTTGCTGGAATTTCATCAGGTGGTGCGCTCTGGGCAGCTGCGCAAGTTGCAAGGCGAAAAGAGTTTGCTGGTAAAAATATTGTTGTGATCATTCCTTCATTTGGCGAGCGTTATCTTTCAACCATTCTCTATCAAGACTTAATGGATTCATAAAAAGATGTTTAAATTAATTAGCCAAGATCTAGAGACAGCACTATTAAAAGATCCGGCTGCCAGAAATAAGTTAGAAGTATTTCTTACCTATCCTGGGGTTCATGCGCTCTGGGGTTATCGCATCTGCCATTGGCTCTGGAATAGAAAATTAAAGTTAGCCTCCCGAATCTACGCCAATTGGATTAGAACCATTACTGGAATAGAGATTCATCCTGCTGCCAAGATTGGTAAGCGCTTCTTTATCGATCACGGTATGGGGGTAGTAATTGGCGAGACAACGGTAATTGGCGATGATGTGATGATTTATCACGATGTCACACTTGGCGCTAGAACTTTTGAAAACGGCAAACGCCATCCAACTATTGGCAACAGAGTTGTAATTGGGGCGGGGGCAAGAGTTCTGGGCGATATCAAAATTGGCGATGGGGTTCGCATCAGCGCTAATTCTGTGGTGGTTAAAGATGTTTCACCGCAGAGTGATATCGATGCCTCAGAACAATTTGCTATCTAAGGCTCATTTTTAAGCCTAGTTAACATAGCCGTAACTAAAGGCGGGCATTATGCCCCCATGACTAAAGCGGATATTGAGATAGCAAAGCAGAAGGAATTTGTCCTTCGCACCTTGGAGGAGCGCGATATTCGCTTTGTTCGTCTCTGGTTTACTGATGTTCTGGGATTTCTAAAATCTGTCGCTATTGCCCCGCCAGAGCTTGAAAATGCCTTTGCTGAGGGAATTGGATTTGATGGCTCTGCCATTGAAGGATTTGCTCGCGGCAGTGAATCAGATATGTTGCTAAAACCAGATCCTGCAACATTTTCAATTCTTCCGTGGCGAACTGAGAAACCTGGGGCTGCCAGAATTTTCTGTGACATCGCACTGCCTGACTCGGCGCCATCGCCAGCTGATTCAAGAAATGTATTGAAGAGAGTTTTAGAAAAAGCTGCCAAGATGGGTTATACCTGCTACACCCATCCAGAGATTGAATTCTTCCTATTTAAAGATGCTCCAACTTCTGGAGTAAAACCAACTCCGGTTGATTCTGGGGGATATTTTGATCAAACTCCAATTGCTATCGGTCAAGATTTTCGCAGGCAGGCAATTACTCTGCTAGAGGCGATGGGAGTCTCTGTTGAATTTAGCCATCATGAAGTAGCTCCAGGGCAGCAGGAGATAGATCTGCGATATGCAGATGCGCTAAGTACCGCCGATAACATAATGACATTTCGCCATATCATTAAAGAGGTAGCACTGGATCAAGGCTGTCATGCATCATTTATGCCAAAGCCTTTTACCGAGCATCCTGGTTCAGGAATGCATACTCACTTCTCACTCTTTGAAGGTGAGAAAAATGCCTTCTATAAAGATGGATCAATAAGTGGTGAGCTATCAAATGTTGGCAAATCATTTATTGCTGGAATTCTCAAACATGCGCCAGAATTTATTGCAGTTACTAATCAATGGGTTAACTCTTATAAACGCCTTCATGGCGGGGGAGAGGCGCCAGCAAAGATAAGTTGGGGCGCGCAAAATCGCGATGCGATGATAAGAATTCCGCGCTATAAACCAAATAAAGAAAACTCAACCAGAATTGAATTTAGAGCCCCAGATTCTGCCTGTAATCCTTATCTAGCTTTTGCCGTCACTATTGCGGCAGGACTTAAGGGTGTTGAGAGCGGCTATGAATTAGGAATTGATGAGAGTCCAGCAAGCCTTCCTGCCGATCTTAATGAGGCGATCTTGGCGATGCAGGAGAGTGAATTGGTTAGGCAGTGCCTAGGTGAGCATCTTTTTGATTATTTCCTTCGTAATAAGAGAGCCGAATGGCTGGAGTACTCCAAGCAGGTTACAGCCTTTGAACTTGATCGCTATTTGCCAGTGTTATAAGGCCTTGGCTAACCTTAGGCCCATGTTACGCAGCGAAATATTACTTCTAGCTCTTCTGAGCTCACTCCTTCTTCGCTGCCGTGGCGAGGCCAAATAACCGGTCTCCTCGCTTCGGGGTTTTAACGCACCGGTTATCGGTAGCAATGAAACCTAATAACAATTAAGGAGTAAAGAAGTGAATTTTCCAAAGCAAGAAGCCTCAAAGATGGCTAAGCATCGCTACTCATCTTTTATTCCAATCAAATTAGATGATCGCACTTGGCCAAGTAAAACTATGAAAGAGGCGCCCAAGTGGTGCTCAGTTGATTTAAGAGACGGCAATCAAGCCCTCATTGATCCAATGGATGTCCCAAGAAAATTAGCGATGTTTAACCTACTTATAAAGATGGGCTATAAAGAGATTGAAGTTGGCTTTCCAAGCGCTAGCCAGACTGACTTTGATTTTGTAAGAAAGATCATTGAAGATGGATTAATTCCAGATGATGTAACGATTCAAGTTTTGACCCAGGCTAGAGATGCTTTAATTAGAAGAACTTATGAATCTTTAGTGGGGGCAAAGAGCGCGGTAGTTCATCTTTATAACTCCACCTCAACACTTCAGCGCAGAGTCGTCTTTGGACAGGATAAAGAAGGAATTAAGAAGATTGCAGTCGATGGAGCTAAGTTATGTAAAGAGTTAGTTTCCACTCTGCCAGATACCAAGATCTCCTTTGAATACTCACCTGAGTCCTACACCGGCACTGAGCTCGAATTTGCCCTTGAGGTCTGTAACGCTGTTAATGACATCTGGCAGCCAACCCCGACCCATAAGAGCATTATTAATCTCCCAGCAACTGTTGAGATGGCTACCCCTAATGTTTATGCCGATTCCATTGAGTGGATGGGGCGTAATTTAAAGTATCGAGATTCCATAGTACTAAGTCTTCACCCACATAATGATCGCGGAACTGGAGTTGCTGCAGCAGAACTTGGATATCTTGCAGGAGCAGATCGCATCGAAGGAACGCTATTTGGCAATGGCGAGCGAACGGGAAATGTCTGCTTAGTAACACTAGGGCTTAATTTGTTAAGCCATGGCATTGATCCGATGATTGACTTTAGCGATATTCCAGAGATTAGAAGGACTGTGGAGTATGTAAATCAATTAAGAGTGCCTGAGCGCCATCCCTATGGAGGAGATCTTGTCTTTACCGCCTTTAGCGGTTCTCACCAAGATGCGATTAAGAAAGGCTTTGAGCATCTAGAAAAAGATGCCAAGGCTGCCGGCAAGCAAGTCGATGATTTCACCTGGGCGGTTCCTTATCTGCCAATTGATCCAAAAGATATCGGCAGAAGCTATGAAGCTGTTATCAGAGTTAATTCTCAATCCGGTAAGGGAGGAGTGGCCTATGTGATGAAGAGTGAACATCAATTAGATCTTCCTAGAAGGCTGCAGATTGAATTTAGCCATGTGATTCAATCTCACACCGATGATCAAGGTGGTGAGGTATTTCCAGATCAGATGTGGAAGATATTTGTTGATGAGTATCTGCCAAGTGAAGATAACAAGTGGGGAAGATTTAGATTCACATCCCTTAACCAAAGTAGCTCTGCTGGCAAAGATGTTGAGTTAAGCGTTGATCTTCTTGATAATCAAAAGCAGATAACACTTAGCGGAAGTGGTAATGGTCCTATCTCTGCATTCTGTAATGTGATGCAGGGCTATGGAGTTGATATCCAAGTTGCGGATTACTATGAACATGCGATGAGCGCTGGTGGGGATGCAAGCGCTGCCGCCTACCTGGAGTGCAGCGTTAATGGGGGAACTTATTGGGGCGTGGGAATTGATCCATCAACGACCACAGCATCGCTAAAAGCGGTGATTTCTGCAGTCAATCGTGCGCTTCGATAACCATCTGCTCTAAGTTGTGCCTGTGGCGCTCTATCGTGATGAGGCAGTTGTTATCAGAACCCAGAAGCTTGGGGAGGCAGATCGCATCGTCACGCTCTTTTCAAGGCAGCGCGGTCGTATAAGAGCCGTTGCAAAGGGAGTTAGAAGGACTAAATCAAAGTTTGGCGCAAGGCTTGAGCCAGCTAGTTATGTTGATATCCAGCTCTATACTGGAAAGACTTTTGATGTTGTTACTCAAGTTGAAGCTATTGAAAATTATGGCGATGCGATCTCTGGTGATTATCAGAGGTGGACAATTGCCTCTGCGATTCTAGAAACTGCTGAGCGCTTTACCAATAATGAGGGAGAGCCAGCGCTCCAACAATTCCTACTTCTAACTGGCGCACTTAAATCACTTGCTCATCAGAGCCACGATCCATCACTAATTCTTGATGCCTATCTCCTTCGTTCTCTTTCAATTGCTGGTTATGCCCCATCGATGACAATTTGCTCAAGATGTGAAGCGCCAGGACCACATAAATACTTCTCTCTAGTTGGCGGTGGATCAGTTTGTTTAGATTGTCGACCCTCTGCTTCAGCAACTCCCGCTCTTGAGACTCTTCAATTGATGTCAGATTTAGTAAGTGGAGATTGGCAAAGTGCAGAGAAGAGTGAAATTAAGAATCGTAGGGAAGCATCTGGCTTAATTGCCGCATACTTGCAATGGCATCTAGAGCGAAACTTGCGCTCTCTTCCTATGGTTGAAAGAGTAATCTTATGAAGGCGCCAAAAATTGCTAAGGAGAAAATTCCTCACCACGTGGCTCTTGTCATGGATGGCAATGGCAGATGGGCAAAAGCGCGCGGCCTTGCAAGAACAAAGGGGCATGAAGCTGGAGAGGCTGCCTTATTTGATGTGGTCCAAGGCGCAATTGAAATTGGAGTAAAAGAACTATCAGCCTTTGCTTTCTCAACTGAGAATTGGCGGAGATCTCCTGATGAAGTGAAATTCTTAATGGGCTTTAATCGCGAGGTCATTAGACGCAGGCGAGATCAGATGAATGAGATGGGGGTAAGGATTCGCTGGGTTGGCGCCCCAAAGCGGTTATGGAAGTCGGTAATTGATGAACTTGAGATTGCTCAAGAGCTAACTAAGAAGAATAAAGTCTTAACCTTAAATATGTGTATTAATTATGGAGGCAGAGCTGAGATTGCATCTGCAGCTCAAGAGATAGCAAGAGATCTAGCAAAGAAGAAAATCAAAGCAGATCAGATAAATGAGCGTCTCTTTGCTAAATATCTTGATGAACCAGGGATGAGTGATGTAGATCTATTCTTAAGATCCTCTGGTGAGCAGAGAACTTCAAACTTTTTAATCTGGCAGTCGGCTTATGCTGAGCTAGTCTTCATGGATGTGCTCTGGCCCGATGTGACTAGGCAGACGCTCTGGCAGGCAATCGAGATTTATTCCAAACGTGACCGTCGATTCGGAAAGGCTTAATATGAGTAAAAGTAATGTGCAGTTCTGGTTTGATCCAATCTGCCCTTGGGCATTTATGACATCGCGCTGGCTATTGGAAGTTGAGAAGATTAGAGATATTTCCATCACCTGGAATCTATTTAGTCTTGCCCACCTCAATAAGGATAAGGATTTAGCCCCCGAATATAAAGCAAGGCTCATTCGCTCCTGGCAGACAACAAGAGTCATTGCTGCTGCGCAAGAGAAAAACGGTAAAGAGATAACACTTCCGCTCTATACCGCCATCTCATCCAGAATTCACTTGAAAAAAATGGATGTAGGCCAAGAGTTATTTACTCAGGCGCTTAAAGAAGTTGGCGCGGATGAAAATCTAGCAAGCGCAGAGAGTGATTCTAAATTTGATAACGCAATTATTGCTAGCCATGAGGCAGGAATTGCTCTGGTTGGAAGTGATGTGGGAACTCCAATAATTGCAGTTGAGGGAACGGCATTTTTTGGTCCGGTCATTTCTCCTGCTCCAAAGGGAGAAGAAGCTGGAAAGTTATGGGATGGAGTATTACTTGCAGCAAGTTATCCAGGATTTTTTGAAATTAAGAGAAGTAGGACCGTTGGTCCTATCTTTGAATAGAGCCAAGAATGCTATTGATTCAAGGTGAGCAACTTAAATATCAGCTTACGCCTCTTGAGTCATTAGGGGCTCTTGCAAAATCTCCAACCGCCACAGTGTCTAATCTTTTGAGCATTAATCGCTTTGATGATCCGTGGAATAAAGAAGTTTTGCGTGGCATTAGAGCGCCCGGCACTGGTTTTCCTTTTCAAATAATGCTGGGAACTATGCGATTTGGGTCTAGAAGAGACTTTGTTGTCGTTTACAAGAGGCGGCCAGTATGGGTTTTAGCGTTCAAGGGCGAGAAATATGAGCGCTGGGTTATTCCCGTAGAGCAAAATCAAAGCGTTATCAGCGAGTTAGAGAATCAGATCGACCGGGGTTGGGGCAGTTAGTAGAGCGCCACAATCTGCGCAAC
>Ga0209033_1001517_pt1 | contig 13442 bp, 11 predicted proteins | sample LauGreFa1BDMLBDN_2_FD_188218 | JGI IMG/M metagenome (GOLD analysis project Ga0209033, IMG submission 188218) | Freshwater lake microbial communities from Lake Michigan, USA - Fa13.BD.MLB.DN (SPAdes) (version 2) | ecosystem: Environmental > Aquatic > Freshwater > Lake | place: Lake Michigan, USA...
AATCCAAGTTCATCAACCATTCCTGCTATTAAGCCGAGATGATCCAAGTTGTAACTGCTGTAGGTTTTTATAGTCAACTCTTTTAGTAAATTTCAGGGGACTACATTTTAAATCAAAAATTGCTTTTGATAGGTGCGGAATGTCGGGTTTATCAAAATAACGATATTGGATTTCTTAACGCAATCCCAATGCGTAGCATGAGAGTAATGGACATAAAAAAGATAGGAAATGAACTGAAAAAGGGAAGGATGGATTCTATTTAAACGATTGAAGTGTGAGAGCTAAACCTTCTAGAACAAGTTCTGTTTCAATTGTGCAAGGATACTTTAGTTGCATCGCAATAAGTAGTGCGTCGCCGCCGGTGAGTAGTAATGTCGTGTTCTTGGGCTGCTTTGCCATAATGTGTTCAATTAAACCACAAGCGGCAAATAAAGTGCCGCTATAAATAGCTGCGTTTGTTTCTTTTGCCAGTCCAATAGGGTGCGTTTGCGTTGAGAAGGGTAAATCCGCAGTATGGCAGGCGAGCGCATGCTGCATAAGATTTAAGCCAGCGCATATCAATCCGCCTTCATGCTGACCTTTGACGTCTACAATATCGACGGTAATAGCTGTGCCACAATCTACAATACAAGTGTGTGTTAGTGTTTTTTGGCGAGCAGCAAGTAAGGCTAGCCAACGATCAACACCTAATTTTTCAGGGTGCAAATAACCATTTTGAACATCAAAAGCATGAGCTTGCGTTTGTGCGTGAAAACGTAAAATTGTATCTCCCCATAAGTCATCCATCACTGATTCAATACAGTGCAATAAATCGGTTTTACCCACGCATGAAATTCCAATTTTCTCGGGGTGTAACTCTTGCCATAATTGAGTTAACTGCTTTGCGGTTAACTCGCTGTGCGGAAGACTTTTTCCTTGCTTGATGAGTGTTGTGTTGTCATAGAGTGCCCACTTTAATCGACTATTGCCTAAATCTAAGAGCAAGTTCATTGACTAAAACTCACTTCACCCGATGCAAACATATTTTCTATCCCGTCAGCCTGTTGCAATTTTAATAGACCATTATCATCGATACCTTGCACAGTGCCTTCAATAGCCTGTTTGCCTACATATAAAGTCGCCACTTTACCTTTTAAGCAATCATAACCACGCCATTCGTCGACGTAAGCAGACAAACTTTGTGTTTCAAATGACGCAGTAAGTGGAATGAGTTCGTTTAGTAAATCGGCAATGAGTGTATTGCGCTCGAGTGAAATGTGTGGAGCAATGGTTTTTAAATCGGTATAGGCTTGCGTGATACTATCAATATTGGGCGGTAAATCGACATTTAACCCAAGACCAATGACAGCACTTGCTTTGCCATCTGCGCGTGACGTTACCTCAATTAAAATGCCGCCTAATTTTTTGCCATCACTGTAAATGTCATTTGGCCATTTCAACCCAACATTACCAATGCCGTATTTTGTTAGCACGCGAACAACGCCCACTCCAATGGCTAAACTTAACCCGTTAAGTTGCGTGACGCTGCTAAAATGCCACAAAAATGAACCGTAAATATTGGCGCCTTGTGGTGATACCCATTGTCTTCCTTGGCGACCTTTTCCAGCAGTCTGGCTATCGGTGAAACACACTGAGCCTGATGGCGCATTTTCTTGTGCTTGGGATATTAAATAACGATTAGTTGAGTCGATACTTTCAAAAACATCTAAAACCGATATCAGTGCTAAACAGTTGGGCGTTAATTGTGACTCAATGTGTTTAGCATCGAGCAAAAAATGGGGGATCATAAATCTTGAGATTCTTTTCGTTGGCGAATTTGTTGAAGTTGTTTCTTTGCAATGTGTGTGCTGAGTAATTCCGAATCGGTTTCTTTCATATTGATAAATGTCGCACCAACAAAAAACGGGCATGGGCTTTCGGGGTTTGTATATTCAAAATGATGAATTATTTTCGCATACGCTGTCATTACAACAGTACTATGTACAAGTAGAATTTTCAGTTCTAAATACTGTCCAATATCAAGTAATTCTTCACAGTCAAAACCTATTCCTGTCACGCTAATATTTGCGTTGCGTGTTTGATTTTTATGAGCGTCATCTCCTGCAATACGAATAACCGTGGTGGCAAGTAAATTGACTTTAATATCGAGTAATTTTAAATAATTAGCAAAATCAGGATGTATTTTGCCGAGTTTTTCATGAATAATGTCTGCTTCTTTCTTAATTAACTCAAGTGCAGAGGAAAGTGAGCAACTATCAAGTAAATTGGCTTCAACTAAAATGGGTTGTTTTGTTTGTGCTTCGTCGATTAGCTGATACGATAAATTGACATCATCGTAAATGCGAAAAAATTCGCGTTTATCATTGGGAATGGATTTTCTTAATTGTGTCATGCGTCTTGTCCTATTAAGTGTCTGCTTATCAATATGTGTTTTACGTCGACGTGTGTTTTGGACTTTCTAAAAAGTAGCTTGAAAACCAACATCAGTGCAGAGATTGAACTTTGAATGAATCGTTAAAAATTTGGATTATAACATACAAAAAAACGCCTCATGCTTTACACTGAGACGTTTTTGATGTGATAAACCCGAATTCATTTTTTGGGGCAATTTAATCTAAATTGGTTTGTCGTTGCAGAACCGCTGAAACGGCGGCTGTACGGGTGGTGACGCCAAGTTTTTCAAAAATATGCTCGAGATGTTTGTTTATGGTGCGAGGACTTGAGCCTAAAATGATGCCCATTTCTTTATTTGTTTTTCCACGCGAAATCCACATTAAAATTTCCGTTTCACGAATAGTGAGACCCAGTGAATTGCGCACAGCATCTAAATCCCATTCCCCCGAATTTTTTTCAAATACCAAAAGGTATTCATCACCATGTAGGCAGGGCGTTATTTTGCATGAAAATTCAATACCCACACGATAACTTTCAAAAGCCAATGGAGGTGTTATTGTATCGTGGTCAGTTAAATAGGCATTTGCCCATTCAATGAGTGGTATGGGTAATGCTTGTCCGATGTCAAAATCATTAGGTAAGGAATGCGTGTTTGCAAATTCACTAAGCCATGACGCTCCGCTAGGTGTTAGCCATGTAATGATTGCTTCTTTATTGATGGCTAAGGCTGAAAATTCACGATTGTTTAATACTTCTTCAGCGCGTTTTATTGTGCGCATCTGCGTTAATTGCACATCAATGCGCACGAGTACTTCAGGTGGGCGAATAGGTTTGACTAAATAATCTACCGCACCTTCATTAAACCCGCGTAGTAGATGATCAAGTTCACTGAGCGCGGTCATAAATAAAATGGGAATACTGCGCGTAGTGGGATTGGATTTTAAACGATGGCAGGTTTCAAAACCGTCAATACCGGGCATCATGACATCAAGTAAAATAATATCGGGTTTGAGATAATTAATTTGCTCAAGCGCGGACATGCCATCCGTTGCGACAAGGACGCGATAACCAGCTTCAGACAGCGTATCAGAAAGTAGCGCCAAGTTATCGGGCGTATCATCGACAATCATAATAATGCCTTTATTCGCTGTCATTTTTTGTTATTTCCTCGTAGGCTAATTGAAGTCGTTGTTTAATGTCATTTAAGCGGAATTCGGTTGCAAGCAACTGAATGTCTTCTGCAAAACCTTGATATTGTGGATGCGTTTTTATGAAAGTGGTGAGGTAGCGTTTGAGTCCAGCTAAATCACCAATGCGAACATAACTGTCTAACTCTTGGAGAATGGATTCGGGTGGCAGCGTTATGTCAGATATTTGTTTGTCTTCTTCACTATAAATCCAATTGACATCTAAATGGAGTTTTAATTTATAAAATAAATCGGATACCATTAATGGCTTGATCAAAAAATCATTACAGCCTGCGTTAATGGCTTGAACGCGATCCGTAGGGTAGGCGTTTGCGCTTAGTACAATAATGGGTGTGTTGTTATTGCGTTCTCGGAGCGCTTGAGCTGTTTGTATTCCACCTAGTCCAGGCATAAATAAATCAAGTAAAATGAGATCAACCGTGTTTTTTTGCATAAAACTTAGGCAATCTTCACCGCAAGCGGCTTGCATGACTCGAAAACCTAGAGGACTTAAAATAGAGGTAACGAGCATCCGATGATCTGAATTATCATCAACAACAAGAATCTGTTTGCGTTTACCACTATAGCCTACAACAGTTTCTTGTTGAACGGGCTTTTCACCAATACCCAAATTAGGCAATAACAAGCGTACCGTAAACGTTGACCCTTTAGTGACTTCACTGGTCACGGCAAGTTCCCCTCCCATGATTTCACATAAAATTTTGCTTATCGTTAAACCTAGGCCGCTACCAGATCCTAAATTTTCATTAGGTAATTGTGTGAAGGGTTGGAAAATGTTTTGCAGTTGATTTTCATCAATGCCAACGCCTGTGTCGATAACTTGAAAGGTAATAACGCCACAACTATAGCTAATGCGAAAAATAATATCGCCTGTTGCAGTAAATTTAATGGCGTTACTAAGTAAATTCATTAAGATTTGCCCAACGCGTTTTTCATCACCGCGAATGCGTGGGGGAAGGGTGTTTAAAATTTGGCAATGAAACCCTAAGCCCTTTTTTTCGGCTTGCGGCTTGAAGGTGCTGACTAAATGTTCGAGAAAACTTTTGAAATCAATAGGGTCTTTTCTTAAATCAAATTTACGCGCTTCAATACGGGCAATATCTAAAATATCTTCAATTAACGCAGATAAATGTTCACCGTTACGCTTTAAAATATCAACAGCTTGTTTTCGATGTTCAGGAATCGCAGGATCTTGCTGAAGAATATAAGCATAGCCGATAATGCTGTTTAGCGGGGTGCGTATTTCGTGGCTCATACTGCTAAGAAAGCGACTTTTAGCTGTATTAGCGCGATCGGCCATTTTAATGGCTTGTTGAAGTTTGGCGTCAGTTTGTTTGTGCTTATCTATTTCGCAAAGGAGCAACTCGGTTTGTTTTGCCGTTTCGTCATGTGCCACGCGTCGACTTTCTGAATTGAGAATCAACCACCACGTACACAGGCCAATAAACACCAATAATGCTGAATAAATTTTGAAAAAATTATTCAGTAGTAAGGCAAATGCGTTTAAATTGTCGCGAACACTTAGCAGGTCTTGATAATAAATCACACCAACAAAAATGCCTGTTAATGTTGCCAAAAACACAAATACTAAGACAAAACGCAATAAACGTAGTTGCGTCATCGAATTCATCGATTTAGGAAAAATAAACGCAGCAAGTGCTTCTAAATAATCTTCAAAACGAAAACCGATTTTGCACGCATCATGACAACGCGCATCGAGTGTGCAGCAAAGTGAGCAAATATTATTGGCGTAGGCAGGGCAATATGCCATTTCTTCATGTTCAAAGACATTTTCACAAATGCCGCAGGTATTTTTTGATTTGGAATTGTTTTTCTTGCGGTTACGCGCTAAGTAATATTTTCCATGCGTAACATAGGCAATTAGCGGGGTTAAAATAAGCGCTAAAATGACGGCAACAAATCCTGAAAAGGCTTTGATCACGTCACCAAAAAGACCGCAATAAGCCAGAATTGAAATCAGTGACGCAAAGAACGTCGATAAAATACCGACGGGATTTAAATCGGGTAAATAAGCGCGTTTGAATTCAATAATACGGGGACTGAGTCCTAATGATTTATTAATAGCAAGTTCAGCGGCGAGCGTGCAAATCCAGGCAATCGACATGTGTGAAAATAGGCCAAGTACTTTTTCAAGTGCACTGAAAACACCAAACTTCATGAGCAGTAGAGCAATTAATACATTGAAAAATAACCATACAACCCGTCCAGGATGGCTATGTGTTAGACGAGAGAAAAAATTTGACCATGCCAATGAGCCAGCATACGCATTGGTGACGTTAATCTTAACCTGACTCAAAATGACAAATAAAGTCGTGGTGGCAAGTGCCCAGTGGGGATTGTCAAAAACATGGCTGTAAGCCACTAAATACATTTGCGTCGGTTCATGTGCGTGCTGGGGACTGATGCCATAACTGATGGCTAAATGGGCAAGTAATGCACCCAGCAACTGACGAATTGCACCAAAGATAATCCATCCAGGACCACCAGCAATCACGGCAATCCACCATTTCACCTGATTTTCTTTGGTTTTATCGGGCATAAAACGCAAAAAATCCACTTGTTCGCCAATCTGCGCAATCATGGAAAAGGCTACGGTTGCCGCAGTGCCAAATAATAGCCAATCAAATTCTTTTCCTTGAACGGCTAAATGCAGAAAATGGCTCAGTACAGGCAAAGAGTTGGGCTCTTGAACCAAAATCGCAATATAGGGCGTGATGAGTAAAATCAGCCAGAGTGGTTGTGTCCAAAGTTGCAAGCGGCTAATTGTCGTAATGCCAAACGTCACCAGTGGAATGACAATAATGGCGCTAATGACATAGGCCATTTCAAGGGATATTTGAAAGTACAGCTCGATAGCCTGCGACATAATCGAGGCTTCCAGCGCGAAGAGCGTGAAGGTAAACGATGCGTAAATCAGCGAGGTAATCGTGGAGCCAATATAGCCAAAGCCCGCGCTTCGCGTCAGGAGGTCAATATCAATGTGGTAGCGGGCAGCGTAGTAGCTAATGGGTAAACTGGTGATAAATATCACCACCGCTACGATGAATATGGCCCAAAAGGCGTTTGTAAAACCGTAGTTAATCGATAAAAAAGCCCCTATGGCTTCGAGGACGAGAAAAGAGCTTGAGCCAAAAGCGGTATTGGCAACGTCAAATTCAGACCATTTACGAAAACTACGCGGTGCAAAACGCAGCGCGTAATCTTCCATTGTTTCACTGGCAACAAGACTATTGTAGTCGCGTCGAACGGTTGTAATCGTTTGATGAATAGAATTTTTCACACTCGTATCTTACTGTTAACAAACGCTTAGTGTCGCTCATGTCCAAAGTTGATGGTCAATGGCGTGCCTTGATTGTGAATAATCAATTCTTTTGTGCCTTCTTCTTCCTCGCTTTCTGGCGTGGTTGCCGGTGTATTTTCGCTCTGACCTTTAGGGGAACCGCTATTTTCCACGCCCAATTTTTTAGCGGGTAGCGTCGTATTTTTCTGTTTTACTTCAATTTGTATATCGGGCATCCAGGTGGGTTTGAAGGTGGTATCACTTTCGGTTTTTTTACCTACTTTTGGCACTTTATGGTCATCGAGCAAATTAAAACAAGTCGTACTAATTTGATCAATGAGTTTTTCTACCGCTTTTTCTTTGCTGAAATCATCGGTTGTTTGATAAGCAGTAAACGTCATTTTATTTTCAAATTCAAGGACATCACTGGGCGACTTTTTTAATTGACAGCTAATGGGAAGCACATCGGCTTTTTGAAAATCAACCGAGCGTGGATCGGAGTTTCCGCTGGAAAATGAAAAGCCTGTGGGCGTTGTTTGGTTGGATACGCTGCCTACAATAGCTGTTAGCGTATGGGTTGGATGATGACTATTTGCACTGACGGGAAATCGCCACTGCGCGAGGTTTTCACTGACTTGCGTGTTGACTTTTTGCATGGGTACATCAAACGTTAAGTGACTGAGATTTGTGTCATCAAGGGTGAATTGAATTGATGACAGGTCACTTTTGTTATCAGCTAAAACGGGCAAGGTAAAAAACACCCATCCCATGATTAGCCACTTCGTTATAACGTTTTGATTACACATAAACTCCCCAACTCCTCAACTTTTGAAAATTTTTTCTTGAATATGTATGACATTGTACGCAAAGCGCAATTTATCTGTCATACGTCAAATAACTGATGGGTTATATGACGTATTGTGCATTATGTCCACACATTTGAAAATGAAACTGTCCAAATTGCTTAGATGCTGATTTTATTGGCGAAGCATTGGAGCAATGAATGGAACAGTCGCATTTTGAATTATATGCGTCAACGTTTTAGATTTAAGAAAAAGTTTTTATCGCAATTCAGACAGTGAAGGCAAAAAGTGAAATGAAAACGTTAATTAAATTAGATCTTGATAAAAAACCGTGGGAACAAGAAGGGCAAATTCATAATCGATGGCATCCTGATTTGCCTATGGTGGCAATGGTAAAACCCGGTGATGAGTTTCGCGTTGAGTGTATGGACTGGACGGGTGGACAGATTGGTAATAACGACAGCGCAAACGACGTGCGCGATGTTGATTTAACCCAAGTGCATTATCTCAGTGGCCCTATTGGCGTTGAAGGTGCCGAGCCTGGTGACTTGATGGTGGTTGATATTTTAGATGTCGGCACGTTTCAAGAATCGCAATGGGGGTTTAATGGGCTATTTTCAAAAGAAAATGGGGGCGGATTTTTAACCGATCATTATCCGCAAGCGCGTAAGTCTATCTGGGACTTCCATGGTATCTACACCACTTCTCGTCACGTTCCCAATGTGAAATTTGCTGGCATTATGCACCCCGGATTGATTGGTTGCTTGCCTTCAAAAGAATTACTTGCACAGTGGAATGAGCGTGAAGCCACGTTGATTGCAACGGATCCTGAGCGTGTTCCAGCGTTGGCGCTTCCGCCTAATCCGCAATCAGCGGTGATGGGTAAATTAACCGGTGATGCTGCTAAAGATGCGGCATTAGAAGGGGCTCGCACCGTTCCACCGCGTGAGCATGGTGGTAACTGTGATATTAAAAATCTCACCAAAGGCTCAAAAGTTTTCTTCCCTGTCTATGTAAAAGACGGTGGGCTTTCAATGGGTGACCTGCATTTCTCTCAAGGTGATGGCGAAATTACCTTTTGCGGCGCGATTGAAATGGCGGGTTATTTAGATATTAAAGTCAGTTTGATTAAAGATGGCGTGAAAAAGTACGGCATTAAAAATCCGATTTTCCAGCCTAGTCCATTAACACCGAATTATCGTGATTATTTGATTTTTGAAGGTATTTCTGTTGATGAAAAAGGCACGCAACATTATTTAGATGTGCACGTGGCTTATCGCCAAGCCTGTTTAAATGCAATCGAATACCTTAAAAAATTCGGTTACAGCGGTGAACAAGCGCTCTCCATTTTGGGCACGGCGCCTGTTGAAGGTCATATTAGCGGCGTGGTTGATATTCCAAATGCGTGCGCGACACTGTGGCTGCCGACTGAAATTTTTGATTTTGACCTTAAACCCAATGCGGACGGGCCAAAAATTGTCGTCGCCAGCGGCACTGACATGGCTAAAACCAGTTAATTTTGATGAACATCACGGGAGTTTAGGTCGATGCCTTTATATGAATATCACTGCGAAGTTTGTGGCACGTTTTCAGCGTTGCGAAAAATGGCCGACGCTAAACTGCCTGCTGTTTGTGATCATTGCGGCGGTGAAAGTCCGCGCATTATATCCGCCCCGCATTTTGCCTTAGTGGGGCAATCTCAGCGCATCGCGTATGAGCGCAACGAAAAATCAGCGCATGAGCCTGCATCAATGCGTCGCTCAAGTTGTGGATGTAGCACAGGAGGACATACTTGCAAAACTGGCAATAGTGCCAAATCAACGAGCAATCAATCTGCTGGTTATCAAATGCAAACGAAGAAAACAGCACGACCTTGGATGCTGAGTCATTAGTTTGCAATTCGTTTTAAGTGTGTGGTTTTTCTACGCATCAAAGTGCCATGTTCTTTTGTTTAATTTAGGGGAAAAAGATGAGTAATGTTGATAAAAATCAATTTGTGAAAAAGTCGATGGTGCTGAGCGCATTGTCACTGGCTTTGGGTCTCTCAATTTATGTGGACGCGTCCGTCGCGGGCGATTTTCCAACGGCAAAAGTGAATACAACAGGACTTTCTGTTACGGATGATGTTGTCAAAGTGGGTATTCTTCACTCGGCAACCGGTACTATGGCAATTAGTGAAACGGGTTCAATTCAAGCTGAAAAACTCGCTATTGCGCAAATCAATGAAGCGGGCGGTGTACTCGGTCGTAAAATTGAAGTGATTCAAGAAGATGGCGCAAGTGATTGGCCAACCTTTGCGGAGAAGTCGAAAAAATTGCTTGAAAATGACAAAGTAGCCACCGTGTTTGGTTGCTGGACTTCAGCATCTCGTAAGGCCGCTCTGCCTGTTTTTGAAAAAGATAACGGCTTACTTTTCTATCCTACCTTCTATGAAGGACTCGAACAGTCGAAAAACGTTTTTTATACCGGTCAAGAAGCCACGCAACAAATTTTGGCGGGTTTAGATTGGATTGCTAAAGAGAAAAAAGCAAAAACCTTTTATTTAATTGGTTCTGATTATATTTGGCCGCGCACGTCGATGAAAATTGCGCGTAAACATATTGAGCAGCATTTAGGCGGCACGGTTGTTGGTGAAGAATATGTGGCTTTGGGTGATACGCAGTTTGGTTCGGTCATCAATAAAATCAAACTCAAAAAACCGGATGTGATTTACGCAGCGGTGGTTGGCGGCAGTAACGTAGCGTGGTTTAAGCAGTTAAATGCAGCGGGTTTGAACGCGAAAAAACAAAATATGCTCACTATTTCAGTGACTGAAGACGAAGTGCTCGGTATTGGCGGTGAAAACTTAGAAGGTTTCTATTCTGCCATGAAATATTTCCAAAGTTTGAAAAATCCAAATAACGATAAATTTGTGGCTGAATTCAAAAAAGCCTATGGTGAAAAAGCGGTTATTGGTGACGTAACACAAGCGGCGTATTTAGGCCCTTGGCTTTGGAAAGCAGCGGTTGAGCGTGCAGGCAGCTTTGATGTAGATAAAGCGGTTGCGGCGCTTCCCGGTTATGAATTAACCACCGCGCCTGAAGGTTATGTCAAAGTCGATCCAAATCACCATTTGCTAAGCAAATTGCGTATTGGTCAATGGCGTAAAGATGGTCAAGCCGATATGGTTTATGAATCCGGTTTAATCAATCCAGATCCATTCCCAAAAGGCTATCAATAAGCCATGTCGTTAACGTGTTAACTGTATAGCGTTATTTGCAGCGCAGACGTTTTGAGTCTGCGCTGCAAAGTAACTGATTTTTGAGAAAGATTTACGTTCATTTGCGTGATGTGGAGAAAGGCTATGTTTGGCTATTCGATGGAAGAAGTGGGCAATATTGTCGTCATGCAGGGTTTTTCGGGACTCAGTTTATTTAGTGTATTGCTTTTAATGGCGCTGGGCCTTGCGATTATTTTTGGTCAAATGGGCGTGATTAACATGGCTCATGGTGAATTCATGACAGTGGGCGCGTATACCACGGTGTTTTTATCTAAAATGGCCGTTGAATTTGACATCGTCAATTCGTATTTCGTTTTTGCCATTATTGCGGCATTTATATTGGCTTTCTTTATTGGGTACTTCGTGGAGTATGCGCTGATTCGGCATCTCTATAAACGCCCGCTTGATACGCTCCTTGCAACATGGGGCCTAAGTTTGGTGATGCAGCAAATTTTTCGCTCAACCTTTGGTGCAAAAGAAGTGAGTGCAGAGTTGCCTGAATGGTTACTCGGTTCGTTTAAACCCACCCCCGATATTGATATTCCAATCAATGGCGTTTTTGTGATGGGACTGGCGTTAATTGTCACCGTTGGGGTGTATTTATTTATGTTTCGCTCACGCGGTGGTTTGCGTATTCGCGCGACGGTGCAAAACCGTATGATGGCTGGCGCGGTAGGTATTAATACGCAAAAAGTCGATCGATTAACGTTTGCGTTAGGTTGTGGCATTGCGGGCGTTGCAGGCGCAGCGTTTACAACGATTGCCTCAACAGGTCCAACAACCGGCTCACTCTATATTGTCGATAGTTTTATGGTGGTGGTGTTTGGTGGTGCGGCAAGTTTGATGGGAACGATTGCCTCCGCATTTGGGATTGCCCAAGCGCAGTCTATTTTGCAATTTTTCATGACCAGTTCAATGGGCAAAGTGTCTACCTTGATGACCATTGTCATTATTTTAATGATGCGTCCAGAAGGGTTATTTGCTTCAAAAGTGCGTAAATAGTGAGGGCGTTATGACTGTAATTTTAGATAAATGTTTTGGTGGTAAACAGGGCGCTGTAAATTTAGCGATATTAGCAATTTTACTGCTGGTTATTTTCCCGCTGTGGCTGGATTTATTTCGTTTAGGACTGATTGGTAAATATGTCACGTATGCGTTTGTTGCTGTCAGTCTTGTTTTGCTGTGGGGGAATGGGGGAATTTTAAGTTTAGGGCAGGGGATGTTCTTTGGTCTTGGCGGCTACTGCATGGCGATGTTTTTAAAACTGGAAGCATCAGATCCCATTAGCACAAAAATTCAAACCACGCCCGGTATTCCCGATTTTATGGATTGGAATCAAATTACTGAAATTCCATGGTTCTGGCAACCGTTTAAAAGTTTCCCATTAACCGTATTTTTTGTGTTAGCGGTGCCTACTTTTTTAGCGTTTATTATTGGCTACGCCATGTTTAAACGTCGCGTGGGTGGTGTGTATTTCGCTATTATCACGCAAGCGATTGCACTCATTTTGAGTATTTTAATTGTAGGGCAACAAGGCTACACCGGCGGTGTGAACGGTATTACGGATTTGAAAACCTTGCTAGGCTGGGATATTCGAACCGATAGCGCGAAATATGTTTTATATTTCATCAATGCCAGTTTACTCATTGGCGTCATTATATTAAGCAATTATGTGCTTTCGTCCAAATTTGGCATGTTACTGCTTGCTATGCGCGATAAAGAAGAGCGTGTGCGTTTTTCAGGCTATGACGTATCGAGTTTTAAAATCTTTATTTTTTGCTATGCCGCGATGATTTCAGCGATAGGTGGCGCGATGTTTACGCTGCAAATTGGTTTTATGTCGCCAAGTTTTGTGGGCATTGTGCCATCCATTGAGATGGTTATTTTTGCCGCAGTGGGTGGGCGAATGTCTTTAATTGGCGCGGTTTATGGGGCGCTACTGGTGAATTTTGGTAAAACCATGTTCTCTGAAAATTTTCCTGAATTATGGTTGTTTTTAATGGGCGGCTTATTTATTGCCGTGGTGATGTTCTTCCCAGATGGGTTAGCGGGGGTTTATCGTGATCATGCCAAAAATTTCAATCTAGCAGATTGGTTGATTGCGCGTTATACCAAATGGTTTAAAAAAGATGCCAACATGCTAGGAGATAAAGTATGAGTAACACGGACTTTATTTTGGCAATTGAAGACTTAACGGTGTCATTTGATGGATTTAAAGCGGTTGATTCACTGTCAATCTACATTGATAAAAACGAATTACGCGTTGTGATTGGGCCCAATGGCGCGGGAAAAACCACGGTTTTGGATTTAATTTGTGGCAAAACAAAATCGACCGAGGGTTCAATCAAATTCAAAAATATTGAAATGACGACCTTATCTGAACATGAAATTGTTCGCGCTGGCGTCGGACGTAAATTTCAAACACCGTCTATTTATGAAAATTTAACGGTGTATCAAAATTTGGAAGTTTCTTATCC
>Ga0209033_1001520_pt1 | contig 13421 bp, 11 predicted proteins | sample LauGreFa1BDMLBDN_2_FD_188218 | JGI IMG/M metagenome (GOLD analysis project Ga0209033, IMG submission 188218) | Freshwater lake microbial communities from Lake Michigan, USA - Fa13.BD.MLB.DN (SPAdes) (version 2) | ecosystem: Environmental > Aquatic > Freshwater > Lake | place: Lake Michigan, USA...
CCAAGGTCATGGCCCACAGCGCAATCGCATACGACCCCAGCGAAGCCACGGCACCACCCGCGGCCACCGGCCAGCGCTGGCGCACATAGGGCCACACCTGTCCTTTGCGCTGCATGAAAACCATCAATGCAAAAGGCCAACCATCCAAAGCAAACAACAGGGCCACATACTGCGCCACATTGCCAGACAGGCGTGCGCCCTGGGCGTCCACCACGGTGTAAATGGCTATCAACACCGCATTGCTGAGGGCAAACAAAACGGCTTTGCGGTTTTGTACCAAAGCTGCGCCAGAACCCAGCAACAAGACCCCGCCACAAATCAAAACCACGCCTAACCAGCCCCAGGGGGTCAAGGCTTCCCCCAGCACGGCCATGGAAGCGAGGGCCACCAACATGGGTGCCGTGCCACGCATCAAGGGGTAGGTCAAACCCAACTCACCATGCTTGTAGGCGCCGGACAAAGCAAAGTAATAGCCCACGTGAATCACCAACGAGGCCAGAATAAACGGCCACGCCTGCATGGGCGGGGGACCGAGGTAAAGACAAAAAGGAAGCGCCAGAACAGAACACAGCAAATGGATCAGTGCGGTGTCCAAGGTCTTGTCTTGGCTTGATTTCACCAGCGCATTCCAGCTGGCATGCAACAACGCCCCCAGCAGCACAGCGAGCAGCACTGGCCAGGTGATGGTCATCTCAACTGCTCAGGGCACAGCGACGAACGTGTTGAAGAAAATGCGGCAGATCTGGGGTGGGTCGACCCGCTTGCTTGGCCTGATCGTCCCAGCGGCGCAAGCGAACCGCATCTTGCGCACCGGGTTGAGCGATGAAGGCCTGTGCTTGTTCGGGCGTGTAAATGCCGCCTTGCAATTGCAAGCTCCGCTGGGAGTCTGCCGACAAGGCACCGTGATAGCTGGTATCCACCGCGCACAAATAACGCTTGGCATCGACGTGCAACTGCACCGCATTGATGACGGATTCAGAAAACAAACCCCGAAAAAACGGCACGACGCGGTATTGGTGCACGTCATCAATGCCATCGGCACTGGGGGTGCCTGCCATGTCGTGCAACAAATGGCCCAAATCGTGGAGCAAGGCAGCGGCCACCAATTCGTCGCCAGCACCCTCTTGCTCGGCCAAATGGGCCGATTGCAAAGCATGCGCCAACATGGTGACCGGCTCCCCCGCATATTGCTCATGCCCGCGCTGGGTATAAATGTGCTCAATGTCGTCGATGGTCAGGGCCATGCGTGTCCAATCAAATCCAGGGGATGGAATAGGTTTTGAGGTTGGTGAAGCTCTTGATGGCTTCTTGCACCCCTTCTTTGTAGCCCAGGCCCGAGTCCTTGATGCCGCCGAAGGGGGTGAGCTCAAGCCGGTAGCCAGGCACCTCGCGCACATTGACTGTGCCCATGTGCAATTCATTGACAAAGCGAACGATGTCATCCATGCGGTTGGTGCAAACACCGCTGGACAACCCGTAGGCGGTGCCATTGGCGATGCGAATCGCCTCGTCGATATCGGCAAATCGAATGATGGGCGAGACCGGACCAAAGGTCTCTTCTCGCACCAAGGTCATTTCTGGTTGGACCCGGTCCAGGACGGTGGGCGCATACAAAGCCCCTTGACGTTGGTTGCCCACCAGCAGGCGAGCGCCTTGGCCCACAGCCTCCAAGACACGCGATTCAAACAATTTGGCCGCGGCTTCATCAATCACCGTGCCCATGAGGTTGGCTTCATCACGGGGGTCGCCATAGGTCCAAGCCTGGGTTTTTGCCAACACCATCTCGGTAAAGGTATCGGCCACTTTGTCGTGCACCAACATGCGCTTGACCGCGGTGCAACGCTGACCCGAGTTTTTGTACGAACCTTGCACCGCCAAGGTGGAGGCTTCGTCCAGGTCGGCGTCGTCCATGACGATCAGCGGGTCATTGCCGCCCAACTCCAACACCACACGGCGGTAGCCCGCTTTGCTGGCAATGTATTTGCCAATGGCCACGCCACCGGTGAACGTGATCAGGTCCACGGCGGGATGGGTCAGCATCTCGTCGGCAATCTCTGCCGGGTCGCCGGTGATGACTTGGAGCATCTCGGGGGGCAGGCCTGCTTGGTACAGCAAATCAGCGAAATAAATGGCCGAAAAAGGCACCTTCTCGGAGGGCTTGAGGACCATGCGGTTGTTGGTGGCGATGCTGGGTATGACCTTGTGCGCCACCTGGTTCATGGGGTGGTTGAACGGGGTGATGGCCGTGATCACGCCCAGCAATGGAGAGCGTTGGGTGTAAACGCGCCGTTGTTTGCCATGGTGGGTCAGGTCACAACTGAAAATTTGACCGTCGTCTTTCAGCACCTCTTGGGCACCGAAGAGCAACACATCGCTCACCCGCCCAGCCTCGTACAAAGCATCCTTGATGGCCAAGCCCGATTCGGCGCTGATCAAGTGTGCGATCTCTTGCAGATGGACGCGGGCCAGGTCTGCGGTTTTGTTCATGATGGCCGCGCGTTCATAGCGGGTTAACTGGGGTTGGTATGCGCGTGCCCATTCATAAGCAGCACGCACCTCCTCCAGCGTGGCTTTGGGTACCGTGCCCAGGACTGTTTGGGTGAAGGGGTTGAAGACCTCCATGTGGCGCTCGCGCCCTGCTCCCAATTTGCGCCCTAGGCTGCGCATGGCGTCAAGCTGGCGCTCTTTGATCAAACCTGGAATATCCATCATCGCTGTTTCCTGATTGAATGGGATGCCCAAAAGGGGTTCATTGCGCCCAGTTCAAAGCCAGGTCAAGGGCATCAAAATTGCGCCAGCGCCGCTGGGGATCCAGGCCAGTGATGGGCCGGTTCAAAACCAATGGCACGCGTTGTTCGCTGACACCCCCATGCGAGCGCAAGGGCACGTCCAAACCCGATAAATCGTGTTTGGCCAAAGCGGTGCCCATCACCGTGAAGCGCTCTGACACCACCACCAAATCGCCAATTCGGTCAGCGGGCAATTCAAAATGCACAGCAGCCTGTTCGCGGGTGTAAACCGCCTCAATGCCATGCACCGCTTGCAAACGCTGCACCGCTTGATTGAGATCGACAGAGGCCGGCAGATAAACGGTGGCAAAGGAGCCCAGGGCCCCGTGGTGCACCACATACGGATCGGTGATGGGCAATATCACCCGCGCCACGGCAGTGCCCAGCCAAGCGTCAAACCAATCTTGCAAATAAATGACCTGCGGCAAACCATCCATGCCCACTTTGGCATTCATGCCATGGTCAGCGGTCAAGGCGATCACACAACCCATGTCTTCGAGTTGTTGCAAATAACCGTCCATCATGGCGTAGAAGGCATTGGCCCCCGCGGTGCCCGGTGCAAATTTATGCTGGATGTAGTCGGTGGTGGACAGGTACATCACATCCGGCCGTTGGTGCTGCATCAGCCACACACCGGCGGCAAACACAAATTCCGACAAGTCAGCGCTGTAAACACTGGGCAGGGGCTTGCCCACCTTGGCCAAGACCTGATCTATGCCGTGTTCATCCAAGGTGGCTTGGTCCGCTTTTTCGGCGGAAAAGCAAATGCCCTTCATTTGATGGCCCAGCAATTGGCGCAGCTTGTCCTTGGCCGTGACCACCGCCACCTTCTGCCCGGCGTCGGCCAAGGCGGCCAAAATAGTTGGGGCGCGCAGCCATTTGGGGTCATTCATCATGACCTCTGACTGGGTTTCGCTGTCAAAAAGATAGTTGCCACAAATGCCATGAACGCTGGGGGGCACACCGGTCACGATGGACAAGTTGTTTGGGTTGGTGAAGGTGGGCACCACGCAATCGGCCACCAAGCCCGTGCCATGGCTGAGGGCTTTCTTCATCCAAGGCATGTGCCCGGTGGCCACCGCTTGGCCCAGGTAATCGGGCTCGCAGCCATCGACACACACCACCACCACAGGTTGCGCGGCCAATCGGTATTGGCGTTGATTGACTTGGATGCTCATGTTCAGCTCTTTATAAATCTTTGGAATTCAGGGTTTGGGGGTGATGGCGTTCAGTGCGCTCGCGGCTGAGCAGCACATGCTGGCGCAAAGCGTCGGATGCCTTTGCGGGATCGCGGCTGCCAATGGCGGCCAATATGTGGCGGTGTTCCTGGACTGACGCCAACAATTCGGACTGCTGGGTCAAATTGCGCCGCCGGAACAAACCCAGCTCGCGCGTAAGGCGCCGGTATATGGACGTCAGTTTTTGATTGCCCACCAATGACACCATGGTTTCGTGAAACTCGACATTGCGCAAGTAGTACTGCGCGTGGTCTTGCTGGACAACCGCTTGCTCCATGCTGTCAATCAAACTTTGCAAGGTTTGGAGTTGTTCTGCACTGGCTTGAGCGGCCAAGGTGGCACCGACATGGGCTTCCATCATGGCGCGCATATCAAAAATTTCCAAGGCCTCGTGGAGCGACACCTCGCGGACAAAAACGCCACGGTTTTTCTCCAACTGCACCAAGCCCGCCTCCTCCAACACCCGAAAGGCTTCGCGCACCGGTCCCCGCGATACCCCCAACCGTTCTGCCAGCGCCATCTCGGTCAGCTTGTCACCTGGGGCCAGTTCGCCGCTGTGGATGAGTCGTTCAATGGCCTGCTGCACTGCCCCTGTCAAGGAGCTTTTTTGCAGCATGTCAATCGTCGGGTGGGCGTGGGCAAATGGGTCTGCCAAGTCTTGAAGCATGGGTGAATTGGAGCACAATTCACTCAATTGTCAACAATCTACAACTGAAAATTTGACCTCCCCGGCTACCGATCGGCATCTGGCGCTGACCCACTGATTTTTATGAACAATGAGCCACCTTTTTGGATGAAGTTCCCATGACAACACACCGCGACGCCGTCTTGCTCACCCCCGGACCCCTGACCACCAGTTTGCGCACCAAACTGGCCATGCTCAAAGATTGGGGCTCATGGGACAGCGACTTCATCGCCATCACCGCCCGGGTGCGCCAAAGCCTGCTGGACATCGTGCATGGACACGACAGCCATGTGGTGGTGCCCCTGCAAGGCAGTGGCACCTTCAGCGTCGAAGCAGCGGTGGCCACGGTGGTGCCGCGAGACGGCCACGTGCTGGTGCTCGACAACGGTGCTTATTGCAAGCGAGCGGCCAAACTCTCCCACCTGATGGGGCGGCGCACCACCGTCGTCCCTTTTGCCGAAGATGCGGCGATCAGTCCCGAGGTGCTGCAAACGCACTTGCTGGCCGACAAAAGCATCACCCATGTGGTCATGATCCATTGCGAAACGGGGGCTGGCGTTCTCAACCCTCTGCAAGCGGTGGCCGATGTGTGCCAAGCCCACGGCAAAGGCTTGATCGTTGACGCCATGAGCTCATTCGCCGCCCTGGAAATCGACGCCCGAAAAGTGCATTTTGATGCGCTGGTTGCGGCCAGTGGCAAATGCTTAGAGGGTGTGCCCGGCATGGGTTTTGTATTCATCCGCAAAGCCATCCTGCCCCAATGCGAAGGCAACAACTGCTCACTGGCCATGGACTTGTATGACCAATACATCTATATGGAGAAGACCGGTCAATGGCGCTTTACCCCACCCACGCATGTGTTGGTGGCCTTGAACGAGGCGATTGAACAGTTTGAGGAAGAGGGTGGCCAAACTGCTCGCTTGAAACGCTACCAAAGCAATTGCAGCACCTTGGTGGACGGCATGGCCGCACTGGGTTTCAAAACTTTTTTGGACCCGGCCATCCAAGCGCCCATCATCGTCACCTTCCATGCGCCGGCCGACGCCAGGTACCAGTTCAAGACGTTTTATGACATCGCCAAAAAGAACGGTTTTATTCTGTATCCCGGCAAACTGACCCAAGTGGAGACCTTCCGCGTGGGCTGCATTGGCGCCATTGGGCCGGTAGAAATGGCCCAGGCGGTCCACGCCATTGCCTTGACCTTGAAGGAAATGGGCATCGCCAGCGCTGCGCCTGCGCTTTGAGGGGATTCAAGCGCCCCCAAGCGCATGGCTGAAAAATCGAGCCAGGCACGTCTCCCTCAGGGCATGCTGCCCAAATAGGTTGGCAAGCTCAGGGCGATCAAGGGCAACCATGAAATGAGCATGGTTCCCACAAAAATCGCGAACAAGGCAGGCATCACAGAAATGGCCACGATTCGGATCGGTTTTTTAAAGATGGCCGATGCAAAGAATATGTTCATCCCAGCGGGTGGACACAAAAAACCCATCTCCATATTGGCCAAAAAAATAATCCCAAAATGCACCGGGTCAATGCCATAGCTCATGGCCAGGGGCAACAACAAGGGCACCAGCACCACGATGGCCGCATAAATTTCCATCAGGGCGCCCGCCACAAACAAAAACACATTCAATGCCAGCAAGAACAGGTATTTGTTTTGGGTCAGGCCTTGCACCGCATCGATCACCAAATCGGGAATGCCGGCATCCACCAGGTAATTGGTGAGCCCCAAAGCCATGCCCAAAATCAACATCACACCCCCAATGATTTGCGCGCATTGGGACAAGCACTCGCCCAACGAACGCCAGCTCAACTCCCGGTGCGCCCATCCCAAGGTCAAGATGGCATAGGCCGCCGTTAATGCCGCGCTTTCAGTGGGCGTTGCCAAACCACTGACCAGTGATGCAATGGCCACCACGGGGGCCAATATTTCCCATTTGGCGCTCCAGATGGCACGGCGCACATCAACGGTTTGAGCCACTGGCGGCGGTCCATGGCGAGTGGACCGCAAATAACCGCCAAACACCAACAGACAAATGATCATCACCAAAGCGGGCACCAAACCCGCCAGAAACATGGTGTTGATGGGCACGCGGGCAATGATGGCGTACATGATCAAGGGCACCGAAGGGGCCAGCAAAACGCCCAAAGCACTGGCACTGGTCACCAAACTGATGCCGCGCTGCTCTGGGTATCCCGCGTTGCGCAGCAAAGGCAGCAACAAGCCCCCCAAGGCCAAAATGGTCACCCCACTGCCCCCAGTGAAGGCGGTGAAAAATGAGCACAACACCGTGGCCGCCAGCAATGTGCCGATCAGACCATTTCCGAAAATCGCCAGAAACAAAACCCCCAAACGCTGAACCGCCCCCGTTTTGGCAAACAACAAACCAGCCAGGGTGAACAAGGGCAAAGCCGGTAAAGATGGGTTGACCGTCATTTGGTACTGCGACAAAGCAATCGAGGCCAAGGGCAAGCCCTCGCTCCAAAAGAAGGCCAAGGCCAGGCCACCCAAGACGGCAAAAATGGGGGCACCGCACAGCAGGGCGGCCACCAAAAAAGCCAGGCAAGGCCACAAAACCAAGACCTCACCATCCCACCAGGCGGCCAATCCCAGGCCAGCAAGAGGCCACATCAGGGCCAAGATCCGGTGCCGCCAAACCGTGCCAGCGCCCTGCGCCGACAATTTGACACCCAAAATTGCAAAACCAATCGGCATCACCAATTGCAGCCACCACATGGGCAGGCCGTAGGCCAAGTCTTTGGGCGAGACCATTTCGGATTTGACAAACTGCCAACTGGCCCAGGTCAAACAACCGCAAATGAGCCCCGCGGCCAAACGGGCAAACCATTCGCCGCCTTCGAACAAGCGGCCCAAACTCGTCAAATGCCCGTGGCGTTGGGCGGCCACAGCACCCCACATGGCCATCACCAAGCCCATGTGCTGCACAAACAAGGGCGCATTTTCAAAGCCACGACCCGTGATCGGTCGCCCCACCATCTCCACCAGCGGTATCACCACCATCAGCGCCAAGGCCAAGGCGGCCAGCACTTCATCCAGTCGCCCCCCGTGCCGCATCACTTGCGCCCAGCTCGGTAGGCTTTGAGGTGCTGTAACACCTCATCAAAGGTTTCGACGGGCACCAAATGGCCACGGATGCGCGGATACAACTTGTCCGCCAACTCTTGCCATTCGCGCAATTGGTCCGGGTTCGGCTTGTTCACCACCAGGCCCCGCTTGCGCATCGCCTCGACAGCCTCTTCGACTTCTTGTCGGGCTTTGTTGCGAATTTGCACCCCGGCTTTCTCGCCCGCTGTGCGCAAAGCTTGGCGCCCCGCTGGGGACATGTCGTCCCAGGCCTTTTGGGTCACCACCAAGGCGCCCACCACGGGCGCCCAATTGATCTCCAACATGTGGGGCACTTTGCCGTAGATTTGTGTGGCCAAGGCAAAGTACGGCGTCGAAGGCACCACATTGATCATGCCGGTTTGGATCGAGGGCAAGATGTCGGTGGTCTCCAGGGGCACGGGCGTGAAGCCCAGGCTTTTCATGATCTCTTGTTGCTCGCTTTCACCGGCAAAAGAAAAGAACTTCATTTTTTTGAAGTCATCCGGTCGCATCAAGGCGTCCTTGGAAAAAAAACGAACCCAGCCCGCGTCACCCCACGCCAGAACGACAAAGCCTTTGTCCAAAAACTTTTTCTCCATCGAGGTGCGCATTTTTTCGCGCACGTGGTCCACCTCTTCCCAGGTCTTGAACAGCAAAGGGATGGACTGCAAGGCATTGATGGAGGGCTCAATTTCGCTCAAACCCACGATGGACAGCAAGGCCCCTTGCAGCTGCCCAATGCGCATGCGCCGCGCCAGCTCTGCCTCGCCACCTTGGGACCCATCGGGGAAAACCACATATTTGGCATTGCCCCCTTGGGCCTGCCGCCAGGCCTCGCCAATCTCTAAAAGTTGGCGGTGATACAGAGAGTTTTTGGGCGCGAGCGTGCCAATGCGCAAGGGCTTATCGGAAGCCAGCGCTGATGCCCCCATCAATCCGCACAGCAACAAAGAACCTGCCAACCGGGCCATTCGATCAAACATAGGTCTCTTTCAAAAAAGATCGTCCATCGTGTCCAACAGCCAAGCGGCGCGTGCGCGCATGACTTCATTTTCCAAGTGGCGATGCGCAGCGCTGATCCGAATCGCTTCTTTCAGCCATTGCGCGAACAATTGGGGATCTTGCTTGGCCATGGCAATGCTTTCGGCTTTGGCCACCCAAGGTCCAGCACTTTGGCCCTTGCTTTGCGCAATGGCTTGGTCAAAGTACTTTTCGGCCAAAGCCAGGGAACCGCCTGGGCTGGCCGCTTCAAAGGTTCCCATCAAGCTCGACAAGCTGCCTCGGCCATGGTCAGGCTTTGTTTTCCATGCCAGCTTGGTCAACTTCATGGCCAAGGGCAGGTCGGCGACCGTGTCCGGATCGTCTTTGGACAAGGAAATCATCCCACCCCAAGCGGCAGCGGCCCAATAGGCCACACCCACTTGCGCATCTGTCAGGCGCAAAGTTGCACCAAGTTCCGCCTGCGTCAAGGCTTGGGTGAAGCCAGGCGTTGATGTTTCAAGGGCCAACATGGCATGCCTATGCGCCCTGGCATACAAGCGGGCGGCACGCTCCTTCATCTGTTGAGCGGCTTTGGCGTCCTTGGATTGGATTTTGTCGGCCTCGAAAGACACGAATGCATAGGCATATTGGGTGAAACCGGCTGCCACAGACTCCACCAGCTTCAAGTTGGCTGGCGTTTCACGCAACACAGATTCCGATAATTTCAGATAAAAAGCACTGGCGTCACGGGCCAAATAAATGTCATCTTCGAAATCTTGCCCCTGCGCGACCAAGGCATCGGCCACGTTGCTCAAAATAAAAGGGCGCACAGCGCAACCCGAGAGCGAACCGAGCACCCAGAGGGCCGAACACAGTAACAAGGCTTTCCGGAAAATTTTCATCTCAAAGATGGGCTGTGCTCATGCCGAAACTCTACTTTTTATTTGTTAAAAATTCGTGACATCTGTCATGAATTCGCCATAAACAAAAACGATGATGGTGAGAAGGAGTTTGTGATGAACGATAGGCCCACACTGGATACAGAGCAGTTGCGCAAGATCCGAGAGGATCTTTTGGACTCCATCGACGAGGAGTTGGAGATGTCGATGGAGGACGGCGAAGACGAGAATTCTCCTCACGCCAGCCCCGAAGAGAAACATGCCCGCGCGAGCTATTTTCGCGAGCTCTTGCGCTTGCAAGGTGAGCTGGTCAAGCTGCAAGACTGGGTGGTGGCCACCAAACAAAAGGTGGTCATTTTGTTTGAGGGCCGCGATGCGGCGGGCAAAGGCGGCGTCATCAAGCGCATCACCCAACGGCTCAACCCACGGGTGTGCCGCGTCACCGCCCTGCCCGCACCCAATGACCGGGAGCGCACCCAGTGGTACTTTCAACGCTATGCAGCGCACCTGCCTGCGGCAGGCGAAATCGTTTTGTTCGACCGCAGTTGGTACAACCGCGCAGGTGTTGAGCGGGTGATGGGGTTTTGCTCTGACGAAGAGTACGAAGAATTTTTTCGCTCGGTGCCGGAGTTTGAAAAAATGCTGGGGCGCAGTGGCATCAAGTTGCTGAAGTATTGGTTTTCCATCACCGACGACGAGCAACATGCGCGATTTTTAGGGCGCATCCACGACCCTTTGAAGCAATGGAAATTGAGCCCCATGGATTTAGAGAGCCGCCGTCGCTGGGAGGACTACACCCGCGCCAAAGAAACCATGATCGAACGCACGCACATCCCAGAAGCGCCATGGTGGGTGGTGCAAGCCGTGGACAAAAAACGCGCGCGGCTCAATTGCATTGACCATTTGCTGGGTCAATTCGATTACCACGAAGTGGCGCATGCAGAAATCACACTCCCCGCACGGGTCCGCAACCCCGACTACATCCGCGCCCCAGTGCCCCAAAACATGATCGTTCCCGAAAAATACTGATCGCGCATCCCCATGCTGGCCGGGGGAGTGCGAGGGGTGCTTGCGCTGAACTAAAGCCATCCCGCAAAGCGCACGGGTTGCGAAATCAAGCGACAGGGTCGTTCAATATCCCTTGGGCGATCACGCAGGCCGCATCGTTGGAAAATTCAGCCGCCTGGATGCGCTGCATCACGTCTGAGGGTGTGAGGCATACAAACGCGCTGACCTCGCCATCGGTGTTGTGCGGAACCAACGCATCTGGCACGCACAAGTTGAACACCAACAGCGTCTCATCGTGCCAACCCTCTGGCTCTGTGCGGGCCGTGGTGATGCGACCCGCGCGCTGGATGTGTTGCGCCAAACTCGGCTCCAGTCCAGCCTCTTCCCCCAACTCGCGCACAGCGCATTGCAAAATGGTTTCATCGGCCGCCAAACCACCCGCCGCCAGGTTGTCCAATCGGCCCGGGTCGGTGGCTTTGCTGAGCGCACGGCGTGCGCACCACATCCGCCCATCTGGGGTGAAACCATTGATGTGAACCGCATGGCTGCGCAAGCCAAAAAATCGAAAAGCCGCGCGCTCCAGGCGAAACCATTCTGGCTGCACCACATCGGGGTCATGTGAAATGGCACCCCAATAGCTGTAACACTCATCGCGCCAACCCCTGATCAAACCTTGATCGCGCAGGGCAGCGGCGGCCCGGGCCAGGTCCTGCGAACGCTGCGCGGGTGAGCGTTTGTGCACGTCCCAACACAACCCGCCCGCAACGCTGGCCAGCCCCGGCAGAGCACGCTTCAAGGCCGGCACATGCTGGCTATGCACCCACCCCAAAGGATCTGCGCCCATGAAAAACCGCATCGCATTCACCGGCTCTGGCGCCACAGCGCCATCCAGCAGCGCTTGCAAGTGCGCCAGATCAGCGCTTGAAAGCGATTGGCGAAAACGTTTGGATGTCATAGGACCCAATGGGAGAGTTCTGGGGCTGGTAAAAAAATAAAACCATTGTCCCCAAAGCATAAATGAGTTGCCTGAGGATCTATCGGCGGTCGCATTGCGTCTTGCAATGGACCCATGAACCGTCGGATTCTGGCCCCAAGCGATTTGGAATGGCTAACATTCAGGCGTCATCAATTTCACACCAACTCACAGCCTCTGGCCCCACACCCATGGATCTTTTGACTTCCCCTGAAGCTTGGATGGCATTTGCCACCCTCACGGCCCTTGAATTGGTGCTGGGCATCGACAACATCATTTTCATTTCCATTTTGGTGGACAAATTACCCGCTGCACAGCGCGAGTTGGCGCGGCGCATCGGTTTGTTGATGGCCATGGTCATGCGCATTGGCTTGTTGTTGGTTTTATCGTGGATCGTGGGCTTGGTGGCCCCCTTGATCACTTTGGCGGGCCATGAAGTGTCTGGCCGCGATTTGATTTTGATCCTCGGTGGTTTGTTTTTGCTGTGGAAAAGCACCACAGAAATTCACCACAGCCTAGAGGGGTTTGAAGGTCAAAAATCTGTGGGAAAACATGCCACCTTTTCATCGGTGATTGTGCAAATCATGCTGATCGACTTGGTTTTCTCACTGGACTCCATCATCACAGCAGTGGGCATGGTCGACCGCCTTGAAATCATGATTGCAGCGGTGATGGTCTCGGTGGTGTTGATGATGGTGTTTGCCAAAGCCATTGGTGACTTTGTCTCCAATCACCCGTCCATCAAAATGCTGGCGCTGAGTTTTTTGGTGCTGGTGGGCGTGGTTTTGATCGCCGAAGGTTTCGAGCACCACATCCCCAAGGGCTATGTTTACTTTGCGATGGCTTTTTCGGTGATCGTGGAAATGCTCAACATCCGCTTGCGAAAGCGCGCCAGCCAAGTGGTGACATTGCACAAGCAAGACCCGATGGCTTGAACACCCGGTGCTGGCCGCTTTGCCCCAGCTGATGGGCGCGTCACCCATCACCCCCGCAAAATCAGGGCCGACCCCAACACCGCCATGGCCGCGCCACACCAAGCGCCCAACGCCGGCCGACGCCGGTAAACACCCCACAACAAGGGCAGCAACAGCACGGGTGAGAGGGACGAAAACAAGCCCACCAGATTGGCGGGTCCTGTTTTGAGGGCTTGCAAAATCAAGGTCATGCCCACACCCATGGCAATGGTGGCGCTGGCCCAGGTGTGAAAGGCAGTTTTCAAGGTCATGCGCTGCTGCATTTGGGCCACTTGAGCGCCTGCCCACCACAAGGCCGCATGGGCCAAAAAGCTCGCGCTGGTGCGCACGGCTGATGCGGCGATGGCATCCATGCCAGCGGCCATCATGGGTTTGATCATCAAGGTGGCCACCGATTGACACAGCGCAGCCAACAAACCCAGAAAAACACCCACGGCCAAGCTTCCACGGGTGCGCTCCCAAGCATGGGTTTCGCTGCCGCGCCGCCCCCAGGCAATGGCCACCATCACCCCCGACACCAACAAGCTGGCACCCAGCAAGGTCCAACCCCACAAGGTTTCACCCAAAAATACCCAAGCCAAACATGCGGAGAACAAAGCGTGGGAGGCAAACAAAACCCCGCTGCGTCGGGGGCCCAATCGGTTCATGCAGGCAAACAAAGCGGTGTCGCCAATGAAGATACCGATCAAGCCCGACAAAGCCAACCAGGCCACGCTGGGCCCGTCCAAGCTGCGCCATTCGCCGGTGTAAAAAGCCAAGGCCCACAGC
>Ga0209033_1001527_pt1 | contig 13388 bp, 13 predicted proteins | sample LauGreFa1BDMLBDN_2_FD_188218 | JGI IMG/M metagenome (GOLD analysis project Ga0209033, IMG submission 188218) | Freshwater lake microbial communities from Lake Michigan, USA - Fa13.BD.MLB.DN (SPAdes) (version 2) | ecosystem: Environmental > Aquatic > Freshwater > Lake | place: Lake Michigan, USA...
GGTTTTAAACTGTGTGGTGCATCGTCTTAATATCGATTACATCGACAAGATCATCGAGTTGGCTGTCGATTTAGGCGCGGAATACCTTGAATTGGCCAATAGCCAGTATTACTCTTGGGCCCAACTCAACCGTGATGGTCTGATGCCAAGCCGCGAACAGTTGATTCGTGCCGAACGCATCACAAACGAGTACAGAGAAAAATTAGGCGATAAGTTGAAAATCTTTTTCGTGGTGCCTGATTACTACGAAACCCGACCCAAAAAATGTATGAATGGATGGGGGAATATCTTCTTAACCATCACGCCTGATGGAACTGCCTTGCCCTGCCATACCGCCAAGATGATCAAACATTTGGAATTTCCCAACGTCAAAAATACCTCGGTCAAAGAAATTTGGTACGACTCCAAGCCATTTAACTTCTACAGAGGCGATGCTTGGATGAAAGAGCCTTGCAGCAGTTGCCCCGAAAAAGCCAAAGACCTTGGTGGTTGTCGTTGTCAGGCATTGATGTTGACAGGGGAGGCTGAAAATGCAGATCCTGTGTGTGACAAATCACCGCATCACCAAGTGGTTCTGGATGCTGTTGCGTTGGCCCAATTGCCCGATGAAAAGCGCATAGAGGTCAAGCCTTTGATTTTCCGCGATGCAATCAACTCGAAAAAATTGAGCAAAGTGGAATAAGCACAACAGTCCTTGGGGCCATGGCAGCGCTTGGCAAGAGCTGTTTATGGGCGCCCAGTGATTTGCGCACCATCTTCTTTGCGCAGGTACAAAAACCACACCACTGAAGCCACAGTCATAAGCCCTAGCGCCAAAAAAGCGTGCTGAACGGCGACGATGGTTTCTTGAGGGTTGCTGTTTTCCATATTTTGCAGAAAAAACCCAGCGATCAAAGCGCCACTGGCCAAGCCAAAATTCATGGTCATTTGTTGCATTGAACTGCTGATGGTGCTTGCCATGCTGGCGCTGTTTTTAGAAATGTCTGCAAAAGCCATTGAATTGATACTGGCCATTTGCAGTGAACTGAACAAGCCCATGCAGAGGTTGATCAGCAAAATGAATCCCACCGAAGTTTGTGCGTCAATGAAGGCATAAACACCGAAAGTCACTGCGATCAAAGCTGTGTTCAAAATCAACACCCTTTTGTACCCCAAGGTGGCTAAAACTTTGGATGACAAAACCTTCATGCTGATGGCAGCAAGGGCTGTTGGAATGGTCAGTAATCCGGCTTTCCATGCCGGAAACCCCAAGCCGATTTGGTAAAAAAACGGCAGAAGAAAAGGCAGGGCTCCCAGCCCTAAGCGGCTAAAAAACCCTCCAAGCACAGAAATTCGAAATGTTCGAATTTTGAACAACTTTAAATTCAGCAAGGGTGAGGAGGCTCTTTGGGAATACAGAACATAGCAGCCAATCATGAGCAGCGAAATCATCCCGCCTGGGATGATCAAGGCAAAATTTGGGTGGTTGTTGCCAACCAGATCCAGCATCCAAGTCAGAAGACCAAAGCCTGTTCCAAACAGCAAGAAGCCCCAGAAATCAAATGACTTCTTCTCCTCACTTTGGTATTGCGGAACATAGTCTTTGACCAAATACAAAATAGCAATTCCAATAGGGATGTTGATGAAAAAAATCATCTGCCAAGAAAACCAATGAATGATCAAGCCGCCAATCGTGGGACCCAGCAAAGGACCCATCAAAGCGGGAATGATCACAAAATTCATTGCTTTGAGCAGTTCTGATTTGTCAAAGGTTCGCACGATCAAAAGACGACCCACAGGCATCATGAGTGCAGCAGCAACCCCTTGCAATACCCGCGAGGCAATCAACATCTCAAGAGAATTGGAGATGCCACACAAGAAAGATGCGAAGGTAAATAAAGCCACTGCGCTGGCAAAAACTCGGCGAGAGCCAAATCGGTCGGCCATCCAACCGCTCAGCGTGATGCAGACTGCCAAGCTCAGTAAGTAGCTTGTCATGACCGCCTTGAGGCTCAGAGGAGTAACCCCCAGACTGACAGACATTGCAGGAATCGCGGTATTGACTATCGTGGCGTCTAGCTGGTCCATGAACAAAGACACGCCCACAATCAATGGAAGAATGCGTTTGATTTTTCTTGTTTTTGCGTCTTCTGCGTCAGGGGTTTTAACTGAGTCCATGCTGAAATATAGCTGAGTATTCTCAACAATTTAAGGGGGATTCAATTCAATTAAGATAGTTTGACAATAAATTTTTTTGACTTGAAAGTCTTTGCAATGAAACGCATCCACTACTTTTCTTTTTCCGCTTTGTTGTTGTTGTCTCTCAACCCAGTTTTTGCACAGCCCCGTGCCTACGCTACTAACGAGGGTGCAGGCACCATCTCTGTGATTGACATCGCCACAGATACTGTGGCCTCCACCATTGATACAGGTGGCAAACCGCGTGGTATGGCTGTTTGCAAGGGCAGCAAAAAACTTTACGTCACAGAACAGACCAAAGCGCAGTTGTTGGTGATTGACTCTTTGAAGGGCATGATTGAGCAACGCATTTCCTTGGGTGAATCTCCTGAGGCCGTGTACTGCTCGCCCAATGGGGAATGGCTGGGCGTTGCCAATGAGGGTTCCAACAGCATCAGCTTCATACACACCCAGCGACTGAAAGTGGAGTTCGACATTCCCGTCCCTGGCAAAAACCCAGAGCATGGTGTGTTCAGTCCTGATGGCAAGCTCATGCTGGTTTCTGCCGAAGAAGCAGATCTTGTCGATGTGTTGGATATCGAAAAGCGCAAGCATGTAGCTTCAATCAAAGTAGGCGAGCGCCCACGCGGCATTGCATTCAGCCCTGATGGTAAAAAAGCCTATGTGGCTGTCGAGTCTGCCAGTTTTTTGGTTGCCATCGATATGACCGAGCTAAAAGTGGTGGGCAAGATGTCGGTGGGCAAACGCACAGCAGGGGTTGCGGTCTCTCCTGATGGCGCTTATGTATTTGCCACCAACGGAGGTGACGCCAATGTCTCTATGGTCGATACTGCTACCTTCAAGGTGGTGGAAAACATCGCCATCGGTCAACGTCCTTGGAATATGGGTTTTTCACCTGACGGTCAAAAGCTCTACATTGCATCTGGGCGAAGTGGTTCTGTCAGCGTGGTGGATGTTGCCAGTCGAAAAATGGTTAAAGAAATACCTACAGGTAAACTACCATGGGGCGTGGTAATTAAGTAGTTGTCATGCGTTTGTCAATTTACTGAAAGCCTTCATGAGTCAAGACTCTGCCAATAACAATAACCTTAGCGACGTCAATTTGCCTCTTCAATACGATCGCATGTTGGTGGTGCTTCATTGGGTCTTGGCCATCGGTCTTTTTTACCAACTGGGCTTGGGCTTATGGATGGAAGACATTCCCAAAGATCCGCCCGGTGTTCGCGCCGAGTGGTTCAACCTGCATAAGTCCATCGGTATTTGCTTAGGCTTTTTGATTTTGTGGCGCTTAGGTTGGCGTGTCACCCACTCGGTACCCGCACCGCCCATCGGTAACACCGATTTTCAAAATAAGTTGAGCCAATGGGCCCATCGGCTTTTGTATGTGTGCATGGTCATACTGCCTGTCTCGGGTTTCATGGGGTCGAGTTTTTCTCAATACCCGGTCAAGTTCTTTGGCTTTCCTTTGCCCAAATGGTGGGATCCCTCGCCTGAGGGTAAAGAGCTTTTCAGCGAAATCCATGAGGTCACGGCTTTTGTCATGATGATCATCATCATCTTGCATATATCGGCTGCTGTATGGCACCAGTGGGTCAAGCGCGATGGCTTGCTCAGTCGGATGGGTTGGAGCCGCTAAGCACCCGCCCTTTGTCCACTTGAATCACCTCTTGGGCAAAGGCCTGCACATCTTCCTCGTCATGGGTGATGAGCACCATGGGTAAAGACAACTCTGCTTGCAGTTGTAACAGCTCGCTGCGCAAACGCTGTCGCAATGGGCGGTCCATGGCAGCGAAAGGCTCATCGAGCAACAAAGCCTGCGGACTGGCCACCAGCGCTCTGGCCAAGGCGGTGCGTTGGCGCTGACCACCTGAGAGTTGTTCGGGGTACAGGTCAGCAACCGCTTGCAGCTGAAACACCTCTGTCCAATGGTCAATCGCAGGGTCTTGGTGGGCAGGGGAAGGGTTGCTCCAACCTTGTGCCAATGCAAACCCAATGTTTTGACGTACCGTCAAATGCGGAAACAGCGCATAGTCTTGAAACACATAGCCAAGCCCTCGATGGCGAGCGGGTAGATGAATACCACAGTGACTGTCGAGCAAGACCTTGTCTTTGAAGACCACCTTGCCTTGCTGGGGTGCGTTCAAACCCGCCATCATCATCAATGTTTGTGTCTTGCCTGCACCCGACGGTCCAAACAGCACCAGTCGTTGCGCATCGCTGGTGAAAGCAATGTCAAGCTCGAAAGCAGAGGCTTGATTACCCAAGCGACTGTGTAGCTCTACTTGCCACATCATCGTTCACCTCTTTGCGCTTGACCCGCAATACGGCCAGGCGCCAAATAACCCGCACCCAACAGTATGGCCAAGCAACTGACCGAGGTCACCAGCACCAAAAAGTTGGCAGTTTGGTCTTGCCCCGCTTGCACGGCTTCATATACAGCGATAGACAGGGTTTGCGTTTCACCGACGATGCTGCCAGCCACCATCAGCGTGGCGCCAAATTCGCCGGTTGCACGTGCAAAGGCCAAGAGTGTGCCAGACAAAATACCTCGCCAAGCCAAAGGCAGCGTGACACGGAAAAAGACGGCCACTTCACTCAGGCCCAGTACCCGTGCGGCTTGCTCTAGCGTGGGCTCAACATTTTCAAAAGCTGCTCTTGCGGCTTTGAATACCAATGGAAAGGCCACCACACTGGCCGCAATAACCGCACCTTGCCAAGTAAAGATCAACTCAATGCCAAGGTTTTGTTGCAACCACTGACCTATCGCACCACGGCGACCCAATAAAACAAGCAAGTAGTAGCCCAGCACCGTTGGGGGCAAGACCATGGGCAAAGTCAAAACTGCGTCGATGACATCGCGACCTCGGAAACGCCAACGCGACAAGGCGTAGCCCACAGCAACGCCCAGCAGCAAATTGATGGCAGTGGCCCAACCCGCGACCTTCAGGGTGAGTGCAAGCGCAACCCAAGCGGTATCCATAGGGAGTTAAATCACCTTAAAGTGGTGTGTGCCATCACGTTTGAGTTGCTCGACCAAACCGGATTCCCAATCCAGATAGGCTTGCATGGCAAGTGCTGGGTTATCGCTGCCCTCGTAAGGGCGGCGGTAGCGGTCAATGCGCGGACTGGCCAAATAAGACTCACCCTGTTGGGTGCTAAAGCCTGCAGCTTGCCAAGCTGCATTGCCGCCAGGCAACCAAAGAACCTCCACACCAGGACGCAGCAGGGGTTGCAACTCTGCCACGGCATAGCGCGAAACACGGCCATCTCCACAGGTCAAAACATAGCGGTTGGCTTTGTGTACGCGGGTGAAATCTTGGGCTAACTGAGAGCGCAACAACCACCAAGCGCCTGGGATATGGCGTTTGACATAAGTTGCACTGTCGCCGACATCGATGACCATGCTCAGGTTGCTGCGGTTGGCCAGCCATGTTTTGAGGGTGGGGGGATCAACCACAGTCAAGGGCGAAAGCGTGAGCGGCAATTCATCCTCTGAAACGGCGGTTTTGCTTTGCAGATCTTGACTTGTGATGTCTTTGAGGACCGCGACTTGCCAACCCATTTGGGCCAACCACGACGCCGTCATGCTGGCGCGTACACCGTCATCATCGTAGACCACCACACGAGACCCTCGCACGCCAATGAAGTGGTCGGTTTCTTGCACCAACTGACCCCCAGGCGCACTGATGGCGCCTGGCCAATGACCTTGGGCATATTCTTCTGGGGTGCGAACATCAAACACATAGGTGTTGCGATCGGTTTCGTTTAACCATTGCTTCACCGTGGACTGCTCAACCCTGGGCACACCCGCGCGGAACAGCAAAGCCAAGGCAGAGGCAGCGGCTTTGCTGCGATCGTTCTCGGAGATGTCGCCAAAACGCTGCGTAGCGCCTTTGACCAAATCCAACCCTGCCAGCGTCCACCCTAGGGTGCCATTGCGCAAGGCGCACACGGGGTTGGGGATGCCAGAGTTGATCAGGGACTGCGCACCGATGATGCCGCGTGTGCGACCCGCACAGTTGACCACGATGCGGGTGGTGGGACTTGGCGCAAGTGAGCGAGCCCTCAGCACCAACTCACCCCCTGGGACGTTGACCGCACCTGGGATGCTCATGCTTTGGTATTCGTCAAAAGGGCGGGCATCCAGCAGCACCATATCGGAACCTCTGTCGAACAAGGCTTTGACTTCGTGTGCAGAAAACGAGGGGGTTTTGCGTTGCGCTTCCACCAGTTCACCGAACGATTTGCTTGGTACGTTGACATCGCGAAACAATTCACCACCTGCGGCAGCCCAGCCAGCCAAGCCGTTTTGCATGACGCTTAGCTGGCTATAACCCATGCGTTGAAACACGGGAATGGCCTGCAAAGCCAAGCCTTCACCATTGTCGTAAACCACCACGGGTGTGTCACGTCTTGGTATGCGCCTGTATGCCTCCACCTCAATGCGCCCATAGGGTAGATTGATGGCAAACAGTGGATGACTTTGGGCATAAGGACCTTCTTCGCGAACATCAACAAGCGCGATTTCTTCCTTGGCTAACAGCGCTGCCTTAATGTGTGCGTAACTGGTCACTGCGTAGGGGTGTGGGGCCTCAGTTGCAACTGCTTGTGTCGGGGTTTCGTCACTTGGTGGTGGGATGGTGGGCAAAGTCGCTTCACTTACTGTCTCGGTGACAACCACAGATGGTGCAACCGTAGGGCTAGGGTCTGGGGTTGCAATAGCAACTGGGGGCATTAAAGGTGCAGGAGGTGCAGCAACTGGTGGTGGCTGCAAGGATGCTTCATGCGACGTGGTGATGTTGGCGTAGCCAGACACAAACTTGCTGCGTGAGCCGTCTTCTCGGTAACTGTTGCATTCCATCTGACCGATATTGCCACCGTACACATGGATGCTGACAGAAACTTGGTCGGCTAAGGCATTCCAAACTTTATGCACGTCCCCGATGCGAGGCGAGACGGCTTCAATGTCTCCAGGCAGCATATCGATTTGAAAACCTGCGGGTGCCCAACGTCCATCGGACATGCGGCTATAGGGTTGGCAAAACTCAGAGCCGCGCAGCATGCCCATCAAGCCCCAGACGGTGTGGTCATGGATAGGTGTGGATACACGCGGCGCACCCACAAAACTCACCACAGAAAAGCGGTCTTGTGGATCTGCATACAACAAATACTGCTGGTAATGCTGTGGGTGGGGCTGCGCAAACTCAGGCAGCAACCAGTCATCGTGGCTTATCAGGGACTGCAGGCATTGACGCGCTTGAGACAAAAGTTCGGCTTCAGTCGGTGCAATATCCACCAAGCGCGTGATTTGCGCTAAGAAATGGTGAAACCGAGCAATAGAAGTGGGCGTAGTGGCTGACATCTCGGGACAGTGGACGGGACTGCACGGATTGTTTCACATAAGGGGCGGGATTCTCAGCTTACAACTCACGATATGCTAAGGGTCTTATGGCAACTGATTCATTCATTCTGGCTGGGGTCATGGGGTGGCCTATCTCCCACTCTCGCTCACCACGCATACATTCGCACTGGATAGCTGAGCATGGCCTGCGCGGTGCTTACGTCCCTCTGGCTGTGAACCCTTTGAATTTGCGAGAGGCAATGACAGGCTTGAAAGTTTTGGGCTTTGCGGGCTGCAACCTGACCTTGCCGCACAAGATAGAAGCTTTGCCTTGGCTTGATGAAGTTGATGCTGTGGCTCAACGCATAGGCGCTGTCAATACCTTGACCGTGCGTGCTGATGGCAGTTTGCACGGCACCAACACCGATGCCTTTGGTTTCATACAAAGTTTGCGTGAAGCCCACAGCAGTTGGCAAGCCAACGCAGGCCCGGCCGTGGTGTTGGGGGCAGGCGGTGCTGCTCGAGCGGTGGTGTGGGCATTGGCCGATGCTGGTGCGACAGACATTCGTTTGTTCAACCGCAGCCATGACAAAGCCGTTTCCATGGCCCAAGAATTTGGCGCACCCGTCAAAGCTTTTGCATGGTCTGCGCGTCATGCCGCGCTTGAGGGTGCTGCATTGTTGGTCAACACCACGACCCAAGGGATGCAAGGTCAGCCCGTCCTAGATTTGCAACTTGACGCATTGCCAGTGCAGGCTTTGGTATCCGACATTGTTTACACCCCCTTGCAAACCGATTTGTTGCAACGTGCTGCTTCGCGTGGCAACCCCACGGTCAATGGCTTGGGCATGTTGTTGCACCAAGCCAGACCAGCGTTTGCTTCTTGGTTTGGTGTCATGCCAGAGGTGACACCCGCTTTATGGACCAAGGTATTGGCGACGTTTTAGCTGTCGTTTATTTGCGCACCGCAGGTGCTTCGACGAGCAAGCCTTGTCCGCGCCACATCAGGTAGAGGCTGATGTCACGAATATCACTGTGGCCCCACGGGGGAGTTTCGGCTTTCACGCCGGTGTAGCAAAAACGCAGTCGCCGCTCTAGAGAGGCAACTCGTTGCCAATCGATGCGGTAGAGCGGGTAGCCATTGGCTTGGCCTTGGCTCAAGGGATCGGTATAGAGCTTTTGCCCATAGTGCTGGTCGTGGCAATTCGTACAGGCCAGGTTCATTTGACCTTGGCGTGTCATGAAAAGACGTTGGCCGTTTTCAAAATGGCTTTTAGCTGCCCCGTCAATTTGTGCTTGCAAAGGCAGGCCGCGAGAGCTGCTGGTGACGGCAAGTGTCATGGCCACCAACTCATCAGACTCAAAAGTCCATTCAGCGGCTTTTTGGTTTTTTACGCGGCAGTTGCGGATGCGGTCTTCCAAGTTAAAGAGTTTGCCGGTGGCTTTGTCGATGGCGGGGTAGCGAATCGAGACGCCCTTCATTTTGACGAGTTCACCATGGCAGGACTGGCAGCTTTTGTTGCTTTTACCGTCTGTTTTGGCCCAAGACTTGGTGCCGCTGTCTAAGGCGATATTGCTAGGGTTGGCAAACTCATCGGTTTGCAAGGACTGCACTTCGGCGCCTGAATAATGCAGCCCAGATTGCAGCTTCTCTAAGGGGATCAGGCGTTGCTGCGCATGGGAAGTCAGGGCAAGACCTGCAATGGTCCACAACCCCAAAAGCAAAGTCCTGCAAACGGCAAAGCGCATAGTGGACGATCAGTTGCTGGCAGGCTTAGAGGCATTGGCGGCTTCGACCACCAAGGTGTGGCGCAATTCGCCAATGTAGGCCTTGTCATCGACCCAGCGAAACAGCATATCGCCGGACTCGGTTGCTCGCAAATAAAACTCAAACAAAGGGTTGGCTGCTACGCCTGTGGTGGGTTCCACGCGAAACACCTCTCGTCCGTTCAAAGTGCAAACAAGGTGTCGGATGACGTTACGCTGAATGATGACGCCATCAATATCCCTTAAAAAACCACTGTCCATGGGATGGTTGACCAACAGGCGTACTTTGAACACATCGCCTTGAAGGATGCGGGGAGGGATTTGCAAGCGAGCGGAACTCATCAGCCGTTGTCCACGCAAGCTGCCTCGGTGACCACCACCTCTTGCAAGTCGTAAATGAAATTGCCATCGGACAGCCTTGCCAGCGCAATCACGTTTTGGTTGCCCGACAAACGCACCCGTGTGCTCAAGTCAGCACGACCACTCCATGGGCCCATGACAAATTTGGCCATCAAAGGAACTGGGTTGCGTTGAGAAATCAGGTAGACATGGGTGATATGGGAAGCCTCGGTCATGGGGCTGTCAATTTTCAAACTCAAGGGCACCATGTGGCCATTGTCTGCCAGCATGGGCAGCGACAAGGTCACGCGTTCTTTTTTGAGTTCTTGGCTTTGTACATAAGGGCGCACCATCTCTTCAAAGGTGCGCAAACGGGCCTCGGACAAGCCGGTGATGGTGAGTTTGTCCACCTGCGCTTTGGCAGAACCCAGCCAAAACCCCCCAACGCTGGCAGCGAGGGTGGTTTGAAAAATAGCCAAGATAGATTGACGACGAGAAAACAAGCGAGACCTCATGAAGGGTTCTTTACTAAATAGGCAATGATGTCTTCCAAGCCTTGCTCTGTGAGCACAGTCTTTCCTTGCAAGGGCTTGGCGACATTATGAAGACCTGCGGTACTGAAGTAAGCAGGCATAAAGGTTTGGGGGTTTAGCAAACGGGGGTCGGCAATGCGTTGCCGAATTTGCTCGCTGCTCAGGCGCTCACCCACGCCTGTCAGTGAGGGGCCCATTTCGCCGCCTTCTTTGAAACCCGGTAGTTGGTGGCACAAAATGCAGCCTGTGTCTTGGCGAGCCAGCAGCAGCTTGCGACCACGTGCTGGATCTGCCGTGGCAGCTGACGGTGTGGCAGGCATGGTGTCTGCTGCCCACACCAAAGGGCTGAGCGCCAACACAGCAAGCAACCACAGCTGTTTCATGCTTTGAACAAGCTCAGGCCATGGTTTTTCAACGGCAAAGAGCGTAGGCGTTTGCCAGTGGCAGCGAACAAAGCGTTGCCCAAGGCTGGTGCCAAAGGCGCTTGGGCAGGCTCGCCAACCCCTCCCCAAAAACCGCCGCTGGGGGCAATCACGGTTTGCACTTTGGGCATTTCATTCATGCGCATCATGCGGTAATCGTGGAAATTGGATTGCTCAATGCGGCCATCTTTCACAGTCATCTCGCCCCAGAAAATAGCCGTCAAACCATGCACCACGCTGCCTTGCAGCTGGGCTTGGATGTTGTCAGGATTCACCGCATAGCCAGGGTCAATGCCGATCACGATACGGTGAATGCGAACCTCGCCTTTGGCATTGACCGAAACCTCGCAAACACAGGCGGTGTGACTGCCGTAGCCATCGGTTTGCCCAATTCCGCGAAAAACACCTGCTGGCAGAGGTTTGTCCCAATCAGCGGCTTTGGCCACAGCCTGCAAGATGCCGCGATCTCGGTTGGCTTTTTCGTTGTTGGGTAAAAGTGAGAGCCTGTAAGCCAAAGGGTCAACGCCAGCTGAATGCGCCAACTCATCCAAAAAACACTCACGCACAAACGGGTTTTGCGAGTGACCCACGGTACGCCAAAAACCCACAGGCACATGGGCACTGCGTTGGGCAAAGTCCACCAAGCAATGGGGAATGGCATAAGGGTGATCATTGAATGAGGCAACGGCTTGGGGGTCAACGCCGTTTTGCAGCGGCATGCGCAGCAGCTGAGAAAAAATCGAAGGTGCGCTCACGCGGATGTGCAATGCATCCGGTTTGCCGTCGGCCTGAAGGCTGGCACGAACTTTGACCAAGCTGGCAGGGCGGTAGAGGTCGTGCTGGGTGTCCTCTTCGCGGCTCCACATGAGTTTGATCGGTTTGCCGGGCATGGCCTTGGCAATCGCCACCGCTTGGCGTGTGAAGTCTTGCGGGCTTTTACGCCCCAAGCCGCCGCCCATTTGCATGGCGAACACCTTGACGTTTTCTTGCGGCACTTCGGCGGTGCTGGCTGCTGCGGCCAAACTGGACTCAGGGTTTTGGGTAGACACCCAAATTTGCAATTGATCGCCTTGCAACAAGGCGGTGCATACCATGGGCTCAAGGGTGGCATGAGCCAAATAAGGCGTGTAGTACTCGGCTTCGATAACCTTGTTAGCTTTTTCTAGCGTAGCCAATGCACTACCGTCTTGACGCGCCACAGCGGCATCGCTTTGGCTCAAACCTTCACGGTACAACTTCATCAGGCCAGCACTGTTGACTTGGGCGTACTTGCCGCTTTCCCATTCAATGGACACATCGCGCAAAGCTTCTTTGGCACGCCACCAGTTGTCCGCCACCACCGCCACAAACTCGCCCATGTTCAGCACTTTGACAATGCCACGGCGGTTATCCACCTTGCTGCTGTCGACGCTCACCACCTTGCTACCAAACACCGGCGACTGGGCAATCGCAGCATGCAACATACCCGGCAACTGGGTATCGACGCCGAAGCGAATCTTGCCGGTCACGATGTCATGCATGTCCACCCTGGGGATGGGTTTACCAGCCAAGGTCCAAGTGGCGGGGGCTTTCAAAGGAATGTCTGTAGGCGGACTGAGCTTGGAGGCATCTGCTGCAAGCTGACCATAGCTGAAGCTTTTCTTGCTGGGTGTGTGAACCACTTTGCCTGTGACGGCTTGGCATTCATTCAAAGGCACGCCCCAACGCTGGGCCGCCGCTTGCACCAGCATCATGCGGGCAGAGGCTCCGGCTTTGCGCAAATACTCTTGTGAGTTGCGGATGGTGCGGCTGCCCACACTCGCCATGTCGCCATAGGTGCGCTTACGCTTCAAGTTTTCATGCGCTTGCACATCTTCAATGCGTACTTTCTTCCAATCGACTTCCAGTTCTTCAGCAATCAGCATGGGTGCAGAGGTACGGCTGCCTTGGCCCATTTCTGTGCGTGCATAGCGAATCACGATGGATTCATCAGCATGGATATCTATCCAAGCATTGACCTCTTGGGCGTTGCCGGTTTGGGCTCCAGAGGGCAGCACAAAACCCAAGCTGAGCGCTGCAGTGGCACTGGCGCTGACCTGTAAAAAATGGCGGCGCTTCATGATTGACCTGCCTGACGGGCTGCAGCATGGATGGCGGTACGCATGCGGGCATAGGTGCCGCAGCGGCAAATATTCGTCATGGCTGCATCAATGTCTTCGTCGGTGGGTTTGGGTTTCTTTTTCAACAGCGCAACGGCTGCCAGCATTTGACCGCCTTGGCAGTAACCGCACTGGGGTACTTGGTGGTCTATCCAAGCTTTTTGGACCGCGTGAAGTTTGCCCTTGGTGGCCAAGCCTTCGATGCTGACCACTTGTTGTCCTGCAGCAGACGACACAGGGTAGGAGCAAGAACGGACAGGTTCGCCGTTGAGCAACACGGTACAAGCACCGCACAGGGCAATGCCGCAACCGTATTTCGGGCCTTTGATATCGAGTTCATCGCGCAGTGCCCACAGCAGTGGCATTTCGGGTTCGACATCGAGTTGGTGGGTTTGTCCGTTGACGTTGAGTTTCATGGTGTGATTTTCAGGTTCAAACTTTCAAATAACGGCGCAGCGCTTGCGCGCAAACCTCTACGCCACTCAAAGCTTCTCGCATGATGCGCCCCATGGTGATAAAGCCATGGATTTGCCGTTCAAAGCAAACGTACTCCGCCACACCGCCTGCAGCCGACAAGGCATCAGCATACTGGTAACCCTCGTCTTTCAGGGGGTCATAGCCAGCAGTCAACACCAGCGCAGGTGGCAATCCTGCATGCGAAGGGGCTTTC